>ERZ827423.3116-NODE-3116-length-11836-cov-82.056107_pt1 | contig 11836 bp, 15 predicted proteins | sample MGYA00519775_ERZ827423 | MGnify/ENA primary metagenome ERZ827423 (study PRJEB31778, sample SAMEA3449296) | human gut metagenome | biome: human gut; feature: human-associated habitat; material: faeces | place: United Kingdom | collected 2010/2012 ...
TTTTATAGTAAGAACTAGACATTTTACATAAACCCATAAATACATATATACATAAAACCATAAATACATATAACCATAAAACCATATATACATATAACCATAAAACCATAAATATGTATAATTAAATTACTTTTAAATTCAAAGTATTTTTAATTACTTTTAAATTCAAAGTATTTTTAATTAGTTTTAATTTAAAAGTATTATATGTAATTATACTATAAAAAATATTTATGAAATGAAAACGTTTTCATGACAAAAACTATTGACTTATATATATTATTACGGTATAATATTTATGTAAGTAGTCGAGCAACACTGGTATACATCGGGTTAGCCACTGCTAACAAAAGGAGAAAAAAAATGACATTGAAAGATTTTAATTTTAACTTTAAGCCTAAATATGTAATTAGGCTTATCATAAATAATAAAGATTTAGAAATTAAAGTATTAAACTTTAATTTCTATAATCGAAAAAACGAACTATATAATCTTTTGGTGAGAGTATATGGTTCTTGTATGGATGTCACTAGAATAGAAATTCCTAACTATTCTAGTGTAACATCAATATCAGTAAACTGCTCAAACGCGGTTTATGATGATATACTAGAATTTCTTTATAGAAAGGGGTGCCGTTAATGGCGATTTACTACCGTTCTATATTGAAACGCGAACCCATCAACAGATGGGGCCGAATAGGATATAGAGAATATTTAGAGATGGTCCAAACTGAGACCATCTCTAAATTTAATTATCGAAAAAAGATGAAATTTCGATTATATGTCGAAAACGAAAGAATTTTCATCGACGAAGAAAAACAAACATATTTTGAAAATTGTTTGAAACTCGTAAAAAATATCGATGAGATTTATTCGTTTTCGCTAAGTTAAAGAGGTGAATATATGTATACATTATATTCGCATATTATAAGAAATAATAGGGGCGATATACGCGCCTTAATTTCAGATAAATATAAATTTAATGTTGTAGGGGGTATAAGGTTAACGTCGTATACGCCGATTTCACCATACGACATAATAAAGTTTATGAATAAGATATCAACATACGTTGTAGATGTTTTTAAAGAAACAACTACATTTAAAACAGAGTTTTTCTATGTTGATATTCGTAAAAATAAATCAAGAGTATTGACGTATCTTGAGTTTGAAACCGATAAACCTCATCCATTCGACAAGATAGGTGAGTTAGTTTTAGAATTACCTATCTTAGAATGGGAAGTGTTATTCGCATTACTGGAAGAAACAAGAGATTTCTTCCAAGAAAATTTATGTTAAAGGAGGTGAAGAAAATGTGAATGATATGCAAATTTTTTTAGATAAGAAGTCTTACGATTGCTTAAGAAGAAATAATACCGTTTCATTCCATATGAATGGCTCGTTTTATACTTTAAGTTATAGTAAACGTAAAGATTTATGCTCGTTGTCTCGTTATGATGGTGAAGGTAAAAAATACTTTGTGGGTGTCTTTGAGTACCCAATTTGTTTAGACTATTTAGAAGAAATAAAACTAAAAGAAAGAAAAAAAGGAGATTTAAAATGTTAAAAAAAGAAAATGAAAATTTAAGAGGTTTGGATAACCGAAAATTAAAGGAAAATTACAATTTAATAAGACTACCAATTTCGGTAAGAGAGGTAGTGACTGATAATAATAAGTTTTGTACTTATTATACAAAAAATAAAAATAACGATTATTTTATCGTTAAGTTTAAAAAGACTAATCTTTGCAGACCTCAAGAAAAAGGGCATTATATCTTATACGCTGAATATGACGAGATAAATTTTGCTAAAGAACGCAAAAGAGCGAAAGACAACGATAATGTTTATTTACATAATGTCATTTGGGTGGGACGTGTTGAAGATTACGACATTGATGTTCAAAAGTTCGAAGAAATAAAAAAGGCAAATGATAAGGAATTGAGCAAATTCCTAACCGATAACATTGATTTAGATAACCTCCCCTTTTAGGAGGTTTTTATGCGAAGAATTAGATTAACAGGCGATGAAAAAGCCCTCTTTGAAAAGTTAAAAAATACGATGTCGAAAGCAAAAGCAAAAGAGTTTCGATACGAGATAAGAGACTATCGTAATTTTATACTAGAGGCAAACAAAAAAATCAAAAAAGATAAGTTCTATAGTAATATTAGCAAAGGTTATCGAATGAATACGAAAACCATCGATAACTATGCTATTTTCAAAGATAGACTATCAAGAGTTCAAACATTTGTAAATACTTCTAAAGAAGAATTTATAAATAGATATAAGGGTAATTTACTAAAAAATTTGGATAACATTTTTAATGTCGATTACTCGGATGTCATTAATAATTTAACGGACGAACAGTTTGCGGAATTATTCAATGATTTTAGCATATTGTACACTTTATTCACTCCATCACCCAAAGTTGGTGATATTCAAACAACTTTTTCATTGTTGTTTGAGAAAAAAGAAGACTTTGAGGAAGTTTTAAAATCATATGCACAAGGTTAAAAACATTTACACAATCGATTTTGAAACGAGGAACTCTACGCTAGATTTAGCGAATAAAGAAACAAGCGTTTGGTTGTGGGATATCTGCTCCTGCGATACTTTCAAACATCGCTATGGCACCACTTTAGATGAACTATTCCGCTTTGTTTTCGATGAAATAAAAGAGGATGTCATCTACTATTTTCATAACTTAAAATTTGATGGCTCCTTTTTAATTTCATATTTACTAACAAACGGGTATACTTGGTCGGATAAACCGTTTAAAGAAATACAACCCCATTATTTTAATTCTTTAATTGATAGTAGAAAGCAGTTTTTTTCTATTACAATAAGAAATAAAAATAATAGTAAAATTGAAATTCGAGATAGTCAAAAAAAAATTTCTTCATCCGTTGGTGAAATCGCCAAATCTTGGAAGTTACCGATATTAAAGGGTGAAATAGACTATAAAATGCATCGTCCGATAGGCTATATCCCAACGGATGAAGAGATAGAATACGTCAAACATGATACTGAGATTATGGCTCGCGTTTTGAAAGAGTTCCACAAGGAGGGGATGTCATCCCTAACTTCAGCAAGTGACAGTTTCAAAGCATATAAAAAGACAATGACAAAGAAAACATTTGCCGAGTTATTTCCTGTACTGGATAAAGATATTGATGACTATATCAGAAAATCATATTTGGGTGGTTTATGTATCGTAAATAAAAAATATAAAAATATTCTGTTATATAACTGTAAATGTTACGATAAAAACTCGATGTATCCATCCAAGATGGAAAAAGAATTATTTGCATATGGCGTCCCTATTAAAGGAGACGGTAAATACATAGAAAATAAAAAATATCCAGTGTATATCCAACATATCAAATGCCAAATTAAGTTAAAGGATAACCATATCCCGTGTTTGATGTTAAAGCGTTTTTTGCAACTGAAAAACGAATATATAGAAGATACAGGAGATGAAATTATCGAACTATACCTCACTATGGTGGATATGAAAATTCTATTTGATGCGTACGATATTCAGTATATTGAATTTATAGACTATTTAATGTTTAGAGGTTCCACGAAACTTTTTACCGAGTTTATTGACACAAACTACCTCTTAAAACAAAATAGTGAGGGTGCAAAACGGCTACTAGCTAAACTTCGTTTAAATTCATTTTATGGTAAATGGGCAACAAACCCCGTGCATTATGTAATAGAACCCTATCTTGATAGCGAGGGTATATTATGTTTTAAGTCAATTAATAAAATAGTTGACGAACCAATATATACAATTAATGCATCGTTAACAACCGCATATTCGCGTTATGATTTATATATTAATATACAAAATAACTACGATAATTTTGTATATTGTGATACTGACTCGATTACAACGGTTGGAGATGCGGTAGGTTTAGAAGTGGATAAAAAGAAACTCGGTGCTTGGGACTTGGAAAAAGAATATAAACTTTTCAAAGTAATTGCCCAAAAAACATATTATGGTGTGTTAAATGATGATAGCGTATTGATAAAAGCGTGTGGTGCACCCAATGAAGTTAAAAAACAGATTAACTTAGATAACTTTAAAATTGGTGAAACATTTACAGGTAAACTACGTCCTGTACGTGTAAAAGGCGGTTTAATTTTAGCAGATACCACTTTTACTTTTAAGGATAGATAAACTCTTTACAAAAATAAAAAAAAATGATATAATAAGGGTGGTGATAGTATGGATTTAGAAGAGTTACAAAGTAAATATAATGAATTGGCGAATGAAAATAACCGATTAAAAAACGAGAAAAAGGAGTTAGAAGAAAGCGTCGACAAAATAAAAGAAGAACTAAAGAATAAAAAAGATAAATATGTCGATGACTACGATTTTTTAGGAGGAATGGAAAATGATTATTAAACCTATGCGCGATAAAAAGTCAAAAAAGATCTTAAGCAATGTTGAAATATCCAGAAGAATGTATGCGACATTGTCAACAATGAAAGAAAAAAGCGAACCGTCAGAATATTATGGTATATTTGGTGGTTCTCCCTCGACAGAACAAGAGGTAATGTCATTTTTGAAACAAATTAATGATGAAAAAGATGACAAGGCAGCACAACAGATGATACAGAATTACATACTACCCACAATTATGAAAGGAGTAAAATAATATATGCCAATTACTTTAAACGCCAATAAATTTATTGGTACACTATCAAATTTAATTTGTTATACTTTTTATAAGGATAACTACCATTTAGGTGATAATATTGACGCTTTATTAGAAGCATTTAGAAGTGATGATACCATCAACGGCGACGGTAAACTTGTTTTAACTAGTGATTTACCAGTTGTAAAAGATTTAGTGGTAAATACATCCACTTTGTTAACAAGCGTTCCACCTGAAATACAGGAACAATATATCCCTGTTACAAAATTCAAATATATACAGTTAACAGTAAATCGATATTTAATGCGGGGTGGGTTTGAGGATGAATACGCAATGGCTAATCTTATCTCATATTTACTCAATAATATGCGTATTGCAAAACGTTTGCAATTAAAAACAGATATTGAAACGGTTATCACTAAAATTACAACAAATAACCCAACAACGCAAACCGTCACAGGTTTAGCACGTCCTACAGGTTCCCCAACAGCCGTTGAATTAAATGCAGTTAGGACATACAATACGAATTTAATATATCGTACACTTTTAACAGTTATCCAAAAGTTAGGGTTGGGTTACGAACTCAATATAACGGATAAAACAACTGGTAATGATACATTCAAGGCGTACGAGAGACCTAACAACATTGTATGTTTAATAAACCCCTCAACTATGGCCTCAATGGACGTTGACACACTTGCAACTTTATTAAATTCAAATAAAATTACACAAAAAATTAATGTAAACTTTATTGAAAATGATACAATAAGAGACGGTGAAATATTAATAGTATCAAAGGATAAAATTCAATATGGTTATTTCTATCAAGTAGCTACATCGTTCTTTGATGCGTCTAATTTAAATCAACAGGACTTCTTGCATTTTTCATATTATTGCGACCAAATAGAACGAGCACCTGCAGTTCTGATTGAATGTACTAATTTTCATGTTGAATAGGAGGTGCTACTATGGCACTTCCTTTTTCAATATATTTAGCAAATATACCGTTTTTAAATAAAAATTATTTGATAACGAACGGTAAAGAAGTTAAAGATACTGGTATTTATAATTCTGTTGAAATAAATAACGTAAATTTTATCAATAATATTGCGTATAATCGTAATTATTTGAACGTGGAACCGACCTCTATATCATTCATCATTGATATAGACGACAACTCGTTCTTTAACGTGTTATGGAATAAATACAACGCTGTTTATTTTTCAGACAACACAGATGAAAATTATCGTATATACAGAATTGAAAAATTAACGTATGTATCTTCAAAAAAAGTGCGTGTTGAGGCAGTAGAAACAATATATAATATAATTAAATCATCTTTTGAAGTTACTTCAAATATTAATGTATCACTGTTAAAATCACATGAGACATTCATAAGATATGGATATGCATATGATAGTATTTTAAATACATCAGGAACGGCAAATTTTTCTATAAACGGAGATACCGATTTATATACTCCTATCGGTGAAGAAATTGTGATGCCTTTAACGAGAGGTTTGAAAGCAATAGAGCAAAACTATGGGTTTGAACCCTTAACAAGTTGGCTAAACAATAAAGTTAGATTTTGGGTTGTTGTTTATTTGCAACCTGATACGTATAGAGTTGATACAAAATCGGTTGTTTTGGGTAAAAGTACATACGAGGGTATGTCGTTACCTTATGCCGTTCTATCTTGTCCATTTATACCAAATAACGTATATAAATTAATCAATAGAAATACGGGTTTAGAGGATGAAACAATAAGTATTGAAAATTTATTTACTTTCATCAATGCTATCGACCAATCAAAGATATATACTATCAAATGTTATCCTTATTCTATGTTTATGCGTGCAGGCAGTGCGTCGATAGATGATACAAATTTAATTATTAGTAATACAACTTTTGCAAATACATATGGTACAGGTTTAGGTTTCTTTTACGTAAAATATTTAAACGGAAGTTTTATATCCAACCCTATAACAACAGATTTCACAGGTTATCCAAAAATGTATGATATTGGTTATGAATTTACTAACGATGATTTAGCTACAACTGAAAACCCCTACATAGCAGGTAATACCAATATTCTTGCTATTAACGATTTTATGGGTAATAGAAAAAATTTAAATTTGATATGGTTAGGTAACTACACACAATTACTATTCAAAGTTGTGATGCCACAATTATTAGAAACATCCACGTATTATGTAGATTTTGCATCTAATTCAAGTAATTCGCTTTATAAAAATGTACCATCTAATCAAATGAATTATTTAGTAGGTTCTATGAATTTTAGCCTTTCTTACACGGTGGATGCTCTCAATCGTTTTTTAGGTACTAATACAAACTGGTACAAATCAAATATGAATACATTAAAAAATAATTTATCTAAAATAATCGTAAAGGGTTTTAGTTCTCTAGGTGGTTCCGCTGAAAAAGCAGTCAGTGAACCAACGTTACTTCAAGCCGCACAAGATGTTAATGCGAGCGCTACGTCATTTAGAACTAACTTGTTAACAGGTGCAATGGACTTTGCTACGGCGAAAAGAAATTTAAATTATCAACTTGAAAACATTGAAAATTCACCTGATGAATTAATACAGGCATCAAGTGATATTATGTTATATAATACTGTACTAAAACCACGTGTTTATTTAGTGTGGTATTCTGCAACAGAACTACAAAAGGAATTGTTATTGCGTAATTTTTTGTATAGGGGTTTGCATTTAAACAAGTATATTTCTAGTGATAGTGTGAACAAATACATAAATATTACTAGTAATAAATACGATAAAACATATCTAAAATATGTCGAGGGTGATTTTGATTTATACTATAATCAACCAAATCAACCGAAGGTTGCTGGTATGTTAGATTACAAACAATTGGATAAATTATCACGGTTATTTAGTGACGGATGTAAATTAGTACGTTATAATACGACTTCTTACACCCTAAATGATAATAATTTCAATGAAAATAATATCCAAAATATAATAGATGAGGAGACATTCAATGAGTAAAAAGAAATATTTAACTTATGAAGAAATGATAAAAAATCAAGGGATACAAATTGAAATGTTGAAAAAAAGATTAGGAAGTTATAAAGTTTTAAGTCAACCGATTAATAGAGACTATACTAACTCCTTAATTGATTTGGATGTACAACAATTCGTATCTCGCTATAAATGGAACGGCCTTCCAAAAAATATCCCACCGATGTATATTGAAAGAATGTTATATTATAGAGGTTCGTTATGTGGTTTTTTCAACGGGGGTAATTTTTATGTTTTACCATTCGCAAACAGTGGTGATTTAAATACATTTGGATATCCAACAGAAGTACAACCTGTTGCAGTAAACGGAGAACCGTTCCCTATCAAACCGCTTGCTACATATCCAAACGGTGAAGTAAATAAAAATGCAAAAGCAGTAATTTTGCATGACAGGTGCCCGCTTCTAAATTCTGGAATGGTTGTATCTCGTATTGTACTACAAAGAGATATTATAGAGTATATGTCAAGTATACTTTCTAAAGGTGAGATTAATTTAATCAATGCCGTGAAAAAACTAATGTACGGTGTTGAGAGTGAGGACCAAGTAGAACAGACAAGAAAAGATATTTACTCGTCCATTAATAGTGACGAACCCGTAATCGTTGCCGTAAACGATGGCAACATGAAAAATTCAATCTTTAACACTGGTATAGAGTTAGAAGTTGAAAAAATTATGCAGTTATTTTCTTCCATTAATAACTACCGTTGTTACAATATGGGCATAAAAAATAACGGAATGTTTGAAAAAATGGAACGCATCGCAACGGGAGAGTTAACAGGTAACGAGTACCAAACAAACCTTATCCTTGAAACAGGTTTACAACTAAGAAAAGAATGGTTAGAAAATTTAAAAGAAATTTATCCTGAATATAACGACGTACTAAGCAAAATCACCGTTGAAATAAATGTAGAACCGTATAAAAATAAGGCGCCTAATAACGATATCGAAGATAGTACATATGCTGAACGTGATGGAATGACTAGTAAAGGAGGTTTAAACAATGAGTAAAAAATTAACGTTTAACTTAATTGATATTTATACTGATATCAATACTTTTATTACAGTGATGACGTTAGTTGTTAATGAAATGTTAGATGAGGACTACATTTTACCTGCTGAGTTTGGAGTATACATTTTTACCCCGATTTGGCGACGGTTTAAAAATAGTAATGCTTGTTTTGAAAACTCGGAAGAAGGGATAGCATCCTTTAAGGATAATTTTACAAATCAAATACAAGAGATTGGTTTTGATTTCTTTAGTTGGTGTAAAGCAAATATTGAATACTTTAAAACAATTGTAGACGACAATAATAAAAACAAGTCATTCAGCAAACAACTAAATACGGGTATTTATCCGATTAATGAAAACCTCCAACAAACCGCCACACAAACACAGTTTGCGACAGGTACAACCAACCAGAACATTGTCGAGATTATTAGTAACGGTATCGGATGGTATAAGGCATCACAACAGTTTATGACACCGCAGAAAAAGAATGATATGTTAAATTCATTCAAATGGTTATTTACCAAATATAGTAATGCTACTAAAAACGGGTATACCGTTTTAGAAATCGATAAAACGGGTTTAATACCTGTTGGTGATGCTGACTACGTTGAAATTGTTGATGATAACTTAAAAAGTGAAAATATCAAAACAGGTGTTGAAATATTAGGAATTGAGGGGAGTGCACCGCTTCCTAAAGAGGAGCAATCAAAATCATTTAGCGTTACACAAAATCAAATTTTAAATGTATATCCTGATACAGGTAAAGTGTTAAATGAAGTGGTGGTTGATGTTGTGGTACCGTCTACACCAACAGAAGAAAAAACGGTAAATATAACGGATAACGGAAGTACGGTTGTTACACCTACCACAGGTAGTGCTTTAAGTAAGGTTACGATTAACACAAACGTTGAAACAATACAATATATCCCGTTTAAATTGCTATGCGAATATAATTTAGATAGCTCGAGAACTTTCACAGAAGATACAGGTTTTAATGGAAGTTTACAAATATTATTGATACAGTTACAGGATACATATAATTGCATATATCAAACATTAAATGTTGATACAGGACAATATAATAATATAACTATAACAAATAACAATGTAAGTAATTTATATACTAATACTTTAACTACAAAAGGTACATTTAAATTCACTAGTATCTTTGGTTTACCTGTATTTCAATTATTAGTACCCTTATCAACTTTTAAAAATACAACACAATTTTGGCAGTTAACAATGGGTAGTTACACAGGTAGTACTGGTTCACTTAAATTAACAATCGCACCGTTTGAAAAAGGTGTTTTTGTCGGAATTACTATTAACGCAGGTTTAAGTATAGGAATATCGGAGATTGATTAAATGAATAATATATATAAATCATTATTAGATTATACTATTTTAAGTTTTATTCCTACTAATGAATTTTGGGAGGAGATAATACTATTGTTTATCGTTATAATTATGAATTGTTTAATTATACCGTTAATCAAAAAACTATATGCTAAACTAAAACTCGGTAAAGAAAATGAAGAAAAATTAGATGAAAAACTCGACGAGATTGAAGATAAATTTAATGATTTGACAAAAAAGAATAAATAGTGTATAATTAGGGTAGTGGGTGTATTACTTAAGTTATACACTAGATGATGCGTACGTATCACGAGGAGTGAGCATTTATAGTAATAGCAATTGCTGGCGGGTGATTGCGTATAACAGTTTTACATCTCTAATTTTGAGGTGATAACATATATGAAATATGATAATATATATTTAAACGCAAATCACCTGTTTAGCTATTATTCAGGTGGATATAGAATATTCATTATTGTAGGTGCAAGAGGTAGAGGCAAAAGTTTTTGGGCTAAAAGATACTGTTTAAAGCGGTTATTTAGACAAAAGAAAAAATTTACTTGGATACGTCCAACTGAAAGTGCCGTTGATACGTTAAAGGAATTTGACGGATATAAATTTTACGAAGATATTGTCAACGCAAACACATTTAACGAAAGATACAACATAAAAATAAGCGGTGATGGTACAATCAATTATAAACTATTTGATGATAGTGAAGAGGATATACCGTATGAGCACGCAGGTTATTTAATGGCACTTTCAACATTCCACAAGTTAAAGGGTAATACCTTTACTGAAATTAAAACTATAGTGTTTGATGAATTTATCCCTGAAGTCGGTGAAGTAGTGCGAGGGGATAGAGCGAGGCAGTTTGTAAATACAGTTGAAACCATATGCAGATTGAGTAAGGATACTGTAATTATTATGCTGGCAAATGCTTTGGATAAAGGAGATAGAATATTAAATTTATTCTTTCAAAATATAAAGGAACACGGCTATTATTTCAATAAAGAAAAACTAGCGTGTATGTTATATTTACCTGATAGCAAGGAATTTAACGATAGAAGATTTGAGAGTATATCAGGTAAAATTATAAAAAACACTCCTTACGAGGATACGATAGCATCCAATAAATTTTTATCGCTGGATGATTTGTATTACGATAGAAAACCACCTAATCTACCTTTATTCTGCGTATTGGACATGCCTACGTATAGAGTTGCTTTGTATGTAGGTGACGTGATATACGTTGAAAATAGGCAAACATTAAATTCAAGTAAGGTATTTTGTCGGAATATAAACGAAATGACAGATAAGTCTAGGTTAATACCTAAGCATATATTGGAGCGCTTGATAGTTTTATACGATAGAAAACGTATAAAATTTGATAGCGAGTATACTCGACAAATATTCGTTGAGTTTATAGGGTCTAAACACTAGTGATAGTGATTAGATATAATTCACATTTTCTCCCTCTTTTTTATAAGATACTCAAGTGTAATACTTGAGTATTCTTTTTTTATTGTTAATAGTTTGAAGTTAAAAGTAATTAGTTTGAATTTAAAAGTAAATACTTTGAATTTAAAAGTAAATTTATATAAAATACTTTGAATGTAAAAGTAATTTAATTATACATATTTATGGTTATATGTATATATGGTTTTATGGTTATATGTATATATGGTTATATGTATATACATATTTATGGTTATATGTATATATGGTTTTATGGTTATATGTATATATGG
>ERZ827423.3117-NODE-3117-length-11826-cov-2.969246_pt1 | contig 11826 bp, 7 predicted proteins | sample MGYA00519775_ERZ827423 | MGnify/ENA primary metagenome ERZ827423 (study PRJEB31778, sample SAMEA3449296) | human gut metagenome | biome: human gut; feature: human-associated habitat; material: faeces | place: United Kingdom | collected 2010/2012 ...
ACGCAAGACGGCGTCGGGCGTGTACGCGTTTCTGCCCCTGGGGCAGAAGGTGCTCGCGAAGGTGGAGCAGATCGTGCGCGAGGAAATGGACGCCACGGGCGCGCAGGAAATGCTCATGCCGGCCCTGCAGCCGGGCGAGCTGTTGACCGATATCTGTATCGCACAGGCGGATTACCAGGGCTTTGGCGGCTGCTATCTGAAATATGCCATGCGCAATGCGATGGATATCGCCACCCTGGGCACGGCCGTGCTGGCGCGCGCGCATGGCGCGGCGCTGATGGAGCTGCGCGTTGCCTTTGGCGTGGCCGGCCCGGTGCCGATGCGTTGCCCGCAATGCGAGGCTGCGCTTTCCGGCACGCTGTTTCGCGATGCAGAGCGGCTGATCGCCGGCCTGGTGCGGGAAGAGATCCATCCGCGCAGTTCATGGCGGGCCAGCCGCGAATTCCGCCTGCAGGTGGCGGGCGAAAACGCTGCGCGCGCCCTGCGCCAGGCGTTTATTCAGGCAGGAGGTGAAGTCTGATGCTGCAGATCATCCATCTCACCGTCAATGGCCGCGCGCAGGAGCTGGCGGTGGATATCCGTGCCTCCCTGGCGGACGTGCTGCGCCGCCAGCTGGGCCTGACTTCGGTCAAAAAAGGTTGCGAAGTGGGCGAATGCGGTGCCTGTACGGTGCTGGTCGACGGCACTGCGATAGACAGTTGCTTATTCCTTGCGACCTGGGCTGAAGGAAAAGAGATCCGCACGCTGGAAGGTGAAGCGAAAGGCGGTAAACTTTCTCATGTCCAACTGGCTTATGCGAAATCTGGTGCAGTGCAATGCGGGTTTTGTACGCCGGGCCTGATTATGGCTACCACGGCGATGCTGGCAAAACCACGCGAAAAACCATTAACCATTACGGAAATTCGTCGTGGACTGGCGGGAAATCTTTGTCGCTGCACGGGGTATCAGATGATTGTAAATACAGTTCTGGATTGCGAGAAAACGAAGTAAAAGGATATCCGGCCTGAATTCAGGCCGGATTCTCAGAGGTTATGTGTTTAACAACTCATATTTCTTAATCTTGCGATAGAGCGTAGCAATGCCGATGCCCAGTTCATCAGCAACTTCCTTCTTGCTGTTATGACGTGAAAGCGCCTCGCGGATCATTTGCTTTTCCATCTCCTCCAGCGCCGTGCCGCCCGCATCATCGAGTGACAGGTGCGCCTCACTGACCTCTGTTACATCACTTTGCTCCGTTGTGCCATTATTCAGCAGATTTGGCGGCAATAGCGTGCTGTCGATAACTTCACCTGAAGGAACAACGTTAACCAGATATTCCATCAAATTGCTTAACTCGCGCAGGTTTCCGGGCCAACGATGCTTACGCAATATTTCGACGACATCAGGAGCAATGCCAGGATAAACCGATCCCAGACGACGGGTATGCAGATGTAAAAAGTAATGCACCAGTAATTCAATATCTTCCTGACGTTCACGCAGCGGTGGAAGAGTTATCGGGATAACATTAAGTCGGTAGAAGAGATCTTCGCGGAATTTACCTTCGGCAATGAACTGGGCCAAATTCTGATTAGTTGCAGAAATGATGCGGATGTCGACTTGTATTGGGCTACTGGCACCAATCGGCAGAATTTCACGCGCCTCAATAGCGCGCAGTAATTTAGCCTGCAACATTAATGGCATATCACCAATTTCATCGAGAAACAGCGTGCCCGTATTCGCCGCCTGAATCAACCCTGTTTTACCGTTGGCAGAAGCGCCAGTAAATGCGCCTTTAACATAACCGAACAGTTCGCTCTCCAGAAGCTGTTCCGGAATCGCGGCACAGTTGATAGCAATAAAGGGTTTATTCCGTCTTCCGCTCAACTTATGGATTGCACGGGCGACGACTTCTTTACCCGTGCCGCTTTCACCAACCACCATAACGCTGGATGGGCTGGGTGCAATACGGCTAATGAGTCGTTTTAATTGCCGCATAACACGGCACTCGCCAACCAATTGTTCAATATGCGGTTCATCAGATGCATTTGCTACAGAAAAACTGGTATGCGATTGGTGAAACGCCATTAAAAATAGTTGTCGGCCCTGGATGTTATGCAACTGACCAATGATTAATTCACTTTTATCATCCCACGAAACAATATGTTGCATATGACCATGGGTAAAATTACTCTCAAATGTTAATGGTCTGAAACGAACAGGTTTTCCAATAATATTATTTTGTACAACACCGAGTGTTTTTAAAGCTGTCTGATTAACAAACTGAACCCGATTATCAGCATCAACCACTAACACGCCCTGATCCATATTATCGATCATGGTCGCGAATATTTTACTGATGTTATCTCCTGGTCCCTGATCCTCCAGAAGTTTAGAAACAAAAATGGTGGATATATGGCGAACGTAATCGGAAAATTCGCGTAAATTATCACTGATATGTTCTTGTTGCTCGTGGGTAACGGCAATCAAACTTATCACCCCAACACAACGTTCCTGTAAAATGACAGGCGTACCCAGAAATGCTTTTTCGCGGCAATTTTCTTTACTATCGCAACCTTCACAAAGGGGATCGAAGCGAGACTGTGTCACAACTTTTTCAGTTTTCGTTTCCAGGACGTGGCGGAGCAGGCGTGAGTTGCCGCTCAACTGGCGGCCAAGAAACTTCCCATACGCGCCCGTTCCGGCGACGCGACACAAGTTTTCATCAACGATCTCAACCTCAAGCTGCAAAACGCTGGCAAGCATTCTGGCAAAACGCTGAATTGTCGGTTGAATTTGCATCAATACTGACTGCGTAGTCGCAAGCTCCATAGCTTTACCTTCCAGACTTACTTAAAAGTCGATCATTGAAGACGTTGATGGTTCACAGATCATGATGATATTAACTCAGGCGAAATTGGCTTTGATAAAAACATAAGATTTTTATCACTTTCTAATAAAATTATGGAAGAGATATCACATTTCTATATCAATATGAGAATTACAGCGGCAAGTTTATCAAACTGAAGAGAGATAGCCTGCCTCTTTATCTTATTTCTGATACTTAGCAGCAAATAAATAACGTGATAAAAAAAGCCAAACGTTTTCGTATTTTAAAAACAACCGGAAACTGGCATCAATATGTGATCAACCCCACACATTATCCGTCAAATTAGCCTTTCGCAGCCGCGTGGATAATTCTGGCACACTTATTGTTAGTCCCAGGTATAGCTGTGAAAACACCAATCACTTTGGCACGTCACAGTGAAATAAACCACTTTGCCTGTCATTCCACTATCGGGACTTTATGATGAAAACTGTTAATGAGCTGATTAAGGATATCAATTCGCTGACCTCTCACCTGCATGAAAAAGATTTTTTGTTAACGTGGGAACAGACGCCAGACGAACTGAAACAAGTACTGGACGTTGCCGCCGCGTTAAAAGCACTGCGTGCTGAAAACATCTCAACCAAAGTCTTTAATAGTGGATTAGGTATTTCCGTCTTCCGCGACAACTCCACCCGTACCCGCTTCTCTTATGCTTCCGCGCTTAACCTGCTCGGCCTTGCACAACAAGATCTTGACGAAGGTAAATCACAAATCGCTCACGGCGAAACCGTGCGTGAAACCGCCAATATGATCTCCTTCTGCGCTGACGCTATCGGTATTCGCGACGATATGTATCTGGGCGCAGGCAACGCCTATATGCGTGAAGTTGGCGCTGCACTTGATGACGGTTACAAGCAGGGTGTGCTGCCGCAGCGTCCGGCTTTAGTGAACCTGCAATGCGATATTGACCACCCGACTCAATCAATGGCTGATCTGGCATGGTTACGTGAACACTTTGGTTCGCTGGAAAACCTGAAAGGCAAAAAAATCGCCATGACCTGGGCCTACTCTCCAAGCTATGGCAAACCGCTCTCTGTACCACAAGGCATCATAGGTCTGATGACCCGCTTCGGTATGGATGTCACCCTGGCCCATCCGGAAGGATACGACCTGATCCCGGATGTCGTTGAGGTTGCTAAAAACAATGCTAAAGCCTCCGGTGGTAGCTTCCGTCAGGTCACCAGCATGGAAGAAGCCTTCAAAGACGCAGACATCGTTTATCCGAAGTCATGGGCACCTTACAAAGTGATGGAAGAGCGTACTGAATTGCTGCGTGCGAACGATCACGAAGGCTTAAAAGCACTGGAAAAACAGTGTCTGGCACAGAACGCGCAACACAAAGACTGGCATTGTACTGAAGAGATGATGGAACTGACCCGTGATGGCGAAGCCCTGTACATGCACTGCCTGCCAGCTGATATCAGCGGCGTATCCTGCAAAGAAGGTGAAGTGACTGAAGGCGTATTCGAAAAATACCGTATCGCTACCTACAAAGAAGCCAGCTGGAAGCCTTATATCATCGCCGCGATGATCCTGTCCCGTAAATACGCCAAACCAGGTGCACTGCTCGAGCAACTGCTGAAAGAAGCGCAAGAACGCGTGAAATAACCCCTCGGGCCGATCAGCTGGTCGGCCCTCTATTTCCAGAGGCCAAAAGGATAGGATATGTCCGTTTTCTCATTGAAGATTGATATCGCCGATAACAAATTTTTCAACGGCGAAACATCACCGCTTTTTTCGCAAAGCCAGGCAAAACTGGCACGCCAGTTCCACCAGAAAATTGCTGGTTATCGCCCAACACCGCTTTGTGCGCTGGACGATCTCGCAAACCTGTTTGGTGTAAAGAAAATTCTCGTCAAAGACGAATCAAAACGATTCGGTCTGAACGCCTTCAAAATGCTCGGCGGTGCGTACGCCATCGCTCAATTATTGTGTGAAAAATATCATCTTGATATCGAAACGCTGTCATTTGAGCACCTGAAAAATGCCATCGGCGAAAAAATGACTTTCGCGACTACCACCGACGGCAACCACGGGCGCGGTGTGGCATGGGCAGCACAGCAACTCGGACAGAATGCGGTGATTTACATGCCGAAAGGTTCTGCTCAGGAACGCGTTGACGCCATTCTAAACCTCGGTGCCGAGTGCATCGTCACGGATATGAACTATGACGATACCGTTCGCCTGACCATGCAACACGCGCAGCAGCACGGCTGGGAAGTGGTACAGGACACGGCATGGGAAGGCTACACCAAAATCCCAACCTGGATCATGCAAGGCTACGCAACACTGGCGGATGAAGCCGTCGAGCAAATGCGTGAAATGGGCGTCACCCCGACACACGTTCTGCTACAAGCCGGTGTCGGTGCAATGGCCGGTGGTGTGCTGGGTTATCTGGTCGACGTCTATAGCCCGCAAAATCTGCACAGCATTATTGTTGAACCTGACAAAGCTGACTGTATTTATCGCTCCGGCGTCAAAGGCGACATCGTCAACGTTGGCGGTGATATGGCCACCATCATGGCGGGCCTGGCCTGCGGCGAACCTAACCCACTGGGCTGGGAAATCCTACGTAACTGCGCCACCCAATTCATCTCCTGCCAGGACAGCGTTGCCGCATTAGGTATGCGCGTGCTGGGTAATCCGTATGGCAACGACCCGCGCATCATCTCCGGTGAATCCGGCGCTGTCGGTTTGGGCGTTCTCGCAGCGGTTCATTATCACCCGCAACGTCAAAGCCTGATGGAAAAACTGGCGCTGAACAAAGATGCCGTGGTGCTGGTTATCAGCACTGAAGGCGACACCGACGTGAAGCACTACCGCGAAGTTGTCTGGGAAGGCAAACACGCTGTAGCACCTTAATCACCCTATTGGAACTGCTCCCTGCAAAACGGGGAGTAAAAAATCTGGAGAAAAATAATGGCTAAGAATATTCCATTCAAACTGATTCTTGAAAAAGCAAAAGATTACCAGGCAGACATGACTCGCTTCCTGCGCGATATGGTTGCTATTCCCAGTGAAAGCTGCGACGAGAAACGCGTAGTACATCGTATTAAAGAAGAGATGGAAAAAGTCGGCTTCGATAAAGTTGAAATCGACCCAATGGGCAACGTTCTCGGTTATATCGGCCACGGCCCGCGTCTGGTGGCAATGGACGCTCATATCGATACAGTCGGCATTGGCAACATCAAAAACTGGGACTTCGATCCGTATGAAGGCATGGAAACCGACGAGCTGATCGGTGGTCGTGGTACTTCCGACCAGGAAGGCGGCATGGCGTCTATGGTATATGCCGGAAAAATCATTAAAGATCTCGGTCTGGAAGATGAATATACCCTGCTGGTCACCGGTACTGTGCAGGAAGAAGACTGCGACGGTCTGTGCTGGCAATACATTATTGAACAATCCGGCATTCGCCCGGAATTTGTGGTCAGTACCGAACCAACCGACTGCCAGGTATACCGTGGTCAACGCGGTCGTATGGAAATTCGCATTGATGTTCAGGGTGTTAGCTGCCACGGTTCGGCACCAGAACGTGGTGATAACGCCATTTTCAAAATGGGTCCAATTCTTGGCGAATTACAGGAACTGTCTCAACGTCTGGGCTATGACGAATTCCTCGGCAAAGGTACGCTGACTGTTTCTGAAATCTTCTTCACCTCCCCAAGTCGTTGCGCTGTAGCAGACAGCTGCGCAGTTTCAATCGACCGTCGTCTGACCTGGGGCGAAACCTGGGAAGGCGCGCTGGACGAGATCCGCGCTCTACCTGCAGTACAGAAAGCTAACGCGGTTGTTTCTATGTACAACTACGACCGCCCGTCCTGGACTGGCCTGGTTTACCCAACCGAATGCTACTTCCCGACCTGGAAAGTGGAAGAAGATCACTTCACCGTTAAAGCACTGGTGAATGCTTATGAAGGGCTGTTTGGTAAAGCGCCTGTCGTTGATAAGTGGACCTTCTCAACTAACGGCGTATCCATCATGGGTCGCCACGGCATTCCGGTCATCGGTTTTGGCCCTGGTAAAGAACCTGAAGCGCACGCGCCAAACGAAAAAACCTGGAAATCTCACCTGGTAACTTGTGCCGCTATGTACGCTGCAATCCCATTAAGCTGGCTGGCAACCGAATAATTACTCTTCACTTATTCCCCCTCCGGTTTACCGGAGGGTTTTTGGAGTTTGCTATGCGCGTATTGATAAAAAACGGCATTGTTGTTAATGCAGATGGACAGGCGAAGCAGGATTTGCTGATTGAAAGCGGGATTGTTCGCCAGTTGGGTACCGATATTTCGCCGCAACTCCCTTGCGAAGAAATTGATGCCTCTGGCTGTTACGTTTTCCCTGGCGGCGTGGATGTCCATACGCATTTCAATATTGATGTCGGCATCGCGCGCAGTTGTGATGATTTTTTTACCGGTACCCGCGCTGCTGCGTGTGGCGGTACAACAACCATTATTGACCATATGGGATTTGGCCCAAATGGCTGCCGGTTACGCCATCAACTGGAAGTTTATCGCGGTTATGCCGCCCACAAAGCAGTCATCGACTACAGCTTTCACGGTGTCATTCAACATATTAATCACGCTATCCTCGACGAAATTCCGATGATGGTTGAGGAAGGACTGAGCAGTTTTAAACTCTATTTAACCTATCAATATAAACTCAACGATGATGAAGTGTTGCAGGCATTACGCCGCTTGCATGAGTCCGGCGCGCTGACCACCGTACACCCGGAAAATGACGCAGCTATCGCCAGCAAGCGGGCGGAGTTTATCGCCGCAGGGTTAACCGCGCCGCGTTATCATGCCTTGAGTCGACCTCTGGAATGCGAAGCGGAAGCCATCGCCCGCATGATTAACCTGGCACAAATTGCCGGTAACGCCCCGCTCTATATCGTGCACCTGTCTAACGGCTTAGGTCTGGATTATCTGCGTCTTGCCCGTGCGAATCACCAGCCAGTCTGGGTTGAAACCTGCCCACAATATCTCCTGTTGGACGAACGCAGTTACGATACAGAAGATGGCATGAAGTTCATTCTTAGCCCACCGCTGCGTAACGTACGCGAGCAGGACAAACTGTGGTGTGGCATCAGCGATGGTGCGATTGACGTGGTGGCAACCGATCACTGCACCTTCTCGATGGCTCAACGCCTGCAAATTTCTAAAGGCGATTTCAGCCGCTGCCCAAATGGCTTACCCGGTGTGGAGAACCGCATGCAACTGCTGTTCTCCAGTGGCGTGATGACGGGACGTATCTCACCGGAGCGTTTTGTTGAGTTAACCAGTGCAATGCCCGCCAGGTTGTTTGGCCTGTGGCCGCAAAAAGGATTATTAGCGCCCGGTTCCGATGGCGACGTGGTGATTATAGACCCACGTCAGAGCCAACAAATTCAGCATCGCCATCTCCACGACAACGCTGACTACTCGCCATGGGAGGGGTTTACCTGTCAGGGCGCGATTGTCAGAACCTTATCCCGTGGTGAAACGATTTTCTGCGACGGCACCTTTACAGGCAAAGCCGGGCGAGGTCGTTTCCTGCGACGCAAACCGTTTGTCCCTCCCGTGCTCTAACCACTGCCAGGGATCTATACACAATCAAGAATGATGAGTGAGGAAAAATGAGTAAGAAAATTGTTCTCGCCCTGGGCGGGAATGCGCTGGGCGATGACCTGGCTGGGCAAATGAAAGCGGTAAAAATTACTTCTCAGGCAATTGTTGATTTAATTGCCCAGGGACATGAGGTCATCGTCACTCATGGCAACGGGCCACAGGTGGGCATGATTAACCAGGCCTTTGAAGCTGCAGCAAAAACTGAAGCGCACTCGCCAATGCTGCCGATGTCTGTCTGTGTTGCCTTAAGCCAGGGTTATATTGGTTACGATCTACAAAACGCCTTAAGAGAAGAACTGCTTTCTCGTGGCATTAATAAACCTGTAGCAACGCTGGTTACCCAGGTCGAAGTCGATGCTAACGATCCGGCATTCCTCAACCCGACCAAGCCGATCGGTTCGTTCTTTACCGAGCAAGAAGCAGAGCTACTGACAAAACAGGGTTACACTCTGAAAGAAGATGCGGGTCGCGGCTATCGTCGTGTCGTTGCTTCGCCAAAACCGGTTGATATCATTGAAAAAGAAACGGTTAAAGCTCTGGTAGATGCCGGACAGGTGGTGATCACCGTTGGCGGTGGTGGTATCCCTGTTATTCGTGAAGGTAACCATCTGCGTGGTGCCAGCGCGGTTATCGATAAAGACTGGGCCAGCGCCCGTTTAGCAGAAATGATCGATGCCGATATGCTGATCATTCTGACTGCGGTAGAAAAAGTGGCCATTAACTTCGGAAAAGAGAATGAACAGTGGCTCGATCGCCTGTCGTTAAGTGATGCTGAACGCTTTATCGAAGAAGGTCATTTTGCGAAAGGTTCTATGCTGCCTAAAGTGGAAGCTGCCGCCTCGTTTGCTCGCTCTCGCGCAGGTCGTGAAGCACTGATTACCGTATTGAGCAAAGCGAAAGAAGGGATTGAAGGCAAAACCGGAACGGTGATTTGTCAGTAATTTAAAGGCCGGATGGGTAATACCATCCGGCCATTTTCATTTAAGCCACTTCCAGCACTTCTTTTGTCGCTTTAACGCCCTGATGCATCAACATCATTAACGCCTCAAGTACGCCGCCGCCAATCGCCCGGGCTTTATCAGAAACGCTGGTGAAATCAGCCGTTTCACCACGAGGATCGATATCACCAATTTTAAAACCACCGACCACGGCCAGTCCGTCGTTCAACAAGCCACGCACCATCCCCGTCAACGGTGCTTTAATTTCATGCTCACCAATCCAGGCAATGACATCGCCCTCTTTCACCAGATCGCCTAATTTCACGTTGGATCGCATAATGCCTGCAACAGGAGCACGGATCACTCGTCGGGTGGTATGCCCCATAATATTGCCGGGAACACCGGTATTCTCCTGCGCACAACCTGAGTAAATCACCTGACCGAGCCAGTGCCCGCGATTTGTTTCAATTACCGCATGACAATCCTTCCCTGCAGTAAAGCCCGGCCCAAGCGCGATTGTTACTGGTGCCATATCTGCCCGCGTTCCCAAATTCTGTTTCGCCAGAATAGCGTCCACCACGCAAAGCGGTTTCAGTTCATCAAGCAATGAACAGGTGGGATCTACCATCACAGGGATAAATCCGCGTTCGGTAAGTTTCATCGCTTCCGCAGAGCTGGTTGCCAGGCGGGCGGTGACGCCTTCGACCGTCATTTCGCCATCGAACACGGCCTGGGCAAACGCCACGGTACAACGAATCACTGTCGGTTTTTCCACTTCCAACATGATCACTTTAAAACCCGCATGATACAGACGTAGCGCTACACCACTGGCGATATCCCCCGCACCGCGAATCACCACCAGCTGGTGTCCGGAAGGATGAGAAGGCTTCATCATCAACCCACCCGGCGCGTTATTTTTCACCTGTAATATTTCTGCCAGCACGCTAATGGCGATCTCCTGCGGCGTTTCCGCACCTATGTTGTAACCAACGGGCGCATGTAAACGGGCAATATGTTCTTCAGCCACGCCTTTCTCACGCAATTGGCGCAGGAAAAGCTGAACCTTGCGGCGACTTGCCAGCAACCCCAGCCATGCAATGGGTTGTTCAATGAGTTTGTCGAGGGCTTCACGATCCTGATTATTCGTGGCAATCAGGACAAAATTATCAGGGCGAATATCCAGTGCTTCCACTGCCGCACCAAACGACTCAGCATGGAGAAGCGTGGTTGATGGTGGGAATAGTTCAGGATTGAGGCTTTCGCGATAAATATCAGCAACGGCGATATCAAATCCTAATAGCGCCGCACTCTGGGCTATCGCCCGGTTGACATGCCCCGCACCAATCAACACCAGACGTGGACGCATACCATGGACGCTGATAAATACTGACATTGCACCTCCACAATCTGACCCGACAGCATCCGCACCGTTACGAGCCATACGTCCATGGAATAATCGCGGCTTACGTTCCTGCAATGCCTGAAGCGACTCTTCAATCACCTTCCGTTCAACCATTCCGCCACCAATTGTACCGACGATAGAACCATCGGCGCGCACTAACATTTGTGCAGAATGGCGGGGGGTTGAGCCTCGGCTATCAACAATTTGCGCCATCGCAAACGGACAATTTTGCTCTTCGAGTTTTGCAGCCTCTGTGAAAATATTCATACCAACCTCAATGGATATCCTTTCAGTAACCCGGAATACCCGGGCCGCTAATTCACAAATCTGCGCGCGATTGCAGGATGTTCTTGTATATCGCCCAGCCAGATTGCCTCTACGTTGTGTTGTTGCAGCGGTTGAAGGAGCTCGCTTTGCGCAATCGCATTCTCACATTGAGAAAAACGGTTAATGAACCAGACTCGCCGACAACCTTGCGGTACGTTTTTAAACGCCCCCTGAGGGTGGCGAACCAGCGCAACGAGATCGCTCAGTTGCAAGGGTGCATCAGGTGTTAACCCAGTAATATCAGCAAACTGCGACCAGCGATGGACATTTTCTGTGCTCACTTTCGCACCCAAAATATGTCCTCCCATCACAGCAATCACGCAGCAACTGCTTTTAGGTATGCAAGGTTCGTGCTCATCAGGCGCTTTTAACGGCATTCCACGCGAGCCATCTGCCTCAATGAGAATTACGTCACACTCTGGTCGTTGTACCAGTGCATCAATCGCTTCTGGCGTAAATCCCTGCACTTTTCCCTGGTTCGCTTTCCAGCAGTGAAAACAAAATGAAATGGGGGATATAAAAGACGCATGAGGAAGCATGGCGGGATCACGACAGAAAACCACGGGCCAGTGAGATGTTGGCATAAACATATGTGTCGTCGTAGTGATTAATACACGCCTGCCACTCGCCTGGAACAGTTCTGCCAGCCAAAAAAGCAAGCTGGTTTTCCCCCCAGCACCAACA
>ERZ827423.3119-NODE-3119-length-11821-cov-6.307241_pt1 | contig 11821 bp, 7 predicted proteins | sample MGYA00519775_ERZ827423 | MGnify/ENA primary metagenome ERZ827423 (study PRJEB31778, sample SAMEA3449296) | human gut metagenome | biome: human gut; feature: human-associated habitat; material: faeces | place: United Kingdom | collected 2010/2012 ...
ACCCGGAACTGCCAGTAAAGCTTCCTCGGTTGTACGAATGATAGTCGGAAGCACACAAATGGCCATAGTTAAGCAACCGGCAATGATAGATGTTTGCAGTCTGAACAAAATACAGAATACCGTATAACCGAACAGACCAAATATGATAGATGGAATGCCGGAAAGAACTTCTGTGGTAAAACGAATTGCGCGAACAAGTTTTCCTTGCTTTGCATATTGCGTCAAATAAATTGCCGCGGAAATACCAATCGGAGCCGATATCAACAAGGTAATGACTACAATATATAAGGTATTGATAATCATGGGCAGAATACCCTTCATACTTGCCCTTGTTTCCGAATACGGTGAAGAAAGGAATGACCATGTGATATGCGGAATACCATTCCATAAAATATAACCGATAATTCCAATCAAAGCCGCTACTGTAATAGCAGTTGCGGTGTAAATGACAATTCTTAATACGATATCAGAAGTATGTCTTTTTTTCTGATATAACGATTGCGGTTTATGAGGTTCCGGATTCTGTGCTGTATCTGGAGATACAGCCGCAGCATTACTTGACATTCACTTTCGCTCCTTTCCTTGAAATAATTGTGAAGGAGATATTTACAATCATAATAAAGATAAATAGCACCAAACCGATTGCAAATAATGCCTGACGATGCAGACCGGACGCATAAGACATTTCCATTGCAATACCGGTTGTTAAAAATCTTGTGGTACCCAATAAGGTCGGCATATTGGCAACGTTACCTGCGACCATAATCACAGCCATAGTTTCACCAATTGCTCTGCCAACACCCAGAATAACGCCTGACAAAATACCTGACCTTGCTGCCGGAATGGTTACTTTAAAAATGGTTCTGATTGGTGTGGCTCCCAGCCCCAATGAAGCTTCTCTGTAAGACTTTGGCACAGCTCTGAGTGCATTCTCAGTAACGTTTACAATGGTTGGTATTACCATAATCGCCAAAATGATAATGGCCGCCAACAGGCTGTCGCCCGTTGTATGCCCCTGGAAGGGCGGGAACGTACGGATTGCCGGCACAATCACCAACATACCGAAGAAGCCATAAATTACAGAAGGGATGCCCGCCAAAAGCTCGACTGCCGGGCGCACAATTTTTGCCAAGATCGGGTTTGCCGTCTCCGAAAGGAAGATCGCCGTCAGCAGGCCGACCGGCACACCGATGATGATGGCGCCTATCGTGCCCACAATCGACGAGAGAATCATGGGCAAGATCCCAAAAATTTCTGAACTTGCTTCCCATTCCGTACCAAACAGGAAATTGCCCACGCCGATTTCTGCCAACGCTGGGGCGCCGGAAACAATGATATAGATGGTGATGACTGCCACCGACCCCACGGACACACAGGAAAACACCTTAAAAATCGACTGCGCCAAGCGTTCTGTGCCTTGGGTCCAAAGGGACAGAATGGCACCAGCGATACCAAACGCTAATGTACAGAGGAAAGGCCAAAGGTACTGAATTTCGATCTCACTAATATTCAGGGAAGTAACCGCGGTTTGAATATTCGAAGTTGTAATCAGGGAAACCAGGGGCGTGACGCCGGCAAGGATATAAGCAACGCCAGCCCAAACCGGCTTTCTAACCAAAAGAAGCACAATGCCAGCTAACGCTAACACCACGCCCGCGATGACTGCAATGCGGGTAAGTAAAGGGATTGTTACCAATCCGCTCATCTGCGGCCCGTAAACCATCATACCACGGACCGTAGCTAGCTGCAAACCGGTCAACGGATAGGATGTATCTCGAAATACAAACCGAATGTAAGGAAAAAAGAAAGAAACAATGATCACCGCACTCAAGGCAATCGCCACAATCGTTTTGACCCGGTTGGCAATCGCTCGCTTTTGTTCAACATGTTCATCAGTCAAAGATGTCTGCATCAGCAGGTCCTCCATTCTTTATTGAGCCCCATTTGTCAAACTCCTTTGGATGCAGCAAAATGCTTCGGCACCCAAACCGAGCGCCGGAGCATTTCATACGGAGCAAGCGCTCCGGGGCTATTTTTTATTGTGCCGGTACAAGCCCTACATCCGAAATGATCTGCTGTCCTTCGTCGGAGTATACAAAGTCAAACCAAGCTTTAATCAGCTCGCTGTCAGAGCCCTTCTTATAGATCTGGATGAACGGACGCTGTGCCTTGTAGGAACCATCAATGATGTTTTCCTCTGTAGCTTCTACACCGTCAACCTTGCAAGCCGTGATGGAATCGTTTACAGAGTCGAGGGAAACGTAGCCGATTGCAGACGGGTCAGAACCGACCTTGGAGACAACCTCACCGGTGGAAGTAACTTCCGCTGCATATTTGCAGTTGCCTTCGCAACCAAAGATGGATTCGAAACCGTCTCTCGTGCCGGAAGCCGCTTCACGGCCGATCACGGTGATCGCCTGGTCATTGCCGCCGAGATCTTTCCAGTTGGTGATTTCGCCGGTGAAGATCTGCGTAATCTGCTCGCTGGTCAACTCGGTGACCGGGTTATCCTTGTTAACTGCAATCGCGATGCCGTCGATTGCGATCTGGTTGATTTCAAACTGATCCGGGTTTTCTTCATCCTTCAGGTTTCTGGACAGGTCGCCGATCAGGGCTGTGCCGGAGTTAACAGCTTCCGGTGCATCGCCGGAACCATTGCCGCTCTTCGTCACGGTCACATCCGGATATTTCGCCATAAATGCTTCGCCAAGTGCCTGGCAAACCTTCGCCATCGAGGTGGAACCATTCAGCGTGAGGTCGCCGCTCAATTCTGTGGTCGCTTCCTCAGAGGAAGGCGCTTCCGCATCGTCGCCCGCCGCATTGTCCGCTGCCTGGGAAGACGGAGTCTCAGACTGTCCCTCTACCGCAGAGCTGCATCCAACGAACGCCATACTCGTGCACATCATAGCCAGTACCATTAGAATCGAAAGAACTTTTTTCATGTTTCATTGCTCCTTACATTTTTCTTCATGGTTTCTTTAAGTACGAGCTTATTCTATCGGCGGAATGTTAAAAACAGGTTAAGCTTAGTTTAGATCAAAATAAAATTAATATGCATTTTTGAGCCATGATTTAACCAGTGGTCGTCCTGTCCAATTGCTTGAAAAATCCCTCTATTTATGTGTGAAAAATGACCGATTCTCTCCGTTCTTGGCATAAAAAAATCCCCTTGGAATCCCGGAACCACCGGTTATTCCAAGGGGTAACTATGCCATTTCTTTTTACAAAACGGTTAAACGCGCTTAACTTAATCCATCAATTCTGAGGATGGTATTCTGCGCAGGTGCACTTCTTAAACTTCTTGCCGCTCCCGCAGGGGCAGGGATCGTTCGGGCCGATCTTCTTGCCCTTGCGCACAGGCTGGGCGGTATCGGTGCCGTCGGCGCTGGTTGCAGTGGGCTTCGCCACCTGCTCGCGCTTCGGCTCCTCCTGCGTGCGCAGCTGCACGGTGAGCATCATGCGGGCGGTGTTCTCGCGGATGGTCGCGATCATCTCGTCGAACATATCGAAGCCTTCCAGACGGTATTCCACAACCGGGTCACGCTGGGCATAGGCGCGCAGGCGGATACCCTTCTGCAGCTCTTCCATCGCGTCGATGTGGTCCATCCACTCGCGGTCCACGTTCTTGAGAAGGATGACGCGCTCCAACTCGCGCATGACCTTGTCGCCATACGCCTGCTCACGCGCTTCGTACTGTTCCATTGCCTTCTTTGTGAGTTCATCTTTCACAAAGCCGGGTTCCAGCTTCTCCATCTCGGTCTCGTCATACTGCAAATCGTCCGGGCCGATCAGCCAGCCCATATAATGCTCGCGCAAGCCGTTCAAATCCCAGTCGTCGCGCAGGGTTGCAGCGGGCAAATATTTGTCCACCTGCGCCTCGATCGCCTGCTCGATCATCTTGACAATCTGGTCGCGCAGATCCTCGCCGTTGAGCACCTGGTCGCGCTGGCCATAGACGATCTCACGCTGGCGGCTCATGACGTCGTCGTACTGCAAGACGTTCTTACGGATGCCAAAGTTGCGGCCCTCGATCTTCTTCTGGGCGCCCTCGATGGTCTTGGTCAGCATGCCCGCCTCAATCGGCGTATTTTCATCGACCTTGAGCGTATTCATCATCTGCGTAATGCGCTCGCCGCCGAACAGACGCATCAGGTCGTCCTCCAGGGAGATATAGAACCGGCTCATGCCCGGGTCGCCCTGACGGCCGGCACGGCCGCGCAGCTGGTTGTCGATACGGCGGGAATCGTGGCGCTCCGTGCCGATGATGAACAGGCCCCCTGCCTCGCGGACCTTGTCCGCCTCACCGCTGATCTCCTCGCGGTGCTTTTCAAGGGCCTTGGCGAACATATCGCGCGCGTCGAGGATCTCCTTGTTGTCGGTCTCGGCGTAGCCGGTCGCCTCGGCGATGAGCTCGTCGCTGAGACCCGCCTTGCGCAGATCGGTCTTTGCCATGTACTCGGCGTTGCCGCCGAGCATGATATCGGTACCACGGCCGGCCATGTTCGTCGCGACCGTGACTGCGCCGAGCTTACCGGCCTGCGCGACGATCTCGGCTTCCTTTTCGTGGTTCTTCGCATTTAAGAGGTTGTGCTTGATGCCCTCGCGGGAGAGCAGATACGAGAGCTTTTCGTTCTTTTCGATCGACACCGTACCGACCAGCACGGGCTGGCCCTTGGCATGGCAGGCCTTGACCTGCTCGATAACGGCGCGGTACTTTGCTGCCTCGGTCTTGTAGACGACATCGGGGTCGTCGATACGGGCGATGGGGCGGTTCGTCGGAATTTCAATGATGTCGAGGTTGTAGATCGTGCCGAATTCCTCTTCCTCGGTGAGCGCCGTACCGGTCATACCGGAGAGCTTGCCGTACAGACGGAAGTAATTCTGGAACGTGATGGTCGCAAGCGTCTTGCTTTCTCGCGCGACCTCGACATGCTCCTTGGCCTCGATGGCCTGGTGCAGACCGTCGCTGTAGCGGCGGCCGAACATCAGTCGGCCGGTGAACTCGTCGACGATGACGACCTGACCGTCCTTGATGACGTAGTCGATATCGCGCTTCATCGTGCCGTGGGCCTTGATGGCCTGGTTGATGTGGTGCGCGATGGTGGAGTTTTCGGGATCGGAGAGGTTTTCAAGGCCGAAGTATTCCTCGGCCTTCTTCACGCCGCGGGCGGTGAGCGTCGCGGTCTTGGCCTTTTCGTCGACGATGTAGTCGGCGTCGATGTTGACGTCTTCCTCTTCCTTGTCGTCGCTCTCGGCGATGACCTTCTTGCGGAAGCCGCGTACAAGGTTTTCCGTGCGGGAATACATCTCCGTGGACTTTTCGCCCATGCCGGAGATGATGAGCGGCGTGCGCGCCTCATCGATCAAAATGGAGTCGACCTCGTCGACGATGGCGAAGGCATGTCCGCGCTGGACGAGCTCGCTTGCGTAGATGGCCATGTTATCGCGCAGGTAGTCAAAGCCCATTTCGTTATTCGTGCCGTAGGTGATGTCCGCAGCGTAGGCCTTGCGGCGCTCCTCGCTCGTGAGGTCGTGGACGATCAGGCCGACCGTGAGGCCTAAGAAACGGTGGACTTTGCCCATCCACTCGCTGTCTCGCTTGGCGAGGTAGTCGTTCACGGTGACGATGTGGACGCCGTTGCCGTTCAGGGCGTTTAGGTACGCGGGCAGCGTTGCCACCAGCGTTTTGCCTTCACCGGTCTTCATCTCGGCGATGCGGCCCTGATGGAGCACCACGCCGCCGACGAGCTGCACGCGGTAGGGGTACAGCCCCAGCACGCGGCGGGACGCCTCGCGCACGGTGGCAAACGCCTCAGGCAGGATGTCGTCGAGCGTTTCGCCGCTTTGCAGACGCGTCTTGAACTCCGGCGTTTTGGCCTGCAGCTCCGCGTCGCTCATCGCCTTGTATTCGTCCGCCATCGCTTCGATCTTGTCGACGATGGGGTAGATGCTCTTGAGCTCACGGTCGCTGTAGGAACCGAACATTTTACTAAAGAAACCCATATTCAAAACTTCCTTTCGTGGGAGCATAATGACACGCTTACAAGTATAGCATCCCTCTGCGCGATATGCAAAGGAAAATTTGCTGTATAATATGAATGGATTGTAAATAAATTCCGCCGCTGCGTCAGGCATGGCTTGCACTTTATATAGCCGCTGTGGTAAAATACAAAGCAAGATAGTACAAAGCGACGAAACGCCCTCCGACGGCGGAGGACAGAAGCATAAGGAAGAAGTTTTTTCTCATCTCTCATCTAAGGAGGACATTCGCATGAAACTGCACTTTTACGGGGCCGACCGCTGCGTGACCGGCTCCTGCCACTGCCTGGAGATAAACGGTAAGAAGATCCTCGTCGACTGCGGCTTACAGCAGGGCCGCGACGAGCTCGACAACCGTTATCTCGCTTTCGCTCCCGGCAATATCGATATTCTGCTCGTCACCCACGCGCACATCGACCACACGGGCCGTATCCCGCTGCTGGTGAAAAACGGCTTCCACGGCCGCATCCTGACGACACGCCTGACAGCAGATTTGATGAAGATCATGTTGCTCGACTCCGCTCACATTCAGGAGAGCGACGCTGAGTACGAAAACCGCAAGGGCGAGCGCGCGGGCCGCGAGCATGTCGATCCGCTCTACACCGAGCAGGACGCGCTGGATGTTTTCAAGTACGTGACGACCTGCGAGTATAAAGAAAAGGTCGACCTCTGCGAGGGTGTGAGCGCGGTGTTCACCGACGCGGGCCATCTGCTCGGTTCCGCGTCCATCACGCTTGAGCTGGAAGAAAACGGCGTGCACAAGACGATCGTCTTCTCCGGCGATATCGGCAACGTCGACCAGCCCATTATCCGCGACCCGCAGCTTCTCAAAAAGGCCGACTACGTCGTGATGGAGTCGACCTACGGCGACCGCAACCACACCGAGGTCTGGAGCTATACCGACGAGCTTGCCGAGATCATCGACGAAACGCTCGGCAAGGGCGGCAACGTTGTGATTCCGTCGTTCGCTGTGGGCCGTACGCAGGAGCTTTTGTACTTTATCCGCGAGATCAAGGATCAAAAGCTCGTCAAGTCGACGCCGAACTTCCCTGTGTACATCGACTCGCCCCTTGCCAAGGCGGCGACGACTGTGTTCTGCGGCGACCTGCACGGCTATCTCGACGAGCAGGCGCTCGAGCTTGTGAAGGACGGCACGCACATGTTCACCTTCCCGAACCTCAACCTGGTTGAGTCGAGCGAGGAATCGAAGATGCTCAACATGGACTCGACGCCCAAGGTCATCATTTCCGCCTCCGGCATGTGCGACGCGGGCCGTATCCGCCATCACCTCAAGCACAACCTCTGGCGCGCGAACAGCGCGGTCGTGTTCGTCGGCTTCCAGTCGCCCGGCACGCTGGGCCGCAGATTGCTCGACGGCGTTGAAAAGGTCAAGCTCTTCGGCGAGGAGATCGCCGTCAAGGCGAAGATCGTCAACTTCCAGGGCCTGTCGTCCCACGCCGATCACGATCATCTCGTCCAGTGGATCAAGGCATTCGACCCGAAGCCGACGCACGTGTTTGTTGTCCACGGCGACGAGGACGTTGCGCCCGTGTTTGCCGAAGAGCTCAATTCCCTCGGCTTCCATGCGCACGCGGCCAAATTTACCGAGTGCTACGACCTCGCTGCGAACGAAATGGTCAGCGAGGGCTACATTTCCGAGCGCAAGCGCACGGCGCAGAAGTCCCGCGCCGACAACCTCTACGCCAAGCTCGTGGCGGCAGCGGAGTCGCTGCTTGAGTTTGCCAAGCGCTGCAAGGGCAGACCCAACAAGGACATTTCTGCGCTCACCGGACAGATCATCAGCCTGATCGAGCGCTTCCGCGAGTGATTTGAGATACACAACAAAAGGTACTTCGCGCGACAAAAGCGCGAAGTACCTTTTCTGAGAGGAGAAGACGATGGAGCTTGCCAAAAATCAGGAGCATACCGTCACCATCGAGGGCTATGGCGAGGGCGGCATGGGCGTTGCGCGCATCGACGGGCGCGTCGTGTTCGTCCACGGCGCGCTGCGCGGCGAGAAGTGCCGCGTGCTCATCTTAAAGACGCTCAAGAGCGTCGCCTTTGCCAAAGTGCTCGAGGTGATCGAGCCGTCGAGCGAGCGCATCACGCCGGACTGCCCGTACTTCCCGCGCTGCGGCGGCTGCACGTACCGCCACATCCGCTATGAAGAAGAGCTGCGGCTGAAAAAGCAGCGCGTGCAGGACAATTTGTCCCGCATCGGCGGCAGTGATGTGACCGTCGAAGAAATTTTAGGCGCGCAGGACACGCTGCACTACCGCAACAAGGCGCAGTACCCCGTGTCGAAGGACGGCGCGGTCGGCTTTTACCGCGCCCGCACGCACGAGGTCATTGAGTGTGAGCACTGCTTATTGGTCAAGCCCGAGGCCGACGCCGCGGCGGAGGCGCTGCGCGAATATATGCAGTCCTGCCGCGTCGCGGGCTATGACGAAAAGACGGGCCGCGGCCTTGTCCGCCATCTCTACATTCGCTCGAACGCGGCGGGGGAGAGCCTTGTCTGCGTGCTCGTGAACGGAGATAAATTGCCAAAAGAAGACCGGCTTGTCACGCTCCTGCGCGATGCGTGCCCGAAGTGCACCGGCATCGTGCTGGGCACGAACACGAAAAAGGGCAACGTCATCCTTGGCGACCGCTACCGCACGCTCTGGGGGAGCGACCGGCTTGAGGATACGCTCTGCGGCAAGACGTTCCGGCTGAGTGTGCCGTCGTTTTATCAGGTCAACCGCGTACAGGCCGAGCGGCTCTACGCGAAAGCCATCGAATTTGCGGGCCTCACGGGGCAGGAGACGGTGCTCGACCTCTACTGCGGCGCGGGCACGATCACGCTCGCACTGTCGGATCACGCGAAGAAAGTCCTCGGTGCGGAGATCGTTCCCGAGGCCATCGACGACGCGCGCGAAAACGCCGCGCGCAACGGCGTTAAAAACGCGGAGTTTTTCTGCGGCGATGCGTCCGATGTGGCAAAAAAGCTCGCGCGCGAAAACCTGCGCCCCGACGTCATTACCGTCGACCCGCCGCGCAAGGGCTTGGCCGCCGACGTGGTGGAGAGCATCGCCGAGATGCAGCCGCAGCGGGTCGTATACGTCTCGTGCGACAGCGCGACCATGGCGCGCGACGTGAAGCGCTTAGCAGACCTCGGCTACACCGCCCAGCGCGCCTGCGCAGTGGACATGTTCCCAAGGGCGGATCATGTGGAGACGGTTGTTCTTTTGTCCCAACAAAAACCAGATGACACGATAGAGATCGACTTAGACCTGGACGAGCTGGATGCCACCAGTGCCGAGTTGAAAGCAACCTATCAGGAAATCAAAGATTATGTGCTGAAAGAATTTGGCTTGAAGGTTTCAAGTTTATATATTTCTCAGGTAAAACGCAAATGTGGAATTGAAGTGGGAGAAAACTATAATCTGCCAAAGACAGAAAATCCAAAAGTGCCACAGTGTCCGAAAGAGAAAGAAGATGCTATCAAGGCTGCCCTGAAATATTTTGCGATGATCTAAGGACATTGCTGATTTCAAGGAGGAATAACACATGAAAAGCACATTTGAAAAAATGGGTGGAACCTACACACTTGGCGCAGACGGAATTTACTATCCGAATCTTGTCAGTACAGATGAAGAACCGCATTATGGGAAATATGGAATGATGCGGAAAACATATCTGAAAGAGCATCGTCCGGCAATGTATTCACTGTATATGTTGGAAGACAGACTGACAGAACATCTGAATACTGTGGACGATGAAGCACAGGAGAGAATGGATATTCTGGTGAGTCAGATGATGGAGAAGCAGGGCATTACGGAAGAATTGAAAGCTCGTGACCAGATGGAATGGGTTAGAGCGGTAAATAATGCCCGGAATGCTGCAGAAGAGATTGTGTTGAAAGAATTAGTGTATATTTAAAGCGTGGAAAGCTCCTTCGGGAGCTTTTCAGTGTTTGTAAGAGTTTATATAAAATGGGCTAAGAAGGTGGTATGATCAAAATAACAGATTAAAATTTATATTAAGAAATGAATTTAAAATTTTTAATTATGAAATAAAACGTAAGATAATTTCAGAGGTGAGAATAATGGATAGAATTGCATTAGTAATCGGTAATTCTGATTATTCAAATGTAGGGAAATTGAATAATCCTAAGAATGATGCTGACGATATTGCTAGTATTTTGAATAAATTAAATTTTGATGTTACAAAAATAATGGATGCAAATTTAATAGATATTCAAAAATCTGTTAATGATTTTTTACAGGCATTAGATGAATATGCTGTAGGGGTATTTTTTTATGCAGGGCATGGTATGCAAATCGACGGTAAAAATTTTATCGTTCCTATTGATTTAAAGTTAAGTGATAAAAGCAAGACAATGGTCTCTTGTTATTGTTTAAATTCGCTGTTAGAAGGTGCATCTTCATATAAGGGAAAAACATTAATATGTATATTGGATGCATGTCGAGATAATCCTTTTGCTATGGGGAGGGGATTTTTAACAGGCTTTGCGCCATTTAATAATCCACCTAAAGGTACTATGATTGCTTATTCTACAAGCGCTGACTGTAGTGCATTTGATGGACAATGTAGTAATGGATTATATACACAAGTTTTAAAAGATGCTATGCTTATTCCAAATTTGAAAATTGAAGAAATGTTTAAATTTGTTAGAAATAAAGTGTCAGAAATATCAATTAGCCAATACGGAGAAGAACAGCTTTCATGGGAATATTCTTCGTTAGTGGGAGACTTTTATTTTTCTGTTACGCCACAACCAGTCAATGAACAGGTTACTGATGAGAAAATATATGAATTCATATGTGCTCGTCGAAAATCTTATGAGAATGCTTCGGATAATATTTATGATATTGAATGTTTGCCATATATAGATGCCTATAATAAATATCATATACCAATTATTAAAATTTTACGTGCATATTCAAGAGTAGATTATTCAAAAAGAGGATTTCAGTTTTCGGATGCTACTATAGATCAGTTAAACAGCAATTATTTGTCATCATGGGGATTTATACAGAAATATGGTAGATGGTATTATAAAAATCATTACGTTGAGATGGGAGATTTATTGCCATTGCCCGAGGAATTAGAACCTAAACAACCTATTAATGGAAAGGAATTGAAGATTGAAGCTTCATTGAGCTGGAAAATGAATGATGGAAAGATAAGATTTCAAGTATCTTCTAATATTCCAGAGGAAACCCCATTAATGTTTACATTACGTGGCAAAGAATATACAGCTCAATGTAAATCTGTAGCAGGTAATAGAATTTCAATAAGTGAATGGTTTAGTGACAGAGGTAATCCTATGAAAAATGGATTTTATACTATAGATGTGTCATGTCCGATATATAGTGTATTGCCAGAAAAGATAAAGAAAATATTTGGTGAACGTAATAGAAATATATGTGGACAATATGTTAAATTTGAACCAGTGGGAGGAAATACGATTCATTTTTCGTATGGATTAGTTCTTAAAAATAGTAAAGTTCAAGTTATTGATATGCAACAAAGAATCTCAGCATTATAATGAATGTGGTTTTATACAAGAAAACATGGCAGATTGTAACTGGTTAAAGTGAATTGGGCGTATGGAACTTTTAAATCCATACGCCTTTTAAACAAGAGAGTTGTAAGAGCATATTATCTACTCGATGATGATTATAATTCCATATCATATGACCTTTTCTTAGCTCTGGCAGGCTGATTTCGCCGCATCTCCTGTTTCCTCTGATATTCAAGTTCCCATGCACGATGG
>ERZ827423.3122-NODE-3122-length-11811-cov-2.502892_pt1 | contig 11811 bp, 9 predicted proteins | sample MGYA00519775_ERZ827423 | MGnify/ENA primary metagenome ERZ827423 (study PRJEB31778, sample SAMEA3449296) | human gut metagenome | biome: human gut; feature: human-associated habitat; material: faeces | place: United Kingdom | collected 2010/2012 ...
TTGAGTCCTAAATCGTATGAGAATCTTTTGATAGAACACACAAAAGTATAAAAATAAATCGGTATAGGGATTATTTTCCCTATACCGATATATTTATTCAATTTCAAGTTCAAAAAGCACATGTTTTCGTTGGAGATCAGACTCACACTGGACAATTCTGTCTGAGAAACTTTTTCTATGCAATCAAATTTACAGGCTTTTCCACGCCTTTTCTTTCCTTATTATCCCGTCAGATGATTTATTATGTGATATGAAACATATCATAGTGTCGTTCTCTGACAAAAAATAAGTCCACTGCTTACTCCTTTTATAAATAATGCAGTGGACTTATCCGTTAATTTTATTCTTTTTATTCTTTTGTTATTCTGTAGCTTTGTTGCTTATCTGTACAATTTATGTCGCATTTGTTTTATTGTCCGTTTTATTTCTCTGGATTTACAATTTTACCAGCAATTGCACACGCTGCTGCTGTTTTTGGTGATGCAAGGTAAATCTCTACCTTAGATGTTCCCATTCGACCAAGGAAATTTCTGTTATTTGTAGCTACTACACGTTCACCGTCGGTAAGGATACCTCCTGCACGTCCACAGCACAATCCACATCCGGGATGTGTGATCATTGCACCTGCTTCTGCCAGAGTATCCATAATTCCCTCTGCAATTGCCTGACGGTATATTTTACGGCTTGCAGGAGTTACAATCAATTTAACGTAATCTGCTACCTTTTTGCCCTTTAACACCTCCGCTGCAGCTCTGAGATCCTCCAGACGGCCATTTGTACAGGAACCGATAAATACCTGATCTATTTCTGTTCCTTCAAGTTCACTTACATTTTTAATCTTATCTACCTGAGACGGACATGCCATAACCGGTACAAAATCCTCTGCGCGATAAGTGATTGTTTTCATATAGGTTGCATCTTCATCTCCTGTAAGGCTCTTCTGGAACTCATTCAACTCTATGTCACAATATTCTGCAGTTTTTTCATCCGGTGTAAACAGCGCACATTTTGCACCTGCCTCAATCGCCATATTTGCCATAGTCATACGGCTTGCTACTGTCATATTCTTTACTGTACTGCCGGTAAACTCAAGTGCTCTGTATGTTGCTCCATCAGCTCCCAGATCACCAATCAGACGCAGGATGATATCTTTGGACATAACATTTCCCGGAAGTTCTCCCTCGATCACAACCTTAATTGTCTCAGGAACTTTGATCCACATAGTTCCTGTTCCCAGAATACTTGCCATCTCGGTATAACCGATACCGGATGAAAATGCTCCAACACAACCATAAGTTGTGGTATGGCTGTCGGTTCCGAATGCGATATCACCCGGTTTAACATAGCCAGCCTCTGTCATCAGCTGATGGCAGATTCCGTCACTTCTGTGTACATGTGTAAGTCCGTATTTATCTGCAAATGCATCTCCGGTACGAAAATGTCTGGTATCATCCTGCTGACTTGCCGGAACCAGATGATCATAGATCAGAACAACCTTGTCCGGATCATGCAGTTTCGTAAATCCCATTTCTTCAAATTTTTCTGCCACAAAGGGGATGAAAATATCATGGATCATCACGCGGTCAACGTTAACCGTCACAATGTCTCCCGGCTTTACGGCTTTTCCTGTATTATGTCTGATAATTTTTTCAATAATCGTCTCGCCCATTTTCTTCTCCTTTCCGGTTAATCCAGTCCATTCAGCTTGCGCATGGCTTTTACCAGACCGCCAGCCTGAATAATGCTCATCAGATTCTCCGGCAGAGAAGCAATCGGATATTCCTTGCCATTATAATCCACATGCTCATTCATCACTACCGTGATCTCGTCGCCCTCTTTCATATCATCATAAAGATCCGGCTGTTCAATCAGAAGAAGTCCGTTGTTGATCGAATTACGGAAAAAGATCCTTGCAAATGATTTGGCGATCACACACTGCACACCCATTGCCTTGATGATCTCCGGTGCCTGTTCTCTTGACGAACCGCAGCCAAAGTTCTTTCCTGCTACAATGATATCCCCCTTCTGGATCTGTCCGGCAAGTTCCGGACGAAGAGGAGAAAAGCCATACTGCTTCATATCATCGATTGTCTTGAGTGCAAGGTATTCAGTTGGAATGATGATATCGGTATCAATGTCATCTCCAAGAACCCATACACGTCCTGTAAATTTATCCATCTTATGTCACCTCGTCAAACGTAATTTCGTCTCTTACACATCACTTGCCAGTGCAATTTCTCCGGCAATGGCAGATGCTGTAACGGTTGCAGCCGATCCAAGATATACCTTGGAACTCGGATGTCCTGCACGTCCCTTAAAGTTGCGGGTTCCTGTACTGATCAGGACTTCATTTTCACCGATTACGCCCTGGCAGCTTCCCCAGCATACACTACAGTTCGGGTTCATCACGATCGCACCTGCATCCATGAAGATGTCGATCAGTCCTTCTTCCAGAGCCTGTCTGTAAATAGTCTGACTTGCCGGAACAACAAGGAATCTTACTTTTTCAGATACTTTCTTTCCTTTGATAACCTGTGCGCCTACACGGAGATCTTCGATACGTCCGTTGTTGCAGGATCCAAGGAATGCCTCATCAATCTTGATACCGCGCACGTCTTTTGCCGGCGCAAGATTGTCTACAAAATCCGGTTTTGCAACAACCGGCTCTACCTTGGATAAGTCAAATGTATATTCTCTTACATAATGCGCATCCGGATCGCTGTGATATACAGCCTTTGGCTCGCGTCCATGCTCTTTTAAATATTCCATTGCCACATCATCAACTTCAAAAATACCGGTCTTAGCTCCGGCTTCTACTGCCATATTGCAAAGTGCGATACGGTCACTGATTGTCAGAGTCTTCGCGCCCTCTCCGGTAAATTCCATCACCTGATAGTTACATCCGTTGGCTCCGACTTCACCGATGATGGTGAGGATCAGATCTCTCGCATATACACCTTCCGGCAGCTTTCCAACCAGGTTGAATTTCACAGTCTCCGGTACCATTACCCAGGAAGTTCCTGTTACCATACCGTAAAGGAAGTCTGTACATCCAACACCGGTTCCGAATGCACCAAGTGCACCGTAAGAACAGGTATGGCTGTCTGCACCAAAGATCAGCTCTCCCGGACGAACATAATTTTCCATCATAATCTGGTGGCATACACCTTTCCCTTCCCAGAAATCAATGTGGTTTGCCTTTGCAAAATCACGCATCTTCTTCTGGGATGCGGCTGTCTTTGGACAGTCAGACGGTACGTTGTGATCTACGATAAATACCAGCTTGCCTGTATCTGCAATATGTGGATTTTTTAATTTATTATTATACATATCAACGGTAAGATGTGTAGTTCCGTCATTACTCATCAGACGATCCAGTTCTACTGTATGGATGTCACCCGGCTTTACGCTTTCCACACCGGCTGCCGCTGCAATGATCTTTTCAGCAATTGTCATTCCCATCGTCTATTCCTCCTCACGGTTCAGAGACGCAATAAGTCCGCCCTGATTCAAAATATTCTGCATATATTCCGGCAGTTTTGTGCAGGAATAAACCTTTCCATTTGCCTCAGCGGTTCCTTCCAGCATATGAAGCTCCATCTGATCTCCAGTCTTTACTTCATCCGGAAGGTCTTTACAGACAATAGCAGGAAGTCCGATATTGATAGCATTTCTATAAAAAATTCTTGCAAATGATTTTGCGATAACAGCTTTTACACCTAACGCTTTTAACACACCCGGAGCCTGCTCTCTGGAAGATCCACATCCAAAGTTCTCTCCTCCGACCACGAAATCTCCCGGTTTTACCTTCTGTGCAAAATCCGGATCCAGAGATTCAAATGCGTGGCTCTTCATCTCCTCAAGATTCGGCAGCAACAGATACTGGGATGCGATGATCTGGTCTGTATCCAGATCGTTATGAAATTTAAAAATAGTCCCTTTTTCCATAAAGCATATTCCTTTCTGTATACACATGATTCCTTTATTTTAAGGCTTTTCCGGCATTTCCGCAAGGGAATATTTTAACAGGCTAACGTTGTACTTTATTCAATTCCTATTTTTCATAGGTTCCCTTGCAAATGATTTTTTCTTTTTGCATAAAGATTTTTCCACCTGCAATATAACTGTCAAGCTTCAGGTCATTGTCCCACAAAAGCAGATCTGCATCGGCTCCTTTTTGTATTGTCCCTTTCTTACCCTGCAATCCCAGTGCCTCCGCTACATGTGATGTCATATATGGAAGTGCATCTTCCAGCTTCATATCAAGCTCATGTACCATATACAGAAGTTCTTCCCGCAACGCATCTACTGAGGAAACACCGATTTCCAACAGGCTTCCGTCTTCTCTGTATTTTGACCAGCTTCCGTGTCCGTCGGAGCTGATGGTAATATGCTCCGTCGGGATTCCCTTTTCTTTTGCTTCTAAAATGCATCCGCCCGGACAAAAGTCCTCACTGATGCCACAGGTGAGATCGATGTATCCACCCTTTTCAAGCAACTGATAGCCCTCTTCCAGAAGACCTTTTCTGCGGTTCACATGAGTCGGACGGAAAATCTTGATCGGAATCATACTCTTTTCCAAAGCTTCAAACACCGGCGACAATCCAGCATCTGCATCTCCCATATGCAGCACCACGATTCCAGGTTTTCCGCTTAACATACCTGCCGTTCTGGTCTTGCTCGCAAGCTGGATCAGTTCACTTTCCGTCACATTCGGTGCCCGATGATCTGAAATGGCAAGTTTCACGCCAAGTACTTTTTCAACAAACATAATATCCCGATCTACCTCTCCGGTAATAGTCGGACTTGGATATCCATATGCACCGGTAAGCATATACGCACTTACCCCTTCTTCGCATAAAGCCTGTACTTTTGCGTAAAGATTTTCAACACTCCTTGTAAGTCCGTCCGTTCCAAGAAGTCCTACAACCGTTGTAATTCCGCCTTTTACCAGTTCTGACAGCTGAAGTTCCGGTGTACGGGTATGAAAGCTTCCTTCCCCACCGCCTCCGGTAACATGAACATGCTGATCAATAAACCCCGGTGTAAGAATTCTTTCCTCTGCATCAATAACTTCACATGCGATCGGAAAATCCTCGATCTTATCTTCCATACATTCAATTTTTCCCCCACATACTAAAAGATCCTTTTTTCCAACATACTCCGGTGCATAAACTTTTGCATTTTTAATAAGTAACATTTTCTTTCCTCCTCTTTATGACATTCTTTTATTTTCATACATTAATTTGTCTGCCTGATGAATTGCCTCCGCAATCGGATGTCCCCATGTGTATCTACTATCTCCCTTCCCTCTTAATTTTATCTTTCTATATTATCCTGCTTCTTCAGCAATTCCAAAAGCTCTTTTTCAGGAAGCGGCTTGGAAAAATAATAGCCCTGGATCATCTCGACTCCCCAGCTGCTGATCTGTTCCATTTCTTCCTGTGTTTCCACCCCTTCGGAAACAATATGATAATTCATTTTATGAAATGTTTCTACAACACTTTCATAGAAAATTGCCCGTTTCTCATCCCTGCAGATATCAAAAAGCAGAGATCTGTCAACCTTGATCACAGAAAACGGAAGCCTCATTACCGTATTCAGATTCGCATATCCGGAACCAAAATCATCCAGACACAAACCAATGCCAGCGTCCGTAAATTCCTCCGCAACTCTTCTTAGACCCGCATTGCATTCAGTCGCAACCGTTTCCGTGATTTCAAACTGTATCCAGTTATGTGGAATCTTATAAGCATCCATAATCCGGATAAAATGTCTGCTACAGTCATTTCTCATCAGATCCAGAGAAGACAGGTTCACTTTTACATTCAGAAGATGCCTCATCAGGTATCGGTTTTCTCCTAAAAATCTGCAGACACGACTAAACTGTAGATCTGTGATCTGTTCGATCATATGATTTTTTTCTGCAATCTGAATAAATACATCTGGTGCGATCCAGCCAAGCTCCGGATGCTGAAGGCGACTTAGCGCTTCCAGTGTGATAAAGCATTTTTTCCGTGTAGAGTAAACCGGCTGATAGTATATCTCGAACAGATCCTCTGTAATCGCCTTATGCAAATACTGTTCTACCCGTTTATTATAAAGGAAACCATTCATCGTCTGATAATCATCCTGTATCACCTCTGTCAGACCATTTTTCGCAGATAAGGCTTCCAGATATTCAGCATATTCTAGAATAAGCCCGCTGTCTCCGAGTTTCTGCGCATTCATGATCCCGCTTATGATCACAGGCATCGTAATAATTTTATTGTTGACATTCAGCTTACTGTTTCCATCAAACATTCTCTTCAGCTGCGTAAGATAATATTCATATTCTTCAAGTGAACCAGTAAGTATCATAAAACTCTTTCCCGTTGTACGAAATGCTTTTTTCCCGCACATCTCACCAAGTTTTCTTGCTGTCAGCTTTAAGATTGAATTACCGCCCTGTACCCCTGCGATTTTATTAATGTGCTTCAATTGATAAAGATACACCGTAATAATGTGAAATGATTTTCCCGCACTGATCAGCTCATTGCTTTTTCTGGCCAGATACAGATGATTATATAATCCGGTAAGTGTATCGATATTTGCATGAGGATTGTTGATCGTAATAAATAGTACCAGAATTCCCAGACTCATACCAAACCCTGTTGTAAGAAGCGGATGATATAAAAGCTGGATCACCACTCCCGCACCGGATATCAACAGGATTTCCAGCAGACTCTTCACTTTTTGATAGCCCAGTTTTTTCCGCCATATGACAATAAGGATCAAGGCTGCTGCCATATGACAAAGTGCACTGTAATACATCAGCATATACCATGGACCTTTCATATAGCCTGCCGGTATATCAAAATAAAACAGCTTTTCCGTGAACGGGTTTGTCAGAATCATCCCCATCAGAATGAATGTCGGCACACCTGATAAAAACATCTTTTTTGCCGAAATGATCTTATTATCATGTAATGTCTGAATATAACAGATCACCGTAAACGGCAGCAATGCCTGAAGCAGATAAAAGATCGTTGTTGCAAGCATTGCAGCAATTTCACAATTACTATTTGGAAAAGAAATATAATAATTACTGGCAAGTTCCGCAACCACATTTAAAATACCGATGATGGCAAAGAAAAGGAATACCTGATTATTCAGATCCTCTGCTCTTTTCTGTCCCAGAAAATACCATAAAACCAGCAACAATATAACCATTGCCGCAATAAGAAAATCTATATTATAAGTCATATTTATCCTCCGCCGGTTTTATTTATTTGAACAAAGCATATCGTCTGCCTGCTGTTCCAGAACACTCCTTTCTGCACTCTGGATGCTTCTTGCCGTTCGGATAACCGTTTCATCACCCATCTGTCTTCCAGATATATCATTAATCTTCTTCAGTTCTACAATTTTCACAAACAACAATAATACATTTTCAAGTAAAATCGCACCCTCCTGGATCTCTTCAATATACATCTCAAATGATTTCCGGTTTTTCATATCTGTCATCCGGTCTTCCAAGGACATTCTCCTATAAATCTCCTGTTCCAGGCAAAACTGAATGTTGTTGGATACTTTACAAAGCAATCCCCAAAACAAAACAGCAATATAAAGAAGAATGCCAAACTGGAAAATAGATTCATACCAGTAAATGGATAATACCCAGTACAGTACCAGTGCGATTACACCGCTTATCCCTAATACACCAAATGCCTTTAGACAGAGATTTACTTCCTTCTCCTGCGTTTTCCGATACTCTTTCCACAAAAGAAGAATCATAGACACAACCCCCGTAAATAATAAAAGATGTGTGATAAATAACATGTCTATAAAAGGAATCCTAAACAGAAAATACAAGAATCCCTGTAAAACAGCATTTGCATAAAGAAGAAAAATCCAGACCTGCGGTATCCATCTTACACTTTCACTCACTGTATTTTGTACAAATAACAGCATGAGAACAGGCATCGTCATAAACGCATAAAAGGATATCAGTGTTCCTGCTGCGTTCTGACTTCCATACATCTGATAAATCCCTGAATCAAAAATGCACCACAGACTGCATAGAATCAAAAACAGTGCTACATTTAAAAATTTTTTTTCTACAATTTGTCTGTGTCTGGTATATAAAAAGACAATCACCGAGACGAGACCGAGACCAGTCATTCCCAAAATCATCAGTATCGAAAAAAATGATCCTAGAAGATGCTGCCTAAAAATAAAACAAAACTCTCCGATCATCGGGGCATACACATATAGTCTGGCATTCTTTTTAGTTTCATAGCTGATTGATAACACTTCCTGCCCGATTTTCTCCGGCAAAGAAATATCTGTCGTGCATATGGGGCAGCAGGAAGGGAATTCCCACTGCCAGCAGCACCGTAGCGGCCAGCATGGCATGTGGATTCAGCCTCTTTCGGTTTACATAACAAACGAGCAGTATCAGCAGCATAAAGACCAGATACTGGCGCTGGTGGATAATATCCTCTCCTATCCCTATGAGCAGGTTTACATAAAATCAGACGACGGCTTGGAGCTTGCGGGTAAATTTTACCAGGGGCGTCAAGGCTCTCCGGTAATAATCATGTTTCACGGCTACCGCAGCATGGCTTACAGGGATTGCTCCGGTCTATTCAAACTGACTATGGAGCTTGGCTGGAACATGCTCCTGCCGGACATGCGCTCCCACGGGCTCAGCCAGGGCCGGGTGATAAGCATGGGCATCAAGGAGAGACAGGACTGTCTGCGCTGGGTGGATTATATCTCCCACAGGCTGGGAGAGAATACGCCCATACTCCTGGCGGGCTGCTCCATGGGGGCATCCACCATTATGATGAGCGCCGAACTGCTGCCTGCTCAGGTGAAGGGCCTTATCTGCGACTGCGGCTACAGCTCGATAAAAGGCATGATGGAACTCATGGCGAAGAAGCTGCACTTGCCGGTAAAGCTCAGTCTTTTGGCATTGCGGCTCTCAGCCCTGCTGTTTGGAGGTTTTGACCCGGAGAGCTGTTCACCCCTCTCTTCCCTGGCAAAGAGTAAAATACCCCTGCTTATTGTACACGGAGAGGATGACCGTCTTGTCCCCTGCTCCATGGCCATGGAGAATTACAGGGCCTCCGCCTCGGATATTAAAATGCTGCTTACCGTTCCCGGCGCCGGGCACGGTATGAGCTTTTTAGCCGACGAGGGAAAATATTGGGAGACCTTCCTGGCTTTTGTTAAAAGGATAGGGCTGATTTAAAACCAATTATCCGGGCCAACAGGATAAAAGGAAGGTCCCTCTGCAGGTATGCAGCGGGACCTTCCTTTTAATTCTTTATATCGGCTTTAGGGCTTTAGTCGTCGTCACCCTTGCCCTTGCGGGAATTGACGACTATCAAATAGATGAGTATGCCGCCTACTGCCAGCAGCGCAAGGCCGGCGACAACTATGTAGAATATCAATGTGGAGCTGTTGCCCCGGTCATAATTGCCGTTGTCCGCCTCGGGGCTGGAAGTGGGGGACACAGTGGGGCTGGGGTTAGCGGTAGGCGTGGCAGTGGCTCCGGGGGCAGAGGTGGAGTTTGCGTCGTCCAGCACCAGCTCGCCGGACTGCTGCCCGCCTGCGCTGCCGCCGTAGCTCACTTCAACCAGGGGGGAATAGGTGGTGGTGCTCTTCTGTCCGTCCTTGCTGACCCACACGCCCACGCAGTAATACTTGGTGCCATCGGTCTGGGTGGGAGTATAGCTGGCGGAGTTAGCCCCGTCAATGGCCTTGATTTCGCTCATGCTGCTTGTATCGGAACTATACCACTGATAAGTCAGGGTTCCGGTGGCAGGAGCGGAGGCGGTGACGCTGAGGGTGGTTTTCTCCCCGGCGCTGAGCTGGGCCCCCTTGGGCTGGGTGCTGATAGTTGGGGCCTTCAGGTCGGTATTGGTAGTATTATTATTGCTTGTATTATTGCCGGAAGTATTGGTATTGCTGTTGTTATTATTGGAATTGGTAGTCCCGCCGGTGACGGTCAGAATGGCGCCGGTAGTATAGGAGGAGCCGGCAGCATTGGTGAACTTACACTCAATGGCCCAGCCGTTCATGGACTTAGGTATGTTGCTGAGAGTCAGGCGCTCGGTGTCCTGGCCGCTGACAGTCACGCCGAAATAGGAAGGGGCTTCGGCAGCGGTGACGGTATTTGTGGTATCGGCGCTGACAATACGCCAGACAAAGCTGGTGGCTCCGTCTGCCCTGGCCACAAATTGGGCGGTGCCCCCTACCTCAACGGTTTCGCCGGTGGGGTTTTTGGTGATCACCGGCCTTTGGTTGGTCTGTATAGGGGCCTGGGTGGGCGCAGGCACAACAGCCTCCGATACGGTGATGGTCAGTGTGAAAGTGACGTTCCCGGCGTCTGTGACCATGCTTATATCCGAACTGTAGCTGCCGGTGCTTGTGGGCGTGCCGGCAAGGTAGATATCCGCTCCAATATAGCTCAGCTGGAGACCGCTGGGTATGCTCCCGTTATAGCTGCAGCTCTGAATATTGCTTGTGCCTTTATACACCATTACAGAACCTACGTCCTGGTTCAGGGTGCAGCTCACATTGGCGTTGGCCGCATAGGCCCCCAGGGAAAACAGCGTAAGCATAATGCACAGCACCAGGGCCGCAGAGAAAAGGCCCTTGATCTTCTTGCTCATCATCTTTCTCATCCTCCATTGCAGTTTCTGTTTTCTGCTGATATATATGACTGGTTTTAAACCAAAAAGTTTCAAGCTGTAACAGAATTTTCAAAAGAATTATATCATCATAGTTTACATAAAGCAATAGCAGATAAAATTAAATAAACAAGTTTTACGGCAGCTTAATTAATCTTAATTTTTTCTCCTGGCGGCGCCACTCCCACGGCATACGCCGGCGGTATGCTGCCGGCTCCAGCCGGTGATTCATATTTCTCCCCGGCATCATTTTAAGCCGTCTACGGCTACGGGCCTCTAAAAATCAACAGGGCCCGGGCCGTGTCCGGCCTGGGTCCTATTGATTCAATGTAGCTGGCAATAGGCAAGATATCTGCCGTAATCGCCCTCTCTCAGGGCTTTTTCCAGGCAGGCCAGCTTCCTGTTCTCCGTCTTCCAGCTGCGGAAATTTTTGTCCAGAAAGTCGGCATACACGGTAAATATGGCCCGCTTTACCTCGTCGCTCTGAAGTCTGGTGCGGCTGTAGGTCTGCACCGCCATGTTCAGAATATAGTCGTAATAGTCTGCGGTAATCTCCAGACCGTACTTCTTTCTGTCCTCAAAGAGCTGCATGGTGATATACAGGGAGTCCAGACTTTTATTCCGGCTGCGGCTGGTTTTGGTTATGCCTTTAGGGTTTTGCCGATACAAAACAACGCTGTTTTCTATTCCCGCCGTAATAAGGCCCAGCTTGTCTGCCAGGGGCAGGATCACCTGCCTTATCACGCTGTCCTGATACCAGAACCCGTAGGTAAAGACCAGGTTATTAAAAAGCTCTCTTTTGATGAGCTTGCCCCAGACATAGCCCTCACAGTCGACGGCAGACATTGTCCCCTTCTTATGGCCGTGTCTGCGTATAATATTTCCCTGGCTGTCCACCTCGGTGTAGGCGCCCTCCACAATGGCAGCTCCATATTTTTCTGCTGCCTCCATCAGGCTCTCCACCGCCCCTGGGCAGAGCTCATCGTCGGCATCCAGAAACATTATATATTCCGCCGCGGCATGTTCAAGCCCGGTATTCCTGGCGCCGGAAAATCCTTTGTTCTCCTGGCGTATGAGACAGATGTCCTTGTATCCGTCCAATATTTTGCCGGTGGAGTCGGTGGAACCG
>ERZ827423.3123-NODE-3123-length-11810-cov-3.521310_pt1 | contig 11810 bp, 8 predicted proteins | sample MGYA00519775_ERZ827423 | MGnify/ENA primary metagenome ERZ827423 (study PRJEB31778, sample SAMEA3449296) | human gut metagenome | biome: human gut; feature: human-associated habitat; material: faeces | place: United Kingdom | collected 2010/2012 ...
ATGGCGGAAAAGGCATCGCCTACGCTGCCAACGAATTGTGCGGTATTGCCTTAATCAATCGTTTCGCGGGTCAGGTTTTTCACCCAAGTATATTTTCGGTAATGCAGCGGCAGGAACGGCAGCTTGATGATCTCGTCGCAGCACATGACGCAGTACACGGCCATCACCGGCCAATGGAATACGAAAGCGCCCAGAATCGACACAGGCAAGGCGAAGCACCACGTCGCAAAGAATACGCTGACCGCGTCGTATTTTGCATCGCCGCCTGCGGGCAGCACGCCGCAGGCGTGCGTGCGGGGGCCGGGGATGGGGCAGACCGCCGGGCAGCCCGAGGAGAAAGGAACCACGACCATGCAGGAAAAAACAAAAGCAGCCGAGCAAAATCAGGTGCTGGCCGGCAGGAACCCCGTAATGGAGGCCCTGCGCAGCGGCCGGGAGCTGGAATGTGTCTACATACAAAGCGGCAGCCCCAAGGGCCCCGTCGCCGCCATCCTCAATAAGGCAAGGGAGCAGGGCATCCCGGTAAAGGAAGTGACCCGGGAAAAGCTCGCCCAGCTCTCCGGCATAGAGACCCACCAGGGGGTCGCCGCCATCTGTGCGGCTGCCGCCTACGCAGAACTGCGGGACATCTACGACCGTGCCGGGGAGGAGCCCCTTTTTGTGGTCGTCTGCGATAACATCGAGGACCCCCACAACCTGGGCGCTATCATCCGCACGGCGGAGGCCTGCGGCGCCCACGGGGTCATCATCCCCAAGCGCCACAGCGCCGGTCTTACTGCGGCAGCGGTCAAATCCTCCGCGGGAGCGGCGGTTTGCCTGCCGGTGGTGCGGGTCGCCAATCTCGTTTCCACCATGCAGCAGCTGAAGGCCGAAAAAAACGTGTGGTTCACCTGCGCCGATATGGACGGCCAAAACTGGTGCCAGCTGGACTTTAAGGGTGCGGTGGGACTGGTCATCGGCTCGGAGGGCAACGGCGTCAGCCGCCTGGTCCGGGAGGAATGTGACTTTGTGGCCGCCCTGCCCATGCAGGGACAGATCAACTCGCTCAACGCATCGGTCGCCGGGGGCATCATCCTCTATGAGATCACCCGCCAGCGGCTGGGCCTGAAAGCAAAATAACCCGGATGCCCCGCAGGGCAGGCGGGACCCGCAATACGGCGGGCCGCGCCTCCGCTGCCGGTCGGGCTGACCCTCCGCTTCGCTGCGGGCAGCCCTCCCCCCGCTGCGGCGCGCCCCGCCCGGCGGCACCCGGTACGATACAAAAACCAACCGACATCATAACGAAAGCGGAGGGATACCATGGCTGATAACCGCTACAATGTGGACGATATCCTGCGGGAAGTAAAGGAAAAACGCGCCCGGGAGGAGCGTGCCGCCCAAACGGGCAAACGGCCGCCTGCCACCCCGGAGGACCTGCTGCGCCAACTGGACGCCGCAGGCGCCGGCCTTTCCGGGGCGAAGCCCGCCCCGCAGAAACCGAAACGCGAGGAGCCGAAACGGGAACAGCCGACCCCGGCCGAGCTGCTGCAAAAGGCCGAACCGCCGGCCGCCCCCGCCCCGAAGCCCGAGCCGGAATTCAAGTGGGAGGAGCCGCAGCAGCCGGAGCCCGAGCTGCAGCCGGAGGAATGGCTGCCGCCTCAACCGGAAAAGACCGCCCCCGCCCCCGAAAGCCGTCCCGCAGCCAAGCCAAAGGCGCCGCTGTGGGAGGCCTCCGCTGCCCGCAAGCGGGCCGAAACGGTGATGCAGTCGCTGAAAAAGCAGCAGCGGGGCTTTGCCGTCACCCTTATCATCAATCTCATCATGCTGGCAGGGGTCGTCTATCTGGCGCTGGCGCCGATCTACCACCTGCTGCTCCCCGGCGCACTGGCGACCACCGCCTACCTGCGCCTGCGGCTGATGGTGGGGCTTACCGCCCTTTCCGCCCTGTGCTGCGGCGGTACCCTCGGCAACGGCTTTCTGGCGCTGTTCCCCGGCCGCCAAAGCAACGACGCCTATGTGACCCTTACCGTTTTCGCCTGCCTTTTGCAGGGCAGCTTTATGTCGGCGCAGCCCGACCTGCTGGCGCAGTACGGGAACAATATCTTCCTGCCGCTGGCCGCCCTCATCCTCTTCTTTAATACCTGGGGCAAGCTGGTGAAAAACGCCCGCCAGCGGGAAAGCTGCCGTGCCATGGCCGCCCTGCGTCCCGTGGCCTGCCGCACCCTGCCGCAAAGCCGCCTGACCGAATGGGCCCGGAGCCTGCCGGAGCAGCCCGAAAAGACGGTAACGCTGGACGACGCCGGTCTGCCGGAGGACGCCGAGGCCGTGCTGGAGGAAACCGGCATGACCGAGAGCATCAGCGGGGTGCTGGCGCCCATTACCATACTGGCCGCCATTGTAATGGCCGTGCTGGAATATTTCCTTGCCAAGGGCACCGTCTTTGGGGCGGTCACCGTCTTTACCTCGGCGCTGTGCATCACCTCGCCGCTGGCGGCCACCCTGGGCAGCCATATGCCGCTGCGCAGCGCCAATGAAGCGCTGGGGCGGTGGCGTGCCAACCTGCTGAACGAGGATGCGGTGGAGGAGCTGTGCGATACCGACGGCGTCCTGCTGCGGGGCAGCGACCTGTTCCCCGGCGGCAGCATCACCCTGCACGGCATCAGGACCTTTGAAAAGAAGCCCATCGACGAAGCGATACTGAACGCCGCCAGCGTGCTGTGCAGCGTGGATAATTCCCTCACCGGCATCTTCCGCGGGATGATCACCAACGAAAAGAACCTGAAGCCGGTGGAAAGCGTCACCTGTGAGGAGGGCAAGGGCCTTTCCGCATGGGTGGACGGCGGCCGGGTGCTCATCGGCAACCGCAGCCTGCTGCTGGCCCACGGCGTGGCCGTGCCGCCCCCGGAGGTCGAGGCCGGGTTCCTCGCCGAGGGCAAGGAGCTTTTGTACCTCTCCAATTTCGGCAGTCTTTCGGCGGGATTTGTCATCAGCTACCACGCCGATAAGCAGCTGAAGACCCAGCTGCGGGAGCTGGAAAAGGCGGGCATCGCCCTGATGGTATACACCACCGACCCCAACATCACCCCCGGCCGGGTGGCGCAGGTGTACGGCCTGCAGGAGGAAAACATCCACATGGTGCCGGCCGCCCTGCAGCGGGAGGCCGAAGCGGCGCTGGACGGTACCGGCGAAACGGCCGCCGAGATGGTAAGCGGCAGCATGGCGGGCAGTCTGCACAGCCTGCTTTCCGCCCAGCGGGAACACGGCCTTGCCAGGGCCGTCAGCGTGCTGCTGGTATTGAGCGTGCTCATCGGCTTTGCCCTGATCACCCTGCTGGCCTATTCCGGGGCGCTGAACCGGGTGACCTGGTGGGTGCTGGGCGCCTACCAGCTGCTGTGGCTCATCCCCACGGTGCTGCTGGGGCTGCTCCGCAAGAAATAAACCGAGACCCCTTGCAGCGGGAGCCCCTCCGGGGCTCCCGTTTTTGCCGCCCGCAGGCCCACCAAACGGCCCGCCGGGGAAGCCGGGGCCGTGCCCCGGCGGGGCGGCGAAGCCGCCCGCGGCCGTCCGCAGGACGGCCGGCCCGGCGGGCCGGGAAAGCCCGGGGCCTGCCCCCCAAACGGGCCGGAAATGCGCCATTTGGCTCCAAAATCAGCAATTAGCACAAAATACCGCAGAGTATTTCGGCAAAGCGCCGTGGAGATTACCATCGTTTTTTATTGCGAAAAACCGGGCGAAAAGGTATAATTGTTCTGTAATGCGTCTTTCAGGAGCCGCGACTCAAAGATTGAAAGGGGAAATCCTAACTATGAAACAGTACACCGCGGATAAGATCCGTAATGTAGCTTTAGCAGGTCACAGCAGCGCCGGCAAAACCAGCCTGGCAGAGATGCTGCTGTTCAAATCCGGCGCCACCGACCGTCTGGGCAAAATCGCCGACGGCAATACCGTATGCGACTTCGATCCCGAGGAGATCAAGCGTCAGGTATCGGTCAGCTCCGCCATTGCGCCCTTCGATTGGAACGGCGTAAAGATCAACCTGCTGGATACCCCCGGTATGTTCGATTTCGCCGCCGGCGTTTCGGAGGGCATCCGTGCCGCCGAGACGGTGCTTTTGGTCGTTTCCGCCAAGGACGGCGTGGGCGTCGGCACCGAAAAGGCCTACCGTCTGGCCACCCGCATGAATAAATCCAAGGCGTTCTTCATCAATAAGCTGGATGTGGAGCACGCCGATTTCTATAAGACCTTCGAGGGCATCAAGGAAGTATTCGGCAATTCCGTCTGCCCCGTCATCATCCCCCACATGGAGGGCGATGCCGTCGATTGCTACATCGACCTGGTGGATGATAAGGCCTATAAGTTCGATCCCAAGGCCAATAAGCTCAATGAGGTTGCCATCCCCGCCGCCGCTGCCGACCGCATCGAGGAGATGAAGATGGCGCTGAATGAAGCCGTGGCCGAGACCGACGATGAGCTCATGGAGAAGTTCTTCATGGAGGAGCCCTTCACCAAGGAGGAGATCCAGAAGGGCATCGCCGCCGGCGTAAAGAGCGGCACCATCGCTCCCGTATTCTGCGGCAGCGCCGCCACCGGCTCCGGCAGCCAGGTCCTCATGGATGCCATCGTTCACTTCCTGCCCAGCGCCGCCGACGGCTGCTGTGAGGAGACCGTCGAGGGTGAGACCGTCAAGTGCGATCCCGATGCCCCCGAGGCCGCTTTCGTCTTCAAGACCGTTGCCGACCCCTTCGTCGGCAAGCTGTCCTTCGTCAAGGTCATCACCGGCAAGCTGGCCGCCGGCATGACCCCCGTAAATGCCAGAACCGGCGAGCCGGAGCGTCTGGGCAAGCTGCTGTGCTGCCGCGGCAAAAAGCAGGATGAGGTTGACGCCATCTGTGCCGGTGATATCGGCGCCGTGACCAAGCTTTCCAATGCCGTGACCGGCGATACCCTTTGCGATGCCAAGCGCGTCATCTCCTTCAAGCCCACCGAGTTCCAGGCTCCCTGCCTCTCGATGGCCATTGTGCTGAAGGGCAAGGGCGATGAGGCCAAGATCGCCGGCGCCATGCAGCGCCTGATCGAGGAGGACCCCTGCATCGGCTTCGAGAATAATGTTGAGACCAAGCAGCAGGTCATCTCCGGTTTGGGCGAGCAGCATCTGGACGTCGTCGTTTCCAAGCTCAAGTCCAAGTTCGGCATCGATGTGGGTCTGGTGAAGCCCCGCGTCGCCTACCGTGAGACCATCCGCAAGAAGGTCCGTGTTCAGGGCAAGCACAAGAAGCAGTCCGGCGGCCACGGCCAGTACGGTGACGTCTGGATCGAGTTTGAGCCCTGCGACAGCGACTCCCTCGTCTTCGAGGAGAAGGTCGTCGGCGGCTCCGTCCCCAAGAACTTCTTCCCGGCTGTTGAAAAGGGCCTGCAGGACTGTGTTTCCCGCGGCATGATTGCCGGTTATCCCGTCGTCGGCCTCAAGGCGATCCTGGTCGATGGCTCCTATCACCCCGTAGATTCCAACGAAATGGCGTTCAAGACCGCCGCTTCTCTGGCTTATAAGGCCGGTCTGCCCCAAGCCAACCCCGTCATCCTCGAGCCCATCGGCACCCTGAAGGTTCAGGTTCCCGCCGCCAATATGGGCGATATCAACTCCGAGCTTTCCAAGCGCCGTGGCCGCATGCTGGGCATGAACCCCGCCGAGGACGGCCTGCAGGAGATCGAGGCAGAGGTCCCGATGAGCGAAATGTTCGATTTCCCCACCGCCCTGCGTTCCATCACCCAGGGCCGCGGCTCCTTCACCCTGACCTTCGCGCACTATGAGCAGCTGCCCAAGGAAAAAGAGGCCGAGGTCATCGCCGAAGCCAAGAGCATGATGGAAGAGGAATAATAAAATATCCACCGACCAATGCTTTCAGCGGCGGGCGGGCCCCCAACCGGGTCCGTCCGCTGCTTTTTTGCGGCACTGTGAATATCCCGCTGCAAACCTGCCCCGCCCCTGCCATAAATCCCGCCGCTGCTGCATAAAGTGGTAGCAGCGGAAAGGAGTGGGATTATGGGTTATCATTCGGTACGGCTGCGCAGGGGCAGTGTGTTGGGGTTTGCGGTTTTGCTGGTGGCGGCGGTGATGGGCACGGTGCTTCTGACCGGGACCCGGCCGGCGGTGCTGCCGGCGTGGAGCCTGTTCCGCAAGGGCATCCCCGGCGGGGAGGAAAGCCAGCGCATCGAGTTTTTGCAAAAGCACGGCTGGGAGGCCGAGCTGCCCGCCATCAGCGAGCAGGAGGTCACCATTCCCGCCGAATGGGACGAAACCTACACCGGCTATGCATCGCTTCAGCAGGCGCAGGGATTCAACCTGGAACGGCTGCGGGGCAGGCAGGTGACGGAATACACCTATCACATCACCAACTACCCCGAAAAGGACGATGTGGCGGCGCATCTGCTGGTGTATCAGGGGAAGATCGTCGGGGCGGACCTGTGCGATATGCAGCAGGGCGGCTTCTGCACGGCGGTGCTGCCGGGATAAAATGCGGGCGGGGCGGTTGCGTACCGCCCCCCTTTGCTGTTACAATAGGGGAAGAAAGGGGGCGGCGGCATGGAACGTCTGGACAAGCTGCTGGCATCACAGGGGATGCTTTCCCGGCGGGAGGTGAAGGAGCTCATCGCCAGGGGCCGGGTGACGGTGGACGGCCGGGTGGAAAAGCGCCCGGAGCGCAAGGTCACCGGGGAGGAGCAGATCACGGTGGCGGGGGAGCCGCTGCGGGTGCAGCGCACGCTTACCCTGATGCTGCACAAGCCGCAGGGCTATGTTTCCGCTGCGCGGGATGCCCGTGACAAAACGGTGCTGGAGCTGGTGCCGCCGGAATACCGCCGCAAGGAGCTGTTCCCGGCGGGGCGGCTGGATAAGGACACCACCGGGCTGATGATCCTGACCGATGACGGTGCGCTGGCGCACGAAATACTGGCCCCCAAAAAGCACGTGCCGAAGCAGTACCGGGTCACCATCGATGTGCCGATGACCGAGGAAATGGTGCGGCGCTTCGCCGAGGGCATCCGGCTGAAGGACGGCGTCTGCCGCCCGGCGGAGCTGACCCTTGAGGGGGAACATACCGGCGTGGTGACGCTGCGGGAGGGGCGGTATCATCAAATCAAGCGGATGTTCGGGTGCTGCGGCGGGACGGTAACGGCGCTGCACCGGCTCTCGATGGGGGCGCTGCGGCTGGATGAGGGGCTGGCGCCGGGGGCGTGCCGCCCGCTTACCGAGGAGGAGCTTTTGCTGCTGCGGCGGCAGGAGCTGCCGGAATAGCGCCGGGCAGGCAGCCTTTTCCGGGGCAGGAAGGGGCTGCTTTTCTTTTTGGCAGGTTGCACCAAGGATTAAAAATCTTCGGTCGGCCGTCACCGGGAGGACACGGAATATTCATATTTTTATGGTAAATTAAAACGACACCGCAGCAAGCGGCGGGGCTTCCTTTGTGCAAAATGATGGAGCCGGTTTCCCTCATTTTGTGCCGGAGGCGCCGCTGCCGCCCTATATTTTGGGTGTTAGGTGCCGGATTTGACAAGAATGAACCCCATAAACTGATGATATTCACCAAAGAAAATCTGCCATTTTCAAAGAAAATAGCAGAAAACTGTTGCATTTGCACAAAATATTCGGTAAAATAAAAGTGATCATTCATCACAGACTGTATGTGACAGCAAATTTTTGCGAAAGTAGAGGGGTAGTTTTATGTCGAACCGTTTGTTCCAGGGGCTGATTTATCAGATGCGCGACACCGTGGACCGCATGATCGGCGTGATCGAGGAAAGCTCCACCATCATTGCCTGCAGCGATCTTTCCAGGATCGGAGAGCCGTTCGATTTTGTGGTGCCGGATATCGGCGAAAACAACGAGCTGTTTGTGCGTGACGGCATCACCTTCAAGCCCTTCGGCTCCAAGATGAAGTCGGAGTATGCGGTGTTTGTGGCCGGTGCCGATGACCTGGCCGCCAAGATGTGCGGCGTGCTGGCCATCTCTCTTTCCAGCATCAAGCAGTATTACGATGAAAAATACGACCGCGGCAACTTCATCAAGAATATCATTCTGGATAACATCCTGCCCGGCGATATTTTTGCCAAGGCAAGAGAGCTGCACTTTGCCACCGAGGCCAGCCGCGCGGTGCTGCTGGTGCGGGTGCAGGCCAACAGCAGCGTTTCCGCCTTTGATGTGGTGCAGAACCTGTTCCCCGATAAGCAGAAGGACTTTGTCTTTAATGTCAGCGAGACCGATATCGTGCTGGTGAAGGAGGTAAAGCCCGGCGTGGAGGGCAAGGACCTGGAAAAGCTGGCCCGTTCCATCGTGGATACCCTGGGCGGCGAATTCTACACCAAGGCGCAGGTCGGCATCGGCAGCGTCATCGAGGGCATCAAGGATCTGGCCCGTTCCTTCCGGGAGGCGCAAGCTGCCCTGGAGGTCGGCAAGGTATTCGATACCGAAAAGCTCATTGTCAGCTATGATAATCTCGGCATCGCCCGCATCATCTACCAGCTGCCCACCACCCTGTGCGAGCAGTACCTGCGGGAGGTGTTCAAGAAGGGCTCCATCGAAAACCTTGACCACGAAACCCTGTTCACCATCCAGAAGTTCTTCGAGAATAACCTCAATGTTTCCGAGACCAGCCGCAAGCTGTTCGTCCACCGCAACACGCTGGTGTACCGGCTGGAAAAGATCAAAAAGCTGACCGGGCTGGATCTGCGGGAATTTGACCACGCCATAGTGTTCAAGGTGGCAATGATGGTAAAGCAGTATCTGGATTCTCTAAGCAACAGTAAATACTGAGTTTTCAGACGCTTTATGTATAGATAGAAAAACCCTGCGTATATCACTTTGGAGGACTATTCATCTATGATCCATATGAAAAACGTGAGGAAGGTTTACGAAAGCAGCAACACCCTGGCGCTGGATAACGTAAACTTTACCGTGGAGGACGGGGAATTCGTCTCCGTCATAGGCTCCAACGGAAGCGGAAAAACAACCCTGCTCAATCTGGTCTGCGGAACTATGATGCCCGAAAGTGGCTCCGTGATATTCGGCGGAAAGGATATCACCAAGCTGCCAGAGCATAAAAGAGCCGCAACTATCGGACGAGTTCTCCAGGACCCCAGAATGGGAACCTGCGGAAACCTGACAGTGCTTGAAAATATGGCGCTGGCGGATAATAAGAATAAAATGTTCGGACTGGGCGCAGGAGTAAATAAAAAGCGTACCGATTATTATAAGTCGCTGCTGGAGACCTGCGGAATGGGTCTGGAAAACAGAATGAACGTCCCCGTAGGAAACCTCAGCGGCGGTCAGAGACAGGCTATAGCACTGATAATCGCCTCAATGACGGATATCGACCTGCTCATACTTGACGAGCATACCGCAGCACTTGACCCAAAATCCTCCGAAACACTGATGAAGATAACCGATAAGGTGGTAAAGGAGAAAAAGGTCACAACATTGATGGTAACACATAACCTCAGGTTTGCAGTGGAATACGGCAGCAGATTGGTAATGATGCACGAGGGAAAGTGCGTTATGGATATAAAGGGCGAGGAAAAGAAGAACGCCAAGGTCGATGATCTGCTTTCGGTATTCAACGAGATAAGCATAGAATCGGGAAATTGAGCATAAGCATAAGTAAAGATGGAGCTGTTGCACAGGATGCAGCAGCTCTGTTTTTATATAAGCGTGTATAGCACAAAAAAATCCGCACAAATAAGCACAAGGCAAAGGGTTTAGGTCAAGCCTTTTTCCCGAAAGGCGCAGGTACGGTCAAATTATGTCGTCAATTTTATATGCCCATATCAAAAAGACAAGTTCATATTATCCTCAAAATAAAATTTCCCCTATATATTGACACACCCGCCGCCAATACATTATAATAGTAATGGCGGAAATACAATTTATAGACCTGTTTGACGGCTTTGTACTGTATTTTGACGAAAAATCATATTCCTTGAAAATATTAAGCAAAATGTCTTGCTTTTTCAATATTGAAATGCTATAATTATAGTTAAATGTGTTTTTATGTTATATGGAAGGAGCAGTAAATATGCCTACAAAGTATATATTTGTAACAGGCGGCGTAGTATCGGGACTGGGCAAGGGTATCACAGCCGCTTCACTGGGAAGACTTCTTAAACAGAGGGGTTACAGAGTTACCATTCAGAAGTTCGACCCCTATATAAACGTTGACCCCGGTACAATGTCACCTTATCAGCACGGCGAGGTATTCGTTACCGATGACGGCGCCGAAACAGATCTGGACCTCGGCCACTACGAGAGATTTGTTGATGAAAATCTTTCCATCAATTCCAACGTTACCACAGGCAAGATTTACTGGACAGTTCTTAATAAGGAAAGACGCGGCGATTACCTCGGCGGCACAGTTCAGGTAATTCCCCACATCACCAACGAGATAAAGGACAAGGTTTACAGAGTAGGCAAGGAGACCAACACCGATATCGTTATTACCGAGATCGGCGGCACCGTCGGCGATATCGAGTCGCAGCCGTTCCTCGAGGCCATCCGGCAGGTGGCCGCCGAGCAAGGAAAGAAAAACGTCCTGTTCATCCATGTGCCCATGATCGTTGAAATTCCCGGCTCGGGCGAACTCAAGAGCAAGCCCACGCAGCATTCCGTCAAGGAACTGCTGTCCATTGGTATCCAGCCGGATATCCTCGTCTGCCGCACAAATCAGCCCATGACGGAGGAAATCTGCCGCAAGATCGCCCTGTTCTGCAACATGGAGCCTGACTGCGTCATTCCGAACACGACAGCCTCGACGCTGTATGAAGTCCCGCTGCTGCTGGAGCACGAAGGACTTGCTAACGTCGTCTGCCGCAAGCTGGAGTTAAACTGCGGCGCGCCGGATCTGACTGCGTGGACCGAGATGGTCGCGCGCATCAAGACCGCCAACCGCCATGTGACCATCGCTCTGGTCGGCAAGTATACAGAACTGCACGACGCATATCTGTCCGTGGAGGAATCGCTGTTCCACGCGGGCACGGCAAACCATGTGATCGTCGATATCAACTGGGTCGATTCCTCGAAGCTGACGCAGGAAAACGCGGAGTCCGTTCTCGGCGGCTGCGCAGGTATCCTCGTCCCCGGCGGCTTCGGCGACCGCGGCATTGAGGGCATGATCGTCGCCGCACAGTATGCCCGCACGCACAAAGTCCCCTACTTTGGCATCTGCCTCGGCATGCAGATCGCCGTGATCGAGTTCGCACGGCATGTATTGGGTTGGGAGGATGCGCATTCGGCGGAATTCGATGAGTTTACCAAGCATCCCGTCATTGATATCATGCCCGAACAGAAGTCCATCACCCAGAAGGGCGGCACGATGCGCCTCGGCGCGTATCCGTGCGTTTTGTCCGAGGGCAGCCGAGCAGCGGCGCTCTATGCAAAGACCGAGATCTCTGAGCGCCATCGCCACCGCTATGAATTCTGCAACGACTTCCGCGATGCGTTCGTCGCCGCCGGACTGGTTCCGACCGGCCTGTCCCCGGACGGACGGCTCGTCGAGATCGTCGAGCTGCCGGACCACCCGTGGTTCACCGCCTGCCAGTTCCACCCCGAATTCAAAAGCCGCCCCGACCGTCCGCACCCGCTGTTCTTCGGCTTCGTAGAGGCCGCAGCCAGCCGGATCTGACCCATATCACACCGCGAGCCGCCCCAGACGGGGCGGCTCGTTTTGCATATGGACTTATCTAAATACGATCTGCGCCAGAACGGCGGGGCGGCCGTCTGCATGGCGGACGGCCATGCGGCAGAGCCGCTCCTTCCGGCGGCAGAAGACGCCGAGCGTTTCGCCCTCCAG
>ERZ827423.3124-NODE-3124-length-11807-cov-3.753489_pt1 | contig 11807 bp, 13 predicted proteins | sample MGYA00519775_ERZ827423 | MGnify/ENA primary metagenome ERZ827423 (study PRJEB31778, sample SAMEA3449296) | human gut metagenome | biome: human gut; feature: human-associated habitat; material: faeces | place: United Kingdom | collected 2010/2012 ...
AAGTATTGGTGTAATTAAAATAGAAATTATAAGCAAATATATCATTTAACCATCACACATACATATTTAATACTATTAAAATCTACTACTGGTTTTACTACTGCTATTTTTGATAAGTTATTTTTATCTTTTTCTATTTTAATTACTTTTCCTATTAATAATCCACTTAAGTTATTATTATTAAGATCTAAAGAAAAAACTTCCATATTATCTATATATTCAATATTAGTAGTTATTTCACTTATAATTAATTCTTTTTTATTATAATCATATTTACTTATTGTACCATATACTATTTCATCATTATATTTAATTGCTACTGTTGTTTTATTTTTACTATTTACATTTGTAATAAAAGATACTTCTGATGAATTATTATATACTTTGTTTATTTTACCAATTACACCTATGTTATTAATTACTATATTGTCTTTTTCTATATTATCTAAAGATCCTTTATTTATAGTAACACTTTCATACCAAAAAGATGGATTTCTGTTTATTACATTTGCATTCACACATTTATATTTTTCATTTTTATTTAATTTTAACAAATTACTCATTTCATCCATTTCTTTTTCTAAATTATATATATATGTTTTTAAACTTAAATCTGTTACTTCAATAGTTTTATTTTTTGTAGTTATACTACCTTTTATCACGTTAAATGAATCTCTTAATGTATTAGATAATCCTGTAAATATTATTGTAAGTATAAATACTAAAAGTAAAATATATAAAAGGTTTTCATCACTATTTCTTCTTTTTTTATACATTATATCCCCTCTTCAAAGAAACTATAATAGTTATTGTTCCCTATAATTATATGGTCTACTACTGGTATATTTTGAAATTTACCTATTTCTTTTAAGTTTTTTGTAAACATTATATCTTCCTTACTTGGATTAGGATCTCCTGATGGATGATTATGAATACATATAATTGACGATGCACTTGATAAATACGCATTTTTAAATATTTCTCTTGGATGCGCTACACTTCCATTTAAAGAACCTATATAAAGTAGTTTTTTATCAATTATTCTTTTCTTGCTATCTAAATATACTGCATAAAAATGTTCTTGTTTTAAATCTTTTAAATCTTTAAAATATTCATATACTGCCTTACTTGTAGTTAATTTTTGATTACTTTCTAATTTATCTTTATATACTCTTCTTCCAAGTTCAATCGCAGCGATTAATTCAAGTGCTTTTACTTTCCCTATACCATTAATTTTAGTAATAGTATTTAGTTTTATGTTTCTCATTTCTGTTATATCGCTAAAATTACTAAGTACTAAGTTAGATAAATCTTTTACTGATTTATCTTTAGTACCTGTTTTTAATATTATTGAAATTAAATCTTCATTAGAAACATTTCTTTCACCTAGTTCAATTAATCTTTCTCTTGGTTTATCATTATTAGGTAAATCCTTAATCATAACATTACTCATTTAATACCAACTCCTTATACTTATTAATTACATCATTTTCAACGTTAATAGTCTCTTCATCATTTGATTTAAGTATAGTTTCATCATAACTTTCAAGAAAACTTAGAAATTCAATATCGTTAATAAGTTTTTCCTTTATATATATATCATTCCCCGTTTTTTTATAAATTCCCCTAATTTTATTAGCAATTTCTAAATTTTTTGTAACTCCTATATAAATCTTATAGAAACCATCTTCTTTTTCTAATATATAACTAACTTCTAAGTCATTATCAAGAGCTTTTTCTCTATTTTTATAGCTTCCATACTGAAGCATATATACTGTTTCATATGTACTAGATACTCCTTTTACTACATTTTCTAAATTTTTTTTATAGGTTGTAAATATATAATTTCCAAACAAATAACTTATTAATCCCGTAACTAGTAAAGTTATAAATAATTTTTTCATATTATCACCAGTAATATAATAAGTTTTATCTTGTGAATATATTGTAGAAAAAAGTTAAAGTTGATGTTTTATTTTATATATATTATAATACTTGTAGATGGTGGTGAGGTTATGTATAAACTTATGGATACCGTTATTGCAAGAGTAAAAAAGCAGGGTAATAAATGTGTGCGTATTGACACTTCAACTATAAATAGATGTTGGTGTGCGGTTAATGAAGATGAAGGCATTGCTTTTAACTTAGAGGATTTTAATTATTATGAATATTTAAATACGATAAATGGCATATATTTATCTAATGATAATATTATTAATAATGCATTTTATGCCATACATGCGACTGATGCTTTAATTACCCCTAGTGATGATGTTAAAAAAAGATTTAAAGATTTTACTTTAAAAGAAGATAATCAAAAAAGACTTATACAAAAACGTATAAGTCATAGATAATTTGATTATCTTTTTTAATTATTTTCTTTTCCACAATTAGAGCAGAATTTACCATTAATTGGACTACCACAATATATACAATATCTAGTATTTAAATTAGGATTGTTATTCATATTATTATAATTAGCATTATTATAATTCATATTATTGTTCATGTTGTTATTCATGTTATTATTTTGTTCAAATATACCTGGTTCTTTTTCCACGTACATTGCATCACCAAATGCTAATATTGGATAGAATATAATTGGTAAAAATATAAGTCCTACTGCAAATCCACCATTTTTTCCAAACTTTTTAGCCATATTTATTGCTGTTATTATAGGAACTGCTGCATTTGCACCTGGAATAAAACATAATATTAATATCCACATAGGTATATTCAAAAATTGAAATTTAACAATTATATTATATATTGGTACTATTGCTTCCCAACCTTCACGACCTGCTTTTTTGTAAATTTTCCAATTGCATATTATTAAGAATACTGTTAATGCTAATGCAAATATAATCCATATACCTAAAAAAGCAAATACACCTGCTATAACGCTACTATCAACAGATGATGGAATATCAGTATAATATCCTTCCTCGTACATCTTATTACCTCACTTTCTATTACAAATATATCAGTATTTAGTTTAAACTGCAATAATTTATGTAAAAATTATTGATTTTTTGACATATATTTGTTAAAATTGATGTGTTTAAATGAGGGAGGAAAAGTATGCCAAATATAAAAAGTGCTAAAAAGCGTGTTAATACTATAAAAAGACAAAGTGCTGAAAACATAATTCCAAGAGGAAGTATGAGAACTGCAGTTAAAAAAGCAAATAAAGATTTAACTAATGAAGCTTTAACAAAAGACGCTATTAAAAAGATTGATAAAGCTGTAAAAGCTGGCGTTATTAAAAAGAATACTGCAGCAAGAAAAAAATCACGTCTTATGAAAAAAGTAAATACGAAGTAATATTTACTTCTTTTTTTATTATTTTTAATGTATAATAATACTAGGTGAAAAAATATGAAAATACTAAAATTTTTTGTTGCGGTCTTTGCAATTTTTGGAGTATCCGTTTTTGCTTATGGATATTTAAATGAAAATGAAGTAATTGATACATTAGTTGATTACTATAAAAGGTCTCCATCAACTCTTATAAATAATGAATATAAAAAAGATGTTAATATTGATTTTATTAAACTTACTGATGACTTTGTACCTAAAAATAAAGATGAAGTTAAAAATATTTACTATACTATAATATATTCTGGAATGGATGATTTTACATTTTATTGCGATAAAGAATACAAAAATTGCATTGATGATATAATTAGTGTTAATGATGATACTTCTTTATTATCTCAGATGAATAATTTTGTAAATGTATATAATTCATTTAAAAGTATTAAAACTACATATACTTCTAGTGGAAAAATAACTTTGCATGTCGAAAGAGTTTATAGTAGCAAAGATATTGAAAGAGTTAAAAATAGGGTTAATGAAATATACGATGAAATAATTGATCCAAATAAAACTAAAGAAGAAAATATAAAGAAAATACATGATTACATAATAAATAATACTAAATATAATAAAGATGATGAAAATAAAGAAGAGATTACAGATTCATCAACTGCAATTGGACCATTTTTTAACGGGCTTGCTACTTGTAATGGATATACAGATGCAGCTAGTTTGCTTTTAGATAAAATCGGGGTAGAAAATTTAAGAATATCTAATTCAAATCATATATGGAATTTAGTACATTTAAATAATAAATGGTTACATTTAGATTTAACTTGGGATGATCCTATTAATAATTTAGATAAAGATTTACTTTTGCATGATTATTATTTAATTACTACATCAAAGTTGCAAAATACTAATGATGAAAAAGATAAAATTGATCATTTATTTGATAGTACAATATATAATTTTATAGAAGAATAAAAGACTTACATTTGTAAGCCTTTTATTTTACATTTCTTTATTAATTGTTTTCTCAACTAATCTTTTTACATTTGCTTCATTAAATGGTTTTGATAATACATCTATAATAGGATATTCAAAAACTTTTTCAAGTGTTTCTTTATTATCTATTCCTGTTATTATTGATACTGGTATTTTATCAAATAAATTATTGAATTTAAAATACTCTAATACTTTAAATCCATCTACTTTAGGCATATTTAAATCAAGTAAACATGCAACTACTTTATTTCCTTCTTCACTATTTATTATTTCTATTACTTTTCCACCATCACTTGCTGTAATAACATTATAATTATTACTAAATATTTTCTTTACATAAGAAATAATTACATCTGAATCATCTGCAACTAATATTGATTTTTTTAATGCATCAGGAGTAACATTCTTTTCTTCTTTAACTCCTTCTTTCCCAAGGTAAGTACATGCTATATTAATTGCTCTTCTAGCTTCGTTCATAAGTGTTTCAAAGTTGTCAAATACATAACCCAAATCATTTGATTTACTTGCAAGTTCATGATTATAAGCAACATCTGCTAAAGCATCAAATCCGAAATATCTAGCATCACTTTTTAATGAATGAACATATATAGCATAATTAGCCATATCTGATTTTTCTTTAAATTCTTTAATTAGCTTTATTTTTTCATTTACTCCATTTAAAAATTCCTCTAAAGTTTCATCATAAGTTTCTTGATCTCCAAATAATTCTAAACTCTTATTTAAATTTACTCCATTATTAAGTAATATATTTATATCTTTCATAGCATCATCTCCTAATATAATTATATCATATATTTTAATTTAATCTATATATTTTATAACTTCTTTTATAGTATTTTCAAAATTATTAAAATCTACATCAAACCATTTAATATTCATTTTATTATTAAACCAAGTATATTGTCTTTTAGCGTAATGTCTACTATTCTTTTTAATTAAATCAATCGCATCTTCCTTGCTTATTTTAGAATCAAAATATTTATATAATTCTTTATATCCAATTGCTGTATTTATAGGAATTGTATTTATATTTTTATCATATAAAGATTTAACCTCTTCTATAAGACCTTCTTTAACCATTTCATCTACTCTTTCATCTATTCTTTTATAAAGAGTAGTTCTATCTGTAGATAAACCTATAAAATAAACATTATCATATAGTAATGTATCCCCATTATTATCTAACTTATTATTATTCTTTAATTTATTTAACATTCTTACTAGTCTTTTTCTGTTATTAATATGTATATCTACTTCATTATTTAACTCTTTTATTTCAGTATATATATCTTCATTAGAAAGATTATCATATTGATTATTATCATTTTCTACATCAAATTTATAATCATAAAGCAATGCTTTTACATATAATCCAGATCCACCGACTATAATTACATTTTTATTATTCTTTATAAATTCATCTAATATTTTTCTTGCATCTTTTTGATATTCATATACAGAATATGGTTCACTTACACTTCTTATACTAAGTAAATGATGTGGTATACCTTTAGTATCCATTATTTTTGCTGTTCCAATATTCATTTCTTTATATATTTGCATTGCATCTATATTTATTATTTCGGCATTATAATTTTTTGCTAAAGATAAACTAAGTGATGTTTTACCTACTCCAGTAGGTCCTACTATAACTATAATCTTACTTTTCACTTCTTTTTTCACTCATTCTTTTTACATATTTTTTATATTCTGTATCAGCTTTTCTTACTTTTCTCATTTCTTCAGTTAAAAAATTACAAGCTTCTATTCCTCTTTCATTTAAATAATATACAGCTTTTCCTTTATCAAATGCTCTACCAATATATCCAATTTCACTTTGAAATTCATAAAGTTTATTTATTTCCTCTGTTGATACACATAATTCATCACGCATATTTACTGCATATGCATAACCCTTTTCATTAAGATAAATTAATACTGGTAAGAATATTGGATTATTTTCTTTAATACCTAAATCTAAATATTTATTTTTCATTTTTAAACCTCCTACATAGCTCTTTTAAATAATTTTTCAAGTTCATAATTTGAATAAAATATAATTGTTGGTCTTCCATGTGGACATGTATATGGATTTTTACACTTTCTTAACCTACTAATTAAATTTTCCATTTCTTCTAAACTTATATTATCATTAGCTTTTATACTTGCTTTACAACTTACTGTCATTGCCACTCTATCATTAAATTTTAATCTATCAAAATTGCGTTCTTTTACTACAATTAAATCTATTATTTTTCTTATTGCAACTTCTTCATTCCCCTTTGGTAACCAAGTTGGATGACTTCTTATAATAAATGAATTAACACCAAACTCTTCTATATTAAAATGCATACTTCTAAGTAATTCTAAATTTTCTTTTACTATAATATATTCATTATATGGAAGCTCTAAGTTTAAAGGTATTAACATATCAATTTCATCATTACTATGATTTAGTGCATAATAATAATATTCATAGTTTACTCTTTCATTTGCAGCGTGCTGATCTATTAAATACATGCCTTCTTCATTTTGACATACTATATATGTCCCTTTTACTAGTCCAACTGGATACATCATTGGTACTTTAGTATCTTCCTCATTTAATTCTTCTTTATATTCTTCGTTATATTTACTTTCTTCTTCTTTAAATTCTAAATTTAAAGAAATCTCTTCATATTTATTTTTAGTATCCTCTATTTCTTTAGTATCTTCTTTAATAGGTGTGATAACCTTATTTAATACAGGTATATCCTCTTCTTTATTTTCTATTTTTGGAATTAATCTTATTTTATTTAATGCATCAATTATAGTACTACTTATTAATTCTTTTAATTCTTCTAATTTTCCAAATTTAATATCTTGTTTAGTTGGATGTATATTAACATCAGTTAACGATGTATCAACTTCTATTTTAAGTATTACAATAGGATATCTATCTTCTGGTTTATAAGTATGATAACTATCATTTATACATCTATTAATTTCTACGTTTCTAACTACTCTTCCATTTACTATTGTAACAATACTATTTCTACTACTCTTAGTTACTTCAGGCATACTTATATAACCATATATTTCATACTCACCATCAGTATTATTAATTTCTATCATTTTCTTAGTTACATCTATTCCATATATACTATTAATTACTTTAAGTAAATTCCCGTTCCCGTCTGTATTTAAAAGTGTTTTACCATCGTTTGTCAATGTATACGATATATCTGGGTAAGATAATGCAATCTTATTTACAAAATCAACTATATTGGCAAGTTCAGAATATAAGCTTCCCAAATGTTTTAATCTTGCCGGTGTATTATAAAATAATTTCCTTACAGTTATTTCTGTGCCACATCTTGCTTCACTATTTTCATTAGTAATTAATTTTCCCCCTTTAATTACTATGTGTGTTCCTACATCACCTGTACTTGTTTTAAGTGATACCTCACTAACTGATGCAATTGATGGAAGAGCCTCTCCTCTAAAACCTAAAGAATTTATTTTAAATAGATCATCTTCACTTAATAATTTACTAGTAGCATGCCTTGAAAATGCAAGTAATGCATCTTCCTTATTCATACCACAACCATTATCAGTTACTTTAATCTCATCTATTCCACTTCCAAGTAAATCTATTTTTATAATCGTACTTTTAGCATCTATACTATTTTCTACTAATTCTTTTACTATACTAACACACTTTTCAACAACTTCTCCAGCTGCTATTTTATTAGCAAGTATCTCATCCATTATCTTTATTTTAGACATACTACCACCTAAGTATTATTTTATCACATAAGAAGAAAAAAACTAAGCAAAAATGCATAGTTTTATTATTTTATCTATAATAAGTTACCCTATCACTCCAAGAACCTCTACTTGGAATATTAATTAATGTTCTTGGATTTACACATCTTGCTAAATATGGTGCATAACCAGCATATTCAGTAAATCTAAGTCCTGTAGATATTGATAAATGTAAATGAGGTCCAGTTACATATTGACCAGTAGCACCCATCATTGCTATTACAGAATCCTTAGTAACTATATCACCCTTTTTAACTAAAATCTTACTTAAGTGTGCATATGAAGATGAATAAGTCTTACCATTTATTTTATGGTGTATTGTTATTTGGTTTCCTCCCCACTGATCATACCATGTAGCAACAACTTTACCATTTGCTATTGCATATATTGCATTGTTATATCCTAAGTTATTAGATAAATCAATTCCCTCATGCAAACCTGCTGATGTAATCATTACACCCGCTGAATTATATATTGGATCTCTATATCCCATTTCACTAGTTACATATCCATAACTAAATGGTCTCCAAAAACTAGTATCTGGTGGTAATAATTTATTAGCACATGTATTAATATCTTCATTCTCACCGCAACCAGCATCAATATACATTTTAATTACTTGTTTAGCATTTCTAATCTCATCTTCAATTGATGAACCAACATCCTCTAATTCCAATTTATCTAAAGTTAATTGAGATATTTTTTCAGTCAAAGTTTTTTGCCTACTCTCTAAATCCTTTTGTCTATTAGCAAGAGTAACTTTTTTTTCTTCATTTTCTTTTATCATGCTTTGCATTTTATTTATAAGATCACTATTATATTCGGTTAACTGACCAGTAATTGCATATCTATATATAAAATCTTCAATACTTTCAGCACCAAATAAATATTCAATGTAAAAAGAATTGCCTTCAGTTTTTTGAAGAGATGCAAGTAACGTTTTAGTACTTTCATCCTTTTGTTCTATTTTCTCATTTAACTCTTTTATCTCTTCAGTAGCAGTTGCTATATCTTTAGTAATAGTATCAACTTCTTTATATATACTACCTATTTCATTTTGAACTCTTTGAATTTCTGCACTAGTCATATTAATACTATTATTATTATCTTGCTCTCTTTTTTCTATTTCATTTAATTCACGCCTTAAATCTGCAAGCGTTTTAGCACTTACATTAGATGGGAAAACTATAAACATAGATACTGTAAATAACGAGATTAAAGAAATAATACTCAACTTTTTCATTTATTCACTCCCTTTATTAATCTATATATTCTCTTTAATTGTACACTAAATTTAGAAAATATAAAATACCAAAATTTGTTAATAGACAAATCATATTCACCAACAAACTCTAAAACAACCGGATTATATTTAGCCTTAGTCTTTGATAAATGATCAGAAAAATCACCATCAACGCCTTCTAAATCAGCATAACTATATCCTTTATTTAACATATCAATAAAACTATTAATATGTACACTTGCATTTGTATTTAAATATGGAAACACTTCTTCAAACGTACCCGCATATAAATATTCTACTTTCTTTATACCACTTTTATTTGGTGGAACTATTGCAAGAGTTGATGCGATAGAAATAACATTTCCATACTTTTCTTTAGCAGTATAAGCATCATCAAGTTGACTTTTATATTTTTCTTTTAAAGTATCATCCTTTTCTTTTTCAATCTCACATTTTAAAAAACTTATAAATTTATCCACATCCACTCTTGCTATATACATATAAGCATCTTCCTTAAAAGATGACATTATTCTTTTAAAATAATCTTTACTTCTTAAAGATATCCCTTGCCTATCTTCGGTACTTTTAATTATACGATAAAAATCATCTATGTATGAATTATCATGTAAGCATATAAATGATACACCTCTTTTAGTTTGAAACTCCCCATGATATCTTTTAGCATTTCTCTTAAAATTATTTAAAAGTTCAGTTTCTGTTAATTGCTCATTATTTTCATTAATTAAACTAATTGCCATATTAACTCTAGGTTGAATATATGCACCCACTTTACTCTTAAATCCACAATGAATATAACCACACTTTTTTAAATTATCCATCTTTATATTACTGTTAACACTATAATTTTTAGCACACTTTTTAGTATCCTTTTTAATTAAAGTATCATAATATTCCTCACTAATTGCAATACAAGGATCTATTTTTACAACAAACGCATGTATTTTTTTAGCATACTCTTTAATACCTTTAGTAAACTCTTTTAAATCATCTATGTTAGTATAATCAAGTAAAAATCCCTTAGGACTATAAATCATTTTTAAATTTAAAGGAAATTTCTTAATAAGAAGTAAAGCAGCACCTACAATAACATTATCTTTATACAAAGCACATAAAGTATGATCCCAGCCTTCCTTTACACTTGCCCATCTATAATCCTGTGTGATAGGAGCACAACTATAATTAGTTACAAAACTATTATACTCATCACAACTTATATCTACTTTAAATTCATACATATCATATCACCATTATAATTATATCATGTATTATAAAATAAGTAAAACTATAGAAAAAAGCGCCAATAATCTGACGCTTTAAAATTAATGTTCTTCACATACTCCACCTGTAACATTTGATGGATAAGTATATGTTCCACCATTAGTAATTGGATTATTAGCAAAAGTATTGCATTCTATTTTTAGTGGTGTTGATGGAAATATAATCTTTGTCAGCTGATTATTTGCAAATGCATAACTACCTATACTTGTTACACTGTTTGGAATTGTTACTTCTGTTAGTTTATTGCGAAAAAATGCATAATTACCTATACTTGTTACACTACTTGGTATTGTTACTTCTGTCAGTTTGTTGCCAAAAAATGCACCTCCTCCTATACTTTTAACTGTATTTGGTATTATTACTGAAGTTATTCCTAAACCAATAGGTCGGTTATCTTGAAGAAGTTGTGTTGCAATAATTTTGTTTTTACTATTACTTAAATATGATACTATTACTTTCTTAGTATTATTTATATTAGTTGTCGGTATTACTCCCCTATCTGTAAATGCTCCAACTGCAATTCCAACTACTTTCTTACCATTTATTTCACTTGGTATTACTACATCAGTACCACCTTCTATATTATATCCTGTTATATACGTTCCATATGTTACTTCTAATCCTGCTGTTTCATAATCACTTGATGGAATATTGCCTTGCAGTACGTCATCTCTTAATGTCCAATCATCTTTTTTTAGTTTATTACCACTACAAATTGTATTTGCATCGTCTTCTGGGTAAATATTAGTTTTTAAAAAAGTAATACATTTATCTTTATCTTTTACTATAACTTCATCAATTGCATTTTCTTCATAGCCAAAATATTGTGCATCTGTTTCTGCAGGTTCTGATGTATCACTTTTAATGCATTCCATATTAGTGCTGTTACCATTACATTTATATCCTTCAAATTTACCTTTCCCTGTTATACTTACTGTTGCTTTACCTGCACTATCAAATGATATAGAGCAAGTTCCATAATCATTGTTATTCATACTTGATACATCACTACATTCTATATTTGTATCTTTTCCAAGTATCTTTCTATTTGTGTATTCTCTTTCTGCTCCTTCTGCAATTAGTTTTGCAGTTGATTCTATACTTCCTTTTC
>ERZ827423.3134-NODE-3134-length-11766-cov-4.250107_pt1 | contig 11766 bp, 6 predicted proteins | sample MGYA00519775_ERZ827423 | MGnify/ENA primary metagenome ERZ827423 (study PRJEB31778, sample SAMEA3449296) | human gut metagenome | biome: human gut; feature: human-associated habitat; material: faeces | place: United Kingdom | collected 2010/2012 ...
TCGCGCGCCCGTTATTGGAATTTGTGCAAAATTTCGGATTTGCTCATTTACTGTCAAGAAATTCATCTATTCTTTCATTTGTGGAAAGGGCTATTCTCCCCCTTCGAGGGGGAGAATAGCTTTTTGTCTACAGTCTAAAGAATCCCCGGCGTTCCCGCCGGGGATTCCTTATACCCATTTAGGTTTTTTGATTACTTGGCAAACGCCTGGCCGATGGCCGTGCCGATCGCCTGGCAGTCAACCGTCGCGCCGGAGACGATATCCACGTCAGCGCTCTGGTTGGCGATGATCGCGCCAACGTACTCGGCAAGCTGCTCGTCGGTGATGAGCATGTTCTCACGGCCGCCGGTGATCTCGATGTTCTCGAGCTTGCCGCCCGCAACAGTGATGGAGACCTCGATCTTGTCGTGCAGGCCGTCCACGGTCGCGGTGTACACGCCGTCAGCAGCATCCGCCCAAGCCGGGCCGTTGCTCTCGCCCTTCACGACGGCCTCGAACTCGCTCACAGCGCCGAACGCGGTCTGCGCGGCGGTACGGCCGGAGAGCATCGCCTCGGAGAGGAACACGCCGTTCTGGTAGAGGTTCGCCACGTAGCTGCCCAGCTCGCCAGCCTCGTAGAGGCCCGCGATCGGCTCGTCGTTCCAGTTGAGGACGCGGCCGGCCGTGTCGCGCTTCGCGCCGCCGGTGGTGGCAACGAGGGTCGGGGTGATGGAAACAGCGTAGTACGGAGCGGTGTCGATCTTCGCCATCTTCTCCGGATCGCGGCCGAACTCGGCGTCAACGCCCGCGTCGCAGGCGGCGTTCCAAGCGTCGATGGTGGCCTTCAGCTCGGCCGGGTCACGGTCGATCTTCTCAGCCAGTTCTTCGATGGTGTCAGCCTTGATGATCCAGCCCTTTTCGATCTCGGCCAGGTTGTCGTTGGACCAGGTGTAGCCTTCGGTGGTCGTCGGCCAGCTCAGCCACTGGCTGCCGATGGAACCGGCCTCGCGGGTCTTCTCGTCAAAGATCAGGGAAACCGGCAGCGCACGCTCGTGCGGCAGGTCAACATAGCGGCCATACTCCATGTACTTCATGTGCTGACGATGGTAGCTGCCCGCCTCGTCGTAGAAGCGCTTGCTCTCGGAGTCGATCTCGATCCAGCTGTTGCCAGCCATGGTGAAGTTGCGCATGAAGGTAGAGTCATACTCCGGAACCTTGATGCCCAGCCAGAAGCCGCCGCTCTGGGTCTGGTTCTTCATGTGCCAGATCTGCGCGCCCGCTTCCATCAGCATCTTGATGCCGTCGCCGGTGTTGCCCGGGGTGCCGGCGGTGTACACGGTCTCCATGCCGTGGAAGTCACGCTGCATGGTCAGGTTGTTCTCGTAGCCGCCGCAAGCGAGCAGAACGCCCTTGGCAGACTTGATGGAGTACTCGGTGCCGTCCGCGCGGCGGGCGATCACGCCGGAAACTTCCTTCGTGAACGGATCCTGCACGAGGGAGACGGCCGGGTTCTCAAAGCGCACGTCGATGCCGCGCTTTTCAACCGCCTTGGCGAAGCAGCGCCACACGCCGCCGTTCTCGAAGGTAGAGCCCTTGGCGCGCAGGTGAGCGGAGCAGCCGTCGAAGGTGGAGCCTTCGAAGTTGCTGAACTCGACGACCATGCTGCCCCACTTGAGCTCGCCGCCGCCGACGTAGCCGGCCTCGTAGTCAACGCCGTCCGCGACGTACTCGATCCACGGGAGCTGGGTCGCAAAGCCCTCGCACAGCCAGGTGAGGTACTCATCCGGGATCGGGTTGGGCTTGTTGCAGTTGTAGAGGTAGGTCTTCACGGTTTCCACCGCGCTCTCCGCCGGAACCAGGAACGTCTGGCCAGAAGCGATGGAGTTGCCGCCCGCCAGCGTCTCCGGCATCTTTTCGAGCACGAGGATCTTGGCGGTCGGGTCGATGTCGTAAGCCTCAACGGCCGCCGCAGCGCCCGCCAGGCCGTAGCCGACGACGAGGAAATCAACCTCTTCGTCCCACTTTTCGATGTTCTGAACCGGCGTTACCCAGTCCTCAGCCGCAAACGCGGTGACGGACATGGCCAGCACGAGCACGAGGCTCAGCAGCAGCGTCAATCCTTTTTTCATTTCGTTTGTCCTTCCCTTCTTACATCTGATGGTGAAGCGAAACACCGGACGGGACGCGCAGCTTCGTCACAGCGTTGCCACAATGACGTCACATTCTCCCGTCTATGGCTTTATTGTACATCCTCAAACGGCTTTAGACACAAGAGTGTTTGCGAAAAGTCAAACAAATTCTTTTTCGTGCGTTTTACAGCCTTTTTTTCGCGTTTTTTGTCTTCTAAATCGCATATTTGCCCCGCGTCTCGGTCTTTTTGGCGCGTTTTTCGCTTTTTCGCCGTTCTTTTCCCCTTCCCCATATCTAAAGCCACTTTGGACTTTGCCGCGCTTTTCGTCGGCTGTCTTCCGCCTTTTTGCGTTCATTTTGTTGACAGCTCAACAATTTTGTCGTATAATGCCTCCGTCGAACCCATGAAATGTCGATCTTTTATTTATAAACAGTAAATGAGCAAATCCGAAATTTTACAAAAACTCCAATAACGGGCGCGCGATGCGCGCCCCTACAATGTTGCGGAAAAAAGGAACTGCGCATTACGCCGCCGTGCCCGTAGGGGCGCGCATTGCGCGCCCGCGCTTTGTGCAACATTCGCTTTTTACTCAATGATTATATAAAGAAAGGAGCTGTGCCCTTGGATACCAGTCGATTCGAACAGTTTTCCTCGTTGATGACCGGCGCGGCCAAATCCATCGCCAAGCTCAAGGCCGCGCAGATGGAAGCCTTTTCCCTCTCGGGCGCACACACGAGCTGCCTGTGCCGTTTATATGAAGCGGGCAGCCTGACGCAGGGCGAGCTGACGCGCGCGGTGCAGATGGATCGCAGTCAGGTTTCCCGCGTCCTTCGCGATCTGGCGCAGAAGGGATATGTGTCCGCCGACGCGCAGGCGGGCTACAAGCGCCGCTATGCCCTCACCCCGACGGGGCGGGAAACCGCCGCGCGCGTCGAAGCCATCATTCTGGATATCAACCGCTTTGTCAGCGGTTCCATTTCCGACGCGGATATCGAAATCTTTTATAAAACGCTGACGACCATCACGCGGAACCTGCAATCCGCCGTTGAAACCTACGCCAAAGGAGTTTCCCATGAATAAAGCCTACGCCTTCTTCTGCCGCGCCTATCAGACGGTCTTCCGCGCGGCGCTCCCCATCCTGCCCTATCGCGAGCCGGTGCAGCTCGACGGGCTCGCCTCCATCGTTCCGCTGCTAGCGGAAAAGGAGATTTCCTCCGTCCTGCTGGTGACGGATGCCTCCGTCCGCGCGCTCGGCCTGACGGGCGGGCTGGAAGACGCGCTGAAAGCAGCCTCCGTCGCCTGCGCCGTCTACGACAAGACCGTGCCGAACCCCACCATCGCGAACATCGAGGAAGGGCGCGCGCTCTACCTTTCCGCGCATGCGCAGGCGATCATCGCGGTCGGCGGCGGCTCGGTGATGGATTGCGCGAAAATCATCGGCGCGCGCATCGCCAAGCCGCGCCAGCCGGTGCAGCGCATGGGCGGCCTGCTGCGCATCCTCAGGCGCACGCCGCTGCTCATCGCCGCGCCGACCACCGCCGGAACGGGCAGCGAGACGACCCTCGCCGCCGTCATCACCGATTCCGCCGCGCATCACAAATACCCGATCAACGATTTCGCGCTCATCCCGGATTACGCTGTGCTCGACCCAGAGCTGACGCGCGGCCTGCCGCCTATGTTGACCGCGACCACGGGTATGGACGCGCTCACCCACGCCATCGAGGCGTATATCGGCCGCTCAACGACCAAGCTGACCCGCGCCATGTCCGAAGAGGCCGCGACGCGCATCGTCCGCAGCCTGTATACCGCCTACGAAAACGGCGGCGACATGCAGGCGCGGGCGGATATGCTCCGCGCCGCATACTGCGCGGGCGTGTCCTTCACCCGCTCCTACGTCGGCTATGTCCATGGCGTGGCCCATTCGCTCGGCGGTCAATACGGCGTGCCGCACGGGCTGGCGAACGCCGTCATCCTCCCCTATTTTCTCGACGCTTACGGCGCGGCCTGCCATCAAAAGCTGGGCAGGCTCGCCCGCATCGCGCATGTCGCCCCGGAAAGCGCCTCCGACCGCGAGGCCGCCGAGGCGTTCATCCGCTGGATTCGCGAGATGAACGCCCGAATGGGGATTCCCGAAAAAATCCCGCAGATCCGAACCGCCGATATCCCCGAGATGGCGCGCCACGCTGCCCGGGAGAGCAACCCGCTCTATCCCGTGCCCGTGCTGATGGATGAACGCCAGCTCGCGCAGATGTATGTTCAACTGATGCCCGCCAAAAAGGAGGAAAACGCATGAACGCCACCCCCATCGAGCAGCTCGTCGCCGCCCAGCGGCAGTTTTTCGCATCCGGCCGAACGCTGGAGCTCGCCTTCCGCAAACAGAGCCTCGTCGCACTGAAAAAAGCCATTCTGGCGCACGAAGCCGAGATCAACGCCGCGCTCATGGCGGATCTGGGCAAGAGCGCGACCGAAACCTACATGTGCGAAACCGGCATGACGCTCTCCGAGCTGAGCTATATGCTTCGCCATCTGGGGCGGTTCGCGAAAAAGCGCCGCGTGCTCACCCCGCTGGCGCAGTTTCCGTCCTCCAGCTTCACCGTCCGCGAGCCTTACGGTGTGACGCTCATCATGGCGCCGTGGAATTACCCCTTCATGCTGCTGATGGAGCCGCTGATCGGCGCGCTGGCGGCGGGCAACTGCTGCATCCTCAAGCCGTCGGCCTATGCTCCGGCCACGTCGAAGGTCATGGCGCAGATCGTCGCCGCGTGCTTCCCGCCGGAATATGTCGCGCTGGTCGAGGGCGGCCGCGCGGAGAATCAGGCGCTGCTGCATCAGCGGTTTGATTACATCTTCTTCACCGGCGGCGTGACCGTCGGCCGCGAGGTCATGCGCGCCGCGAGCGAAACCCTCACCCCCGTCACGCTGGAATTGGGCGGCAAAAGCCCCTGCATCGTCGATGAAACCGCGAATCTGCGCGTCGCCGCGCGCCGTCTGGCGTTCGGCAAGCTGCTCAACTGCGGCCAAACCTGCGTCGCGCCGGATTATCTGCTCATCAGCCGCAAGGTCAAGGATGCGTTCCTGCCCCTGCTCGAACGCGAGATTCAACGCATGGTCGGCGAAAACGCGCTCGTCTGCGACAGCTATGTACACATGGTCAACGAAAAGCACTTCCGGCGCGTCTGCGGGCTGATCGACCCCGATAAGGTGATCTTCGGCGGGCAGGTGGACGAGCGGACGCTGCGCATCCAGCCGACGATCATGGATCGCGTCACCGCGGACGACGCGGTGATGCAGGAGGAAATCTTCGGCCCTCTCCTGCCCGTCATCGCCTATGATTCCATCGACGAGGCGCTGGCCTTCGTGAATGGCCGCGAGCATCCGCTGGCGCTGTATCTGTTCTCCGAGGATCCGGCGCTGCAAAAGCGCGTGCTCGCCTCCGTGCCCTTCGGCGGCGGCTGCATCAACGATACCATCGTCCATCTGGCCACCAGCCGCATGGGGTTCGGCGGCGTCGGCCACAGCGGCATGGGCAGCTATCACGGGAAAAAGAGCTTCGATACGTTCAGCCACGAAAAGAGCGTGCTAAAAAAATCCACGCGCATCGACATGCCCGTTCGCTACATGCCCTATACGCCGCTCAAGGACAGGCTGCTGCGCATCTTCCTCCGCTGACTTGCCCATTTCTCGCGAAACTGGTATAATGGAGTCATTCTCGTGAATGTGCGGCGCGCGCCGCGCAGGAAAGGACTCTATGAAACCGATTCAACATGCCGCGTGTCTGTGCGCGCTCTCGGCGCTGCTCGCGCTGTCGCCCACCGTCGCGCTTTGTGAAAATACCCCCGCCGAAAACCGGCAGGCAGAGGACGACCGGCTTCAAACCGGCAAGCAGGCCAACCTGCGCAAGCTGCCCAACAAAAAGAGCGACAAGCTCGAAACGCTGAAAAAGGGCAGCGTGCTGACCGTCATCTCCGTCAGCGAGATCAACGGCGAAAACTGGGCGTATGTGCGCGCCCAAAGCGGCCGCGATGGCTATATCCTCTACGAGCTGCTCGAGCCCGTGCCCACCCCCACGCCCGAACCGACCGCCACCCCGACCCCCACGCCTTCCCCCGTGCCGACGGCCACGCCCGAACCGGGCAGCGAAACGCCCGAGCCGACCGCAGAGCCGAGCGGCGTAAAGGATGAAATCGCCTATGACGAGCCGCGCCTCGTCCGCACGATCAAACGCGCCAACCTGCGCAAAAAGCCCGCCGGTTCCCGCCTTGGGGAAATCGCCGCCAACACCGCCCTGACCGTCGTCGGCGAGGTCGAAAAGGACGGCGAACTGTGGCTGCACGTCGAAAAGGGCAAGGATCACCGCGAGGGCTATATGCTCTCCGAGCTGGTGCGTCAGGTGAAGCCCGTCGAGCTGATCCCGATCACGGAGGGCGATGTGCGCGCGCTGTTCCCGGTCATCGGGCGCGACCCCATCGCGGATATCAAAAACGAGATTCCCTTCACCTATACGGAGGAGGAGCTGGCGCAGTATCACACACTGGACGTCGGCGACCGCAGCGCCGACGTGCTGGCGCTGCGCAAGCGGCTCTACGCGCTGGGCTATTACACCAAGCCGAACGAGAACCCGCTGTATACCGAATCCACCGCCGACGTCATCGAGATGTTCCAGGCCGACTGCGGTTTGGAGGAAACCGGCGTCGCCGATCCGTATACGCAGGCGCTGCTCTTTGACGATCGTATGCTCGCCCGCGAGGGCAGCGCGCAGGAGGTCACCTACCTGTCAAACAAGGCGCAGTCGCTGATGATCCAGCGCGCGGAAATCACGTCCTACAGCTTCTACGGCAGCGTGCAGGTCAGCGTCCGCAACAACACGACCGGCAAGCTGACCGCCTTCGGCCTGAAGATCATCCCGAACACGAGCGACGGCACGCCCGCCGACATGGCCGACACCTTCGCCGAGGAAATCGAAAAGGAATACGCCATCGACGACATCGCCGTTGCCAAGGGCAATTCCTATTCCGATTTCGCGACGAACGGCAAAGCGCCGCTCTACAACGATCCCGAGGATTACGAAGAGCCGGAAATCGGCGAGGTCTACGTCTATCCGCATCACTTTCAGGTCAGCTATAAAAACTACTTTTCCGGCGCGCAGGTCGCCGTCTGCTGGTATCGCGCCGCCGGGCGCAACGTCTATGTGGACGACGACCAGATGGTGTTCATTCCCGTCGGCAAGGGCGCGGACGACGTTTTGATGAATACCCTGCCCATCTCCATTTCGGACAGCGAGACCGAAAACGCCCGCACGTGGGAAATGGGCATCGTCGCGCGCTACGTTCTGCCGATCTATCAGGATTATTACAATCTGCCGCAGGGCGCGTATCTGCGCAGCGTGGAGGACGGCTCCCCCGCGCAGGACGCGGGCCTGCAGGAGGGCGATATCATCGTCGGCATCGGCGAGCAGACCATTCTGGGCGACAGAACCCTGCGCCTCTCCCGCGCCTCGTTCGCGCCGGGGGACATTCAAACCGTCTATTTCTGGCGCGACGGCCAGTATTACACCACCGAGATGATGCGCCCCGAAACCTGATCGCCGCCGTCCCCTTGCGCCTTTCCCGGCGAAACCGAATCCCCAAAATACAAAACCTCCTGCTCCGGCTCAAAGCGAACCGAAGCAGGAGGTTTTTCATATGTCGTTCCATCAGAAGCGGCTCAGCTCTTGCAAAGCCGCTTCCTCGGAACGAGGGAAATTACTGGTTGTCGGCCTGAATCGCCTCAGCCGCGGTGCGGCCGGAAACGAAGATTTCGACAATCGCGTTGCCGCCGAGACGGTTGCCGCCGTGGATGCCGCCGGTAACCTCGCCAGCCGCGTACAGACCCGGAATCACGTTGTCCTCAGCGTCCAGCGCGTGGCGCTCGGTATCGACCTTGATGCCGCCCATGGTGTGATGGGTGGACGGCGCCATGAAGCGGACGCGCAGCTCCACGCCGTCGAGCTTGTAGGTCTCGGGCAGGTAGTTGCCGCTCTCGTCCTTCTCGGCGTAGCCGATCAGGGCGTTCGGGTTGGTCTTCTTCACGCCTTCCGGCTGCTCGCCGGCCATGACGGCCTTGTCGTAATTCTCGATGGTCGCGCGCACGGTGTCCGCGTCGGTCTCAAGGCCGAGGGAGGCGAACAGCTCCGCGAGCTGATCGACGGTGCGCACGTACTGACGCCACTCCACATCCTCATTGCCGTAGAGGTACGGGCCCGGAATCTTGGAGGAAGCGTTGGCCAGCTCGATGAACACGCCCTTGGTGCCGTTGTGCTCAATGCCGTTGCGGAACTCCGCCAGAGAGAGCACGTCGCGCTCGGAGGTCTCGTCCACAAAGCGCTTGCCGGTGGTCGGGTTGATGTAGATCGCGTAGTTGCCGCCGCCGAAGGCGAGGTTGCCGTCGTCGATCCAGCTGATCGGCATCATCTGGGTGTAGCCCATGCCGGTCACATCCGCGCCCACGGCCTGCGCCATGGTGATGCCGTCGCCCTTGAGGGAGGAACGGTTGGTGGTCTTGGTGCTGGTGGAGAGATAGTCGCTGGACCAGTAGACATTGGTATCCACAACCATCTGCAGGTTCGCCGCGTAGCCGCCGGTCGCGATCACAACGCCCTTGGTCGCGTGCGCGGTCACCGGGGTGCCGTCATACTGGGTGGCCTTCACGCCGGTCACCCTGCCGTCCTCGACGATCAGCTCTTCCGCGGTGGTGCGGAGCATGATCTTGTTGGAGGCGGCGGTCTCGGAGGTCGCCAGCACGGTGTTCATCGGCGCCTTGAAGTAAGTGCCCCAGCGGCCCGGATAATCCACGCCGTCGATGGTCGCGCCGACAAACTCGTTTTCACGATACCAGAGCGCGCCGATCAGCGTCGGCTGGGTATCCTCGACGAAGGTGGAGCCCTGCGCTTCGAGCCACTGCTTGAGCGTCTGGCCGCCCTCGATGAACTGCTTCACGAGGTCGTAATCGCCGTAGATCCAGCTCGTCATGTCCGCGGAGGGACGCAGGCCGCCGTAATAGGTCTGGAAGATGTGCAGGTTGACGGTGGAGAACAGCGTGAGCTGACCCGCGCCCTCGGCAACCTTCGGCTCCGCCCAATCGAGGTACGCCTGAATTTCCGCCTTCAGATCCTTGAGGGTCTGGAGATACTCGGCGTGCACGCCATGCTTGGACAGCTCGGCGATGTCGCCCGCCACGAACTCGTGATCCTTGTAGTAGGCCTCGTCAAACGGCTCTTCGGACCAGCCGAGGATCGTCTTCAGTTCGTCCAGAGTCGCGACGCTCTCGACGACCTTGTTGTAGGTGTTGCCGTCATAGCCCACGCCGGTGGTCGCGTCCGGATCGGCCGGGTCCCACACGAGGTAAGGCATGACGCTCTGATACTGACCGCCGGAGACCAGCGTGTTGCCGCCGACTTCCGCGTTCTTTTCGATCACCAGAACGGTGTTGCCGTCCTGCGCGGCCTGAGCCGCCGCCGCGATGCCCGCGCCGCCCGCGCCGATGACGACCACATCATAGGTCTCCTCGATCGCGGCCTGCGGCTCGTGCGCCGCGCCCGCCGCCTTAAAGGCGTCCATGTTGGTGCAGCCCGCCTGCTCCGCCGCGTCGTTCACCGCGTTGCGGATCGCCGCGCTGGTGAAGGTCGCGCCGGAAACGGTGTCAACGCCGCTGCCGTTCGCTTCCACGATGTCCGCGAACATGGGCTCGAAGGCCACGTCGCCAACATACTGGGTCTCCTTGGAGGAAACCAGCTCCACAGCGGTCACAGCGGTGTCGGAGAAGGTCACAGCCAGCTCAACCTCGCCGTTGTAGCCGGAAGCCTTGCCGGTGTAGGTGCCGGCGGTGAAGGCCAGCTCCGCAGTATTCTCGGCAGCCTCGCCCTTCGCCTGCGCCAGCGCCTTGGCCAGCGCTTCCTTCACAGCGGTGCTGGTCACGGTCGCGCCGGAAACAGCCTCAACGGCCTCCGCGTCGCTCACGCCCACCAGAGAGGTGGCGAACTCCTCGATGGCCGCGCCGCCCAGCGCAGGGGTCTCGTCCTCACCAGTGATTTCCACAGCGGTCACAGCGCTCTCGTCAACGGTGACCTTCACGGTCACGTCGCCGCCGAAGCCCTGCGCCGTGGCTTCATACTCACCGGGCGTGAACGTCGCCGCGTTGACCGCGGTGAACGGCACGATGGCCAGCATGAGAACCAGCAGAAGCGATATAAACTTCTTCATCGTAACATACCTCCTATAAAATTCGACAGCATCATAAAATGTCTGCATTTCATAGTAGCACCATTGTACGGCCTCCGTCAATGCCTTTTTCTGCAAAACTCCGCTTTTTTTCATCTAGTTTGTATAAAAGCTGAACAGATTCCTTTCTACTATTCCATAACGACCGCATCGTTTTTCCCTGCGGAAAACGTTGGATTTTTTGCAAAAATTCTGACAAATCCACCTGCAAAGAATTGACTTTTCTCGCCGCCGCCGATACAATACACGGTAGAAAATCGCTCCGCGGAACGACTTATCAGGCCGCTTCTGCGATGAACTTTAAGGGAGGTGCGTTTCATGGACGGTCACGGTCGAAGCAGCGGCGACGGACAGACGGTGCCGCACGCAAAGCTTGCCGATGAAGACCCCGGAGCGCACCCTTTCGCGCTTCGCATTCTTTGACGTTCGTCTTTGCGGCGTATCGCCGCTTCTATCCTTCGCACGCGCAGTCCCTGTGATCGACGGCTTGCCGTTTCTCAGGAACGGGGTGCGATGTTTTTTTGCGCCCTTTCCGTATCTGAACGAATGGAAAGGAAGGGATTTCCCATGCAGAACTACATGGATGAACTGGTTCGCCTGATGAAGAGCGACCTGCCGGATGCGCAGATCGCCGAGGCGCTGGAGGACTATCACGAAAAAGACATTGCCACGGTGCTGGAAATGCTTGACCAGCAGCGCCGCGTGCGGCTATATCACATTCTGGGCAAGGAGCGCGTCTCCGAGGTCTTTACCTATTTAAGCGACGTAGGCAAGTACCTCAAGGAATTGCCCATCGAGAACGATGCGGCCATCGTTGCCGGCATGGACGCGGACGACGCGGTGGACGTGCTGGAAACCCTTGACCCCGAGGTGCGCAAGCAGATCGTCGCACAGCTTCCCCCGGAGGAAAGCGCCGACATTCGTCTGATCTGTTCCTATGATGAAGACGAAATCGGCAGTCAAATGACCACCAACTACGTCAACATCAACCGCCACCTGAGCATCAAGCAAGCCATGCGGGCGCTGATCGCGCAGGCGGAGGAGAATGACAACATCGGTACGCTGTATGTCAGCGACGATGACGGCAGCTTCTACGGTGCCGTAGACCTGAAGGATCTGATCATTGCCCGGGAAAGCGTAGCCTTGGAGGACATCATCAGCCAGTCCTACCCCACGGTGGGGGTGCATGAACATATCAGCGAGTGCATTGAGCGCCTGAAGGGATACGCGGAGGACTCCATTCCCGTCCTAAATGAAAAAAAGCACCTGATCGGCGTTATCACGGCGCAGGACATTGTGGAAGTCGTGGACGACGAAATGGGCGAGGATTACGCAAAGCTGGCTGGTTTGACCGCAGAAGAAGATCTGCACGAAAAAACATCCACCAGTATCAAAAAACGT
>ERZ827423.3137-NODE-3137-length-11748-cov-5.665954_pt1 | contig 11748 bp, 14 predicted proteins | sample MGYA00519775_ERZ827423 | MGnify/ENA primary metagenome ERZ827423 (study PRJEB31778, sample SAMEA3449296) | human gut metagenome | biome: human gut; feature: human-associated habitat; material: faeces | place: United Kingdom | collected 2010/2012 ...
CCACCTCTATCAGGTGGCGATACTTTTTTGGGCAGGCGAGTTATTTGCCTGATACGGATGAACTTCGAAATCAGCACCTTGAAAACAGAAAAAAAAACCGTCCTCCACAGTCTCCTGCATCAGACGGTCCTGATTCATTCTTTAACTATTCCGAACTATTTTTATTCTTTTCTTTTTCATAGCTTTTCAGTGCACGAAATTATGCCGTAAAATCCATTTAAAATCACCTTTGCTGACAGGATCTGCATTGATAATTGTACTTACCGCTCATTACATCAGCACACTGCTCCAGATCATAATTGCCGGGATGGAGCACAGGGTTGAAAATACCACAAGCTTTGTTGCAAATTCCGGATCACGGTTATACTTTGCGGCGAGCATACTGGTCGTTGCACCGGCAGGCATTGCTGCAAGAAGCACGCTGACTCCACAGACCAGTCTGCTGACAGGAAGAAGCCGGCATACCAGGTATACCATGATTGGAATGATGACGAGACGGTGGATCGTATAGCGGATCACGGTTTTGTCCAGGATTGTTTTTACATCAATATCGGCGAGGATCATGCCAATCACCATCATCGAAAGTGCTGTGTTGCATCTGCCAAGCGTCTGAACCGGAGTCAGAATCACGGCCGGTAATTTAATCTGTCCAACCATCAGAATAAAACCAATAAAACAGGCAAGTACACATGGATGCGTCACTACCTTTTTCAGGGTTGCCTTCTTATCGGATACCCCGGAGAAAATAGCAATTCCTTCGGACCACATCATGATACGCTGCGGAATCAGATACACACTGGCAAGCATCAGACCGACCGGACCGAATACTCCCTCCGCAACCGGATTCCCAAGGAATCCGGCATTGGAGCAGATAATGGCATATTTCAGACATTTCAGCCGGTTCTCATTTTCTTTATGAAAAAAGAGATTACCATAAAACAATGCTATAAGCTGTATGCCAATAGAAATCACCGCAATCCACGCACAGTCAGAAATGGTGTCCGTGCTGATTTCTGTCATAAAACTGGTAATGATGTTCGCCGGGAGAATCAGGTTAATGACCAGATCGGTAATCTCCTTTTGTCCCCTGGCTGAAATCAGTTTAATTTTCTTTAGCAAAAATCCTATTGCCATCACCGAAAAGATGGTGACCTGGAGCGTAAGCATTTCTCCCACGGCTTTTATCTCCTGTTTCAGAGTGATTATTCATTAATACGATCCGGATTGTAAACGATATTTCCCCTGATCTGTCCATATTCATTCTGGGCACCTTGTTTAAAAGCAAGAAATGCCTTCCTTCCCATAAACTCATAAGGGATATTATCTGTCTTCCCCTCTTTAATTGCTTCGCAGACTGCAATATTATCCTGAATCATATTGGTAGACGGTATGCCGCCTGCTTCATGGGATAAAAGCACATCATCATAACTCCCCTCCACCTTTGCCAACAGGCTTTTCAGGCTATTCTCATATGAGGAAACCCCAAGACTGGTAATGTCAAACAAAAACGTAAACGGATTACAGGAATCTCCCAAAAGAAGCATTCTGTCCTCTTCTATTAAAAATGCCATGGAGCCAGGTGTATGCCCAGGACAGGCATATGCCGTAATATGAAGTCCTCCGAGATCAAAACGCATGCCATCCTGCAGATCCAGAAATGCATCAGCACTATTTTCCGGGAGCAGATCTTCTCTTCTATATTTTCCGGCAAAAGAGGTGGTTTCTACATAGTCAATTCTCTGCTGGATCAGATCATGAGCTGCATAAATCCCACGATCTGCCAAATTCATGTATACCGTGTCAAACTGTACGGCTCCGGGTGCATGGTCGAGATGTCCGTGTGTAAGCAGAACCGTAATCGGCTTGCCGGTAAGTGTTGCCACATAGGCTTTGAGGTCACCTATACCACAGCCGGTGTCAATAAGAACCGACTTGTCCATTCCCTCCACAAGATATGCCTGAACATCCCCCGGAAGGTAAATCCTTGTAATATGATTCGTTATTTTCTGCGAACTGAAAAAATCCATAATATTCTTGTCTCCTTCTCAAATAGTCCTTCATTATGCCTTTTTACTCATTACATTATAGTAAATACCGCACCGGATGAAAATATCCGATGCGGTATACACATTAATCAATCCAGATCACTTCATCCAGTTCCTTCACATCTGCAAAAGGTCCCGGAATCGTAGAAACGCCACGATGATTGCCCAGATAATCACTTTGGAATACAATATCGGATCCATCCCGTTCCTCAAACCGCTGTTCGGGTTCAAATGCCTTGCCCAGGACATCGCTGTTGATAATTCCTGTGGTAAATCCATCCAGATAATCGTACAGATTGGTGGATAGCCTGTACTGTCCATCCTCTTCCAGCAGTTCGATCTGAACATCCGCATCATCTTTCACCAGATTATGCTTTTCCTTCTTCCATGCCTTTGCCCCGGCAAGATAAACATTGCCGTCTGCCCAGACCGGAAGATGGCTGAAGTGTGCCGGTTCGAGCTTGCCCATATCCGGCTTTTCTTCTTCCATGTCAAATTTCGCAATCCATTCTTTATAAGTCGGATATTCGTCCCATACATGCGTACCAACCTGCTGATGGAACGGAGATTCCTTCGGCTCCTCATTCGTAATGGGATGTCCCTGTACAAAAATGTTGTTATAAAAACGATTGTCCCCGTGCAGAATCGTCATCACGCCTGCAACCTCTGTCCTGTGGCGGATATGATACGGCGTATATCTGCGCTGTTCTCTTCCGTCTACCCAGTTGTCCACACCGGAGCCGACCATGGTAAACGCTCCAAGAATCAGGTTATGTACCATGGCAACACCCTCGGTTGCCACACGAAGTCCATAGCGTGACAGCATAATATTGTTATCGATTAAGGTAGGCCCATGACCGACTTCCACGAAAATGTCCTGACTTTCCATGCCGCCTTCCAGCTTTGTCGAGCCTTCCGGAACATCGTTGTCATGGAGCAGATTCTGGGAAACCCGTGCTCCCTGTGCTTCCCAGTCCAGCCAGATTCCCATCGTACTGTGATGGATATGGTTTCTGCGAATCACAACATCAATTGCCGCATGCAGCTTAATTGCTGAGATCTCCGCGCCACCAAGCTCCATCATGTTATTGATGTGATGGATATGGTTGTCCTCAATGGTCGAAAAAACGCATCCCATTCTTCCCACAATACCGGTCTGCTGACAGTCATGAATGTTACATCTACGAATGATGTGGGAACCGACCTTTTCCTTTAACCACCCATGATACTGACCACGGCATACCGCGTCACGTTCCATCTGGGTCGCACTTTTTACATGCTTACGGGTAAAGTAATGATCATTTTCTGCATCATAATATTTGCCAAGAGAAATTCCACAGCATTTGCTGTTGACGATTTCACAGTCCTCAATGATCCAGCCATAGGCCCAGTGCGGACCCACCATGCCGTCCTGATAAGCTGCCGGCGGTGCCCAGGTCGTAGCTGCTTTTTCAATATAAAAGCCGGACAGGGTGATGAAATCCACGTGCTCTTCACTGGGCATAAAGCATTCCCTGCGGACATTGATCTCAACCTTTTCCTCACGCGGATCCTTTCCCTGGAAGTTCGCATAAATAACAGTTTCATCACGCTCGCACTCCGCATACCACTTGTATCTGGTCCACTCATGCTCCCAGGACGGTTCATAAACCGGAGCATGATCGCACTCTGTCAGAGTCAGCGCCTCATACATCGCTTTATCATTCAGATAGACGCATCCTGTGTGACGCTCGTCCTTCGCAAAATACCAGTCCCCATAAACCGGCGTATTGTAAGGATTGTAGTCATTGAATACTCCGTTCGGAATGTGCGTAACCCATATATCCTGGCAGAAATGCTTCCAGTTCTTCACTTCCTCCGCACCACTGATGATTGCTCCAAGCGGCTCCACGGACCGATATACGATCCTGTTTTCTGCCGTTCCGCTATGGATGGGATTCACATACTCCCGGTAAACACCGGGCAGAACCAGCACTTCATCCCCCGGCATCGCAATCTTCGCCGCATCGTTGATTCTCTTAAACGGCCGCTCCTTTGATCCATCGCCATCACATCTGGCTTTTGCATTAACGTAAATTTGCATTTGGTAACCCTCCTTTTTAATATTACATATATAATGTCTTACCATTACTTTTACAGAAATTGTTGACTATTTTTTACCTTCAACTTTTATAAATAAATTTATTGTTCTACCATGTCTTCCAACATCTTCTTCAACGTATCCGCAAACTCTTTGGGATTTTCCTGTGGAACAGTATGTCCCCAGCCTTCGATCAACTGCATTTCCTTCCGTGGTGCTGTAATGGCGTTATAATAATCCTCCGTGTATTTCACCGGCATAACCCAGTCACATACCCGGAAATGAATCATAACAGCGCTTTCTCCCATTCCGTTTCCTTGAAACCGGTCAGTATTATGTTTCCATTCACGATAAGCGGACGTTTCACAAGCATGCCATTCGTTGCAAGAAGCTTCAACTGTTCTTCTTCACTCATTGTAGGAAGCTTATCCTTAAGCTGCATTTCTTTATACAACATACCGCTGGTATTAAAAAATTTCTTTAATGGAAGTCCACTCTCTGCATACCATTCCTTCAGTTCTTCATAGGAAGGATTCTCCTCTACAATGTGACGTTCCGTGAATTCCAGATGATTTGCCTCAAGCCATTTCCTGGCTTTCTGACAGGTTGAACATTTCGGATAACATATGAATTGCATGAACTTTGATCTCCTTTATCTTTATCCTATATCATTCTTATGATCAACCTTATTATACTCATATTTTTCTGCTTTCACAACCTTTTCCAACCGATAGTGATGTTCCTCATCGAGCTCCTTTTTTCCATTCTTGTAATCATACCCAAACTTTCTGTAAAATTCCACTGCTGTGATCGATGCAGGTATTTCCACACGACTTGCCCTTACATAAAATTCATCCTGTTCCAGCGTATTTATAATTTTCTCAAAAGATAGTCGACATTCTCCTCAACCGGAGCTGTTCCATCGATGCGGATCACCGGGCACGGTACACGTTCCAGCCACTCGGTGACGAAATTTTCAGGCCGGCTGTTCACTACCGAAAACCATGCATTCTCTGTATCGGCGAGGTCTCCTTGCTCCTGTATTCTGTCCCCGAATTTCCGGGCAGAGCGCATTTTTACCCGCTCCATTCTTGTCTCTTTGGGTACTTCAATCAAAACAACGTAATCCAATTTCGTAAGCAGCTTTTCTCCATAATCCCCTTTTACCGCTGCAAAAACAAACCGGTCGTCTTCCTCGATCTTTTCCTCCAGAAGATGTATAACTTCCTCCTTGCTCCTCGGATTTGAAAACAGATAGGAGGCATCCTCTTTAGGAAAATATAAGTCCTCATTATCAATGAACTGCCAGGACATGCGTTCCGCCAAAATTCTCCCGATCGTACTTTTCCCGGCCCCATTAAGGCCGCATAATAAAATTCCCATGAAAATCCCCCTGTTTTTCATCTTTTGCTTCTATATTATTTAACACCACTTTATCTTACCAGAAGAATATATGCCTGGCCATATATGTGCACCTCTTCCTGATCTTGAACGTTCTACCAGTGGATCAATTCCATTTAATACACAGATGACATATAAATCTTTATATTATCCATATCCTTCTTTAATCCTCTAGTGAAAGCCAACAGAAATCCAAATCAATTCTTTCATTATCCAGCTCATCATATCCATGAAACACGCCCTCTAATGGAATATTATCATCCACCAGATGCATTTGATAAAGCAAATACCGGAAACCCGCATAAATACAGTCTTTCGGCATTTTAATCCGTTATTCAAGCTCGGCAAGCCGCTTCTTTGGCTTAAACTATTTTGTTTAAGTTTTATTTGGAATCCGCCAACATTTTACTTCATTTGCACATTTTATTTTGGCTTACTGATTTTCTGTTGCCAAAGTGTTGCCATTTCATTATAACGATTGCAAATACTGTATGCAACCGCTATTTTGAATAAACTGCATCGTTTCCGGAAAGAAGATATACACAATACTGATTCATGCTGATACCTTCCCTCTTAGAATGTTCTGCAAGGGAATGATGAAGACTTCGTGGAATTCTAAGTTTAAACTGTCCAGAATAATCCTCTAAGCTGTCCGGCTCATGGATTTCAATACCATCTTCCACAGCAGCTTCTGACCATGCTTTCTTGGCATCTAAAGCATTTGCGACAGCGGATTCTACTGTTTCTCCACAGGTAATACATCCCGGAAGCTCCGGAAATGAAACCACAAAACCGCCCTCATCCTTTTCAAATTCAAAATCATCGGACATATCCGAATAATCACTTAATGCATTATTTATCATAATATTTCTCCTTTATTGTGTGTTTTTTTCATAATATATTCAATTACTGACACGGAACTTTTCCAACAGCAAATCATCCTGTATATTAACTATAGTTCCAATATCTTTAACCTCTTCACAATCTCCTCCGGCTCCGGAAGCAATGCTTTCATCTCTTCCGGTAACGTATTTCTTAACTGATATGTAGCCACACCAATCGGTGCACTAATATTCTTTAAAGCATATTCTACATAAGTTTTATCCTTGTTCTTGCAAATAATAATACCAATAGATGGATTCTCGTCTGGTAATTTAACCTGTTCATCCAATGCTGTCAGATGATATTGATTTCCTATGAATGCATAGTCTCCACCCATTTCTATCAAAAATGCTCTTATGTTATTTACCAATTGCATTTCTAATTCGTGTTCAGAGTATTCCGGTGATAATTCCGCAAAATCAAATGTATATTCGTCTTTTACCGCAAGCTTAGCCTGTACCCTTTGCTCAACCGGAAGTGTTAAATCAAAATTCGTCTGATTCAGTAAATATTTCTCATAGGTCTGTGCCTCAATAAAATTAGTTAAAATACGCTTAGTCCAACCATATCTTTTCGTCATTTAAATGTAAAATTCACGTTGCAAATCATCCTTACATTTTTCCATAATGATGATATTATTGCTCCAGCTAATTTCTCGCACCAGCGGTGCGAGTTTTATTTACGCCATCACATATCCATCCTTAATTTGTAATTGTCTCTAATACCTGCATTAGAGTATCTGCAAATTCTTTCGGACTTTCCTGCGGTACAGTATGACCCCAGCCGTCAATTAACTGCATCTCTTTTTTCGGCGCTGTAATTGTATGAAAATAATCTTCGGTATACTTTACCGGAGTAATCCAGTCACACGACCCTGAAATAAAGCCTACCGGAATTTGATATTCTGTTCCATACGCATATACATCTTCGATACTTATATAATCAAAAAGCTGGCTGTTTAACTCTACAAAATCTGAAAGGTTCCCTAACTGCTTTCCAAACCAGAGCACATCATATACTCCCAGATAAGGAGAGGTCAGTGCAGTCATTATATAATTGTTTTCCTTTTCCGGTACATGATAAGGTGACACATAACTTCTTAATGCAAGCATATTTTCTAATGTTGCATCTGCCTGATATTTTTCAAAAGCAGCAATCATGGCAGTTGTATCATCTCCTTTTTCCCTGGCAATAGAAAGAGCATCTTCGTAAGCATAAATATCACTCCCGCCTGCCCCCATTTGTCCGACACCAACATAAGCTGCTACCTTATCCGGATGTTCGATTGCATATTTGCTCCCGACCATAGTGCCATAGGAATGTCCTACCAATATTACATTTTCCTGTTGAAATCTGTCACAAACATAATCGACCAAGGCATCCAAATCTGCCTGTGCCTGCTCAAAAGTTGCCGTATCATTATAAGGATCATTATCTTTATTTTTATAATAGGTTCTTCCGCAGCCTCGCTGATTCCATGCAACTACAGTATAGTCATCCTTAAGATAATTTGAAAATGCATATGTTTCCATTGTATCAGGACTTGCCGGACCTCCATGAATCCAAATAATTACAGGATTACTTACATCTTCTCCTCGAATCAGATAATACTGTTCCTGCCCACATAAATCAATATAGCCTTCTTCCTCAATTCCATTGGAACTATGTATACATCCCCTGATTGCATTATAGTTTCTGGCTCCGATTATTATGGTAATCCCTCCGAAAACAATTACCAGCACAGCTATAAATACTACGCGAAAAATTCGTGAAAGAATCCCTTTCTTTTTCTCGTCATTAAAAACTTCCTTTTTATGAGACATATGTATACCTATATGACCAATTCCCAAAATAACCGTTGCCAAAAGTAGGAAAAAGTTAGCACCGTAAATCCCTAAAAAGAAAAAAGCTGCAACCGGAAGACTTGCTCCAGCAACCGGTATTCCAAGAAAAGCCGAATAAAAATCCGTCATTTTCTGTTCACTACGAAAATATCTGATCCAATAACCTTCATAGCAAAGCATCAACAAAACAGCCAGAATCAGCCATATTGTCCAAAGATTCGGTTTCCGCAAATTAAAATCAGAGAAGATCAACACAATACCACAGATAAGTATTTCTCCGATTCTTTCAAACAGTAACAATACCTTATTTTCATTTACAACATACTGCTCATAATCCTTTGGTTTGTGCTTTGTCCAAATGATATTGGGAATAAACAACATTAACAGAAATATCAACCCCATATACGAAAATCCAAAATGAATCATTTTTATGCTCCCTATATTTTTTCAAGCCGACAAATTCAATATACACCAATGATTATACCATAACATCAGTTATCCCACATCCATATTTTAAAGAGTGCGGAGCATTACGCTCCGCACTCTTCTCATACATATATCAGTTTCATAAGCTCTAGTTTTATCATCCGTCCGCTATGCTCCCTGCTGCTTGCATAACGGATACCATAATCTATATTAGACTCATATGATTACAAACACACGAAACGCACGCGTGCGTTTATTGTGTGTTTATTTAACCAATTCATAATATGCTGATCGCCCATTTCCAACAAGCTTAATCCGGCCTTTATCAGACATTTTTTTCAATAAACGATAAGCTTGCGGTGGAGTAACATTTAATAACTCTACAACATTATCTCTGGTAATTTTTCCGCCTTGTTTCTGTATTAATTCCATAATCCATGCTTCATATTTCACCGCATCAATTCCCGTCTGTCGAACATATCCCACGATATTATCCTGCTCTTTATACACCTTGGAACTAAGTATATAAAAACGTGCTTTATTATTACCACTAGCATCAACCAAACCGGCTTCAACTAACTTTTCGACAACTGCTTTAGCACGTATTTCCCCAATATTTGTTACCTCTGCAATTTCAGCTATTGTTAACCTACGCTGGCTTTGCAAGGCTGAGAGAATCAATAAAGAGTTAATCGGCAAGGACCTTCCCAATCGATTCTCTTCATTGGAAATCATTTTTGTAAACGCCAAATCAGGTTCTGCCCTCTGAATAAACAACTTTACATAAGTTGATGTTGTTTCTGAATAGTCTGGTAACGGTCTACCAAATACAATAGAACCCTCAAAAATTCTATCTATTCCTCTGCCTGTTTTTTCAGCAAGACCTATTCTCTTTAATGCATCCGCTAATACCGGATTACGCCCATGAGGCTCTACTGTTAGCAAATTTTTCAAATTCACTCCCTCAATAAATCCTCCCGGGCTACTAATTGTTAATGCAAAAGGCATTTACGGCACCAGACTTTACTCCCGATAACCTAACCACATTGGTTAAGATGTGGTTAGGTTATTTTCTTACGAAAAATATTTCTGATTTTTACTTGATGGCTTTTCCGGTATAGTCATCTTTAACACACCATTTTTCAGCATAGGTGTTAAATACTTTCTTCTAAAACTTGTCCTGCTATCAAAATCAAATTCATCCATTATTTCTTGGACCGACTTCGGGTCTTTACAAAAATCAATAATCAGCTTATTCACATCCTGACCATTTTGGTTAGGATGATGGTCAGGATGTTGACCATCATTCCTCAACAACCCCAGATACCTATCACAAGCCTTGCAAAGAACCATAATTCCAGCCTCATTAATCTCGTATTCCGGCAATGGTCCATCATACAACGCACAAGCTTCCCTAATCTTCTCAAATCCTCTTCCCCAAGCTTCAATCATACCGCTTTTGAAAAAGACATTAGCCAATTTCGGATTAAAAGGCTTTGATGAATGTTTCATAAACAATTTGTCAGTAGAATCCAGATTTGGAGGCATCTCACCATCATTCCAAATATATATCTTGTCCTCGTAAACGCTAATCTGAATTGGATTGCAACTGCTGTAATCCTTATGAACAATGGCATTCAACAAAATCTCACGAAATGCGTCCTTGTGGAACATAAACTGCTCAATTCTCTGGACTCCTTCATAATCAATCAAGGCCTTCATATATTTTGTATAAACTAAATCAACGGTCTTATCTACCTGCTCTATCAATGGTCCGTGCACCTCATCCTGATACATCAAATCCGAATCTGATTTTCCAAAATATCCGATTTTGATATAAGAACCTGTTACCCACTTCTCTGGATCTTTATAAAATGCAAGCATTGCTGCTCTTATCAAATATCCATCTTCATCAATCAGGTGCAGGTTATCCATCAATATTGTATCTTCCACACTGACTTCTTCCTTCGTAACACAAACCTTTGATTAGGATATCCAAATTCTTCAATCAGCTTGCCCTCTTCAAATCCAAATTTCTTATATAATTTTCTAGGTGCAATTCCTTTAACATCATTTTCTCTAAATGTAGACACAGTTATATCTTTATCTCTGTCAAGCTTATCAATTGCTTCTCTTAAAAGAAGCGAAGCAATTCCCCTTTTTTGATAAGCTGGATCAACAGCCAAACAACATATCATATTAATCTCCATTCCGCCGTCTTTGGCTGGCGGCACAAATAGTAATGAAAGTGTTTCAACTCTCTATGTTGTGCTATAGAATAGTTTATAAGAAGCTACACTACAAAGCACGGGAGGAGGAGTTGTAATAACTTTCTTCGTTTTAGACAGCATAATAATCAGTGTAAGTTCTGCCTTTTCAAGCACAAATGAGTGGTATCATGAATCCGTACACTAAGAATTGTTTAAGCTCCTTAGTTTAATTGTGTGGCAGTTCAGTCAATGGCTTCTTATCATTTACGAAAGGAGTCTGACTATGAAAGTTACTTATCAAACCTGTTGTGGTGTCGATGTTCACAAATCTTTTCTCGTTGCCACAATTGTAAAAACCACTGGTGGCATTGAGCCTTCTTACCAAAAGAAACGCTTTTCCACTTTCAACAATTCAATTCTTGAATTCAAGCAATGGCTTCTCGACAATGATTGTCACGATGTCTGTATGGAATCCACAGGTAAATACTGGGTTCCTGTCTTTAATCTTCTGGAAGATGAAATCAATGTTGTCATTGCCAATCCCAAATGGGTAAAAGCTGTGAAAGGCAATAAAGATGATGCCAAAGATTCTAAATGGATTGGAGACTTGTTCCGTCTTGGACTTGTAAAAGGCAGTTATATTCCTTGCAAGAAAGTCCGTATTCTCAGGGAATACACTCGCTATCGTTACAAGCTTGTTTCCTGCCGTTCAAGTGAAAAGAATAGATATCAGAATGCTCTTACTGTTTGTAATGTTGCATTAGATTCTGTTGTTTCCGATATCTTTGGGAAGTCATCCACATCCATTATCGACTATCTGCTTGAACAATCGGGTACATCCATTAACCACGAAGAAATCG
>ERZ827423.3143-NODE-3143-length-11724-cov-17.326849_pt1 | contig 11724 bp, 18 predicted proteins | sample MGYA00519775_ERZ827423 | MGnify/ENA primary metagenome ERZ827423 (study PRJEB31778, sample SAMEA3449296) | human gut metagenome | biome: human gut; feature: human-associated habitat; material: faeces | place: United Kingdom | collected 2010/2012 ...
ATAAACGCAACTTTGAAAAAGACTTTTGGACTTTGGGTTTACAAGCCGGAGGGGAGAGAAAATATTCGTTGTCTATGCCCGAAGTGCCTGAATGATTACATCCAAAATCCGGACTATATCGTAAGGCGACTTGACCCATTTGCAAAGCGAAAAGACAGATGTGATAAGTGCGATGGGGAGGGTTGGGATTATGTTGTTACCGACAGATATTCATCAAAGAAAGAAAAGAGGTGTAAGAATGTCTAATAGCAGTGTAAAGAAGCTGAGTTATAATGTACCTCTTTGGCATAAGCCTAATTTGTCGATTGAAGAAGCATCTATATATTCCAATATTGGAACAGGAAAACTTTATGAAATGACGGAAAAGCAAGATTGTCCGTTTGTACTTTGGATAGGAAGCCGCCGAATGATAAAGCGAAAAATTTTTGAGGAATATATTGCAAATCAGTATTCTATTTAATGAAAAAGTCAAATCTGCGATGAGCAAATTCGCATCGTTGGCTCAGCGTAGATTTTTAAGTATGCTGTAACCACGCAAAGGAGGTTACAGCATATGAACAACGAAAAAGATGAAACAATCTATAATGTCCCACTTTGGGAGAAAGTAATGCTTACAATTGATGAAGCCGCAGCTTATACAGGTGTTGGAAGCAGAAAAATCAGACAGCTTACCGATAATGAAAGATGTCCGTTCGTTTTATGGAATGGCTCAAAGCGACTTATCAAGAGAGAAGAATTTGTTGAATTTATAAAAAAGCAGTATTCGATATGAGGAGGTATTATTGTGAGTAATCCAGTAAAAAAAGAAAGATTAGAGGTACCGATATGGCATAAGCCGTATCTGACCATTGATGAAGCTACTGCCTATACCGGCATTGGCAGAGAAAAACTTCGTGAAATGACAAGGTTTGCTGACTGTCCATTTGTGTTATGGGTGGGAAAACGCCGAATGATAAAAAGAGAATTGTTTGATGAGTACATTGAAAAAATGTATGAGATTTAGGAGGTGGAACGATGAATGTGGATTTTGCAGATGAAGAAATGATTGCTTATCGGGAAAGCCTTATAGAAAAGAAAAAAGAGCAGCCATTTTGGAAAAAGAAATGTTTGTCGGTAAATGAAACAGCCGCTTATACAGGTATCGGAAGGGGAAAAATACGAGAGTTGATGAAAAGGAAAGACTGCAATTTTATGACGACAGACGGTTATCAGGTGTATGTCATCATCGACAAATTTGTGGAATTTTTAAATAGCAGGAATGAAATATAGGAGGAACAGCCGTGGCAAGACCAAAACGAAAAGATAAAACAAGGACAGTTCTTCGCACGGGAGAACTTCAAAGAAGTGATGGAAGTTATCAGTACAGTTGGACTGATGAAAACCATAAAAGAAGATATGTCTATTCAAAAACGCTTGAAGTACTCAGGATTAAAGAGGAAGCGATTGAGAAAGACAAAAGTGATGGCATAAAAGCGGAAGCACGATATGTTACACTCGATGATTTATATGAGTTGTGGAAAGACCTGAAGAGAGGATTGAAAAACAACACTTTTGAGAATTACAAATATATTTATGAAACCTTTGTACGTCGGCAAATCGGTTCTAAGAGAGTTTCAACATTTTTGAAATCAGATATTAAGAGATTTTATAATTATCTGGTTGATGAGCGAGGATTGAAGCCAGCAACGGTTGATGGTGTCCACAACATTCTTCATCAGATATTTGATATGGCGGTTGATGATAACTATATCAGAAACAATCCGACAAATAATGTTTTAAGGGAATTGAAAAAAGCTCATTGCTTCAAGACAGAGAAACGCAGGGGACTTACTCGACCTGAGCAGGAATTGTTTATGGATTATCTGAAGAACTCTAATACAGCAGTGTATTGGTATCCGGTGTTTGCAGTAATGCTTGGAACGGGGTTAAGAGTTGGAGAAGTTACTGGACTCAGATGGTGTGATATTGATTTGGAAGATGGGATTATAGATGTTAATCACACGTTGGTTTATTATGACCACAGAACTTCTGAAGGAAAAAAGGGCTGCTATTTCAATGTGAATACTCCAAAGACAGAAGCAGGAAATAGACAAGTTCCGATGCTCGATTTTGTTAAAGAAGCATTTGTTATGGAAAAAGAAAGACAAGAACTGCTAGGGGTTCACTGCGAAGCGACCATAGATGGATATACAGATTTTATATTTCTCAATCGCTTCGGACAGCCACAACATCAATCGACTTTGAATAAGGCAATCCGACGCATAATCCGTGATTGCAACGATGAGCAGTTTTTGAAAACAGAAAACCCAGAAGTGCTTTTACCACATTTTAGTTGTCATTCGCTCAGACATACATTTACAACAAGAATGTGTGAAGCAGGTGTAAATATAAAAGTTATTCAGGATACACTCGGACATAAGGATATAACAACAACCTTAAATATCTATACTGATGTAACAAAGGAACTAAAAAGAACCGAGTTTGATGGACTGGATAAATACTTTAATAATTCAATAGCGTAGGAAAAAGTGGCGTACTTTAAAATGAAAATTGGTACGCTGCTTTTTTTGGTCTGATTGACTTATTCAATAATAAAGATTATAATTTAGTAAGTAATCCGATTGAAGAACCCATTCTCTCAATCGGGATTTACATCAAATACATCAAATAATACAACTGCTTATGCGGAAAGTAATCAATTTTAAAGGTAAACAAGGCTTTTTATCTGGTTGAAAAAAGCAAAGTAGGGAGTTGCTCAGGAATATGAGTGGCTTCGGAATTGCGTCGGAGAAAGTCCCGACGCTTAAATCTCTTGACGCGGACAAGAAGTCCGAAAAGACCGCGGCACCCGCAGAGACAGCGCCCGCAGTCGAAGAGAAAATAGACTTTTCCAAAGTTAAGATAGAGCCGCTGTTTGAGGACGCCGTTGATTTTGAGACATTCTCGAAATCCGATTTCCGCGCGGTTAAAGTGCTTGCGTGCGAAGCCGTTCCCAAGTCCAAAAAACTGCTCAAATTCACGCTTGACGACGGCACGGGCACCGAGCGCACCATTCTTTCGGGCATTCACGCTTACTATGAACCCGAAGACCTTGTGGGCAAGACCTGTATCGCGATAGTAAACCTTCCGCCGCGCCCGATGATGGGCATTGACTCCTGCGGAATGCTTATTTCCGCCGTTCACCATGAAGACGACGAAGAAAAACTTCACCTGCTCATGGTTGACCCGCATATTCCCGCCGGCGCAAAGCTCTATTAAGATGATGTAAAGATGTACCGTTTTACCAAATAGACGGAATGTATTTCATTTGATAAAAACTAAAAAAACAGCGATTTACATCAAAATTTGCATCATTTGATACGGAAATATGTGCAATCAAGAAAAAATCGCATAATCAGCACAATGAGTGGGCAATTCCAATCGGGATTGCCCATTTTTAAAACAAACAGAAATACAAATCGGAATTTGTAGGTGCGATTGATGAAAATTATTGAAGTTAAAGAAAATAAAAAACAATATCTTGATTTGCTCCTGTTAGCAGATGAGCAGGAAGATATGGTTGACCGTTATCTTGATAACGGCAAGATGTATGTACTTGATGATAATGGGGTCAAGTGTGAGTGTGTCATAACCGATAAAGAAAATGACATACTTGAAATCAAGAACATTGCGACAGTTCCAGAATATCAAGGGAAAGGTTATGCAAGAGCCTTAATTGAGTTTATTGTTAATAGTTACAGAGAGCAATATGCCATTCTGCAAGTGGGAACAGGCGATAGCCCACTGACAATACCATTTTATGAAAAGTGTGGTTTTGTCCGTTCGCATATCATATCAAATTTCTTTATAGATAATTATGACCACCCAATCTATGAGAGTGGAATACAGTTGGTAGATATGGTGTATTTGCAAAGACCGTTATAATTTAAATTCAAGTTTATGGAGAGTCACCGTTATGATTAGAGAATTTCAAAGGGATGATATAAATAAAGTTGCAGATATATGGTTGGATACAAATATAAAGGCACATAATTTTATCCCCGCCGAATACTGGAAAAGCAATTTCAAATCAGTAAAAGAAGCGTTGTTACTGGCAGAGGTTTATGTGTATGAGTATGATACAGAAATACAGGGTTTTATAGGGTTAAATGATGAATATGTTGAGGGCATTTTTGTCTCTGGTGAAATGCAATCGCAGGGTATAGGTAAAATTCTGCTGAATTATGCAAAGGATAAAAGGAATAAGTTGCACTTGAACGTATACCAAAAGAACGCACGGGCAATATCTTTTTATAAGAGAGAAGGATTTGAGATTCAGCATAGTGGCTTAGATGAGGCTACCGGAGAAAAAGATTATGTAATGACATGGCAACACAAATAGAAATTCCAGTTTGCCAACTTGCCCTTTACATATTTTGTCGGGGCAACTCCCGATAATAATTATACACCGACCGAACCGTACACTCTTGTTGTTGAGTCCAATCACGTTTCGGAGGAAGAAGCGGGATATATGAAACTGTTTATCCCCTGCGGAGGTGCGGATGCCCCGCGTCCCATTAAACTCAGACAGCGCGGAAGTGATGGCAAGCGGTTTTTATGGGAGCGATATTTGCTGACGGGTGTTCGTGATCCAAAATCCGCCGACCCGTGGGCTTAGTTGAATAACTCGGATCAAGAGCAAAGTTTTGTTGTTTCGAAACAGTGAAAACCAAATTCGGATTTTATAAAATGTGATTTTTCCTACGACAGGCAACTATTTTTCATTCTCTCAAAATAAAACACGGCGGACGTTGTTTGCCGTGTTTATCTCTGCTTTCAGTTGATTCCGAGAATAAATACTGACAAAACTATCGGATGTGCGTGTGCTGTACATAAAGAATGCGGCGACCGAAACGGTCGCCGCTTGCGTATTATTTGGTTTTATTCAGTCTTTTCGCCGAGGAGTTCGGAAAGCGCTTTGTCGAGAGCCGTTGTCTCATATTCGTCCACACGTCCCTCGTCGCAAAGTTCCGCAAGGTGCGGGTCGATGGGCAGACGGGCAAGAACGGGAAGTCCGTGCTTTTCCGCAATCGAGGCGATACTGCTTTCGCCGAAAATATGATGTTCTTTTCCGCAATCGGGACAGCGGAAGTAACTGTAATTCTCAACAAGTCCGATAACGGGTATATCCATCTTTTCCGCCATGTTCACAGCCTTGTCCACTATCATGGAAACAAGGTCCTGCGGAGACGTTACGATGATAATGCCGTCAACGGGAATGGATTGGAATACGGTCAACGGTATGTCGCCCGTTCCCGGAGGCATATCTATATACATACAGTCTATGTCGCCCCAGATAACGTCCGTCCAGAATTGTTTGACGGTTCCCGCAATGACGGGACCTCTCCAAATAACGGGCGTTGTCTCGTCCTCAACAAGCATATTAAGGCTCATAGCGCGAACGCCGCTTTTTGAGACGCCCGGATAAATTCCGTTGTCGTCCGCCATTGCGCGTTCATTTATTCCGAGCATTTTCGGTATTGACGGTCCCGTGATGTCCGCATCGAGAACGGCGGTCTTAAAGCCTTTTTTTGCGGTCATAACGGAAAGCAGGGAAGTGACGGTGGATTTACCCACGCCGCCTTTACCGCTGACTATCGCATAGACCTTACCGACCGTGCTCAATGAATTTACAGGTTCCAAAAGACTCTGTGGCGTGTTTCTTGAAGAACAGTTTTCACCGCAGGTCGAACAGTTGTGAGTGCATTCGCTCATCGGTCATATTCCTTTCGCTGTTGACTTGACGGAGAATGTATACTTTTTTACTCCGTCTTGACTATTATACCCCCAAACCGATGAAAAGTCAAGGGTCAAGGTCTTCGATTTCGAATATGTCCGAAAAACTGTCGAAATCGTTGCGCTCGATATGCGTCATCTCATGTTTCAAAACAAGTTTTTGCTGGTCGGGCGTCAGCGAAGAGTTTATATAAATATTGTAGTCGCCCTCGTCGTCCGTGACGGTAACGCCGCGTATGGTCATCGGAAGCGCGAGCAGACGGACGTAAATTTCGTTCATTTATCTCTTGTTCTGCTTCAACGCTTCAATTATCGCAACGGTTCTTTCAATATCTTCCTTGCTTGCGTTTTTCGACGCGGAGAAAAGCATCTTTACTTCGGGTCTGGTACGGAGCATTTCGCGGAGTTCCGCAAGGTCCTCGTTCAAATGGCGGGTGTTCGGCGTTATTCTTGCGGACATTTCGGAGTCAAGCAGATAATCGTCGCCGAGTTCCTCGTTTTCCATAAAAAGCGTATCCACGGAAACGTTGAAATACTTCGCTATATGTTGGAGCATTTCGAGATCAGGCTTTCTGTTGCCCGTTTCCCACATCGCAACCGTGCTGAGCGCAACGCCGAGCGCCTGCGAAAGTTCTTTTTGCGTCATTCCGTTGTTTTTGCGCAGAACCTTCAAATTTTCGGAGAATCTCATAATGTAACCTCTCTTTTGCTTCTTTTCTTTTCTCTATTATACATCACGTTTCGTGATTTGTCAATAGGCAAAATGTAAAAAATATCACTTTCCGTTTTTTGACAACTTTTTTGGATAAAAAAAATCCCGTAAAATTCGTTTTTCTGTCAGCAAGATGCCTGTGATTTTAAATTTATCGAAAAACGATAAAAATATATTGACAAACGAAAAGCGTTGTGCTATAATAGTGGCGAAAAAAGAGAAAAACGTTTATATGCGTTTTCGTTCGGAGGTTCTTATGTTGAAAATATCACGCAAGGCATCGGTTTATATTTCAATAACCTTGACGGTAATTTTTTTTCTGGCTCTTATTGCCTGTGCAGTTATAATGCCGAAAATATCGGGGCTGTTTGTGGATGCCGTCAACGGTTTTTCCAAGGGAGAAACAATAGGTGAGAACGGAAAGATATTTGTTATGACTGTGGGCTATCTCATAGTTCTTTCGGTCGGCGTTGCCGATATAATGATGTGTTTTTTGTTGTTTCGCGTTCTTCGCGGACTTGTTTTTACAAAAACAAGCGTTTCCCTTATCCGAGGAGTTTCGTGGCTTGCCATTGTCTGCGGCATTCTGTTCGCGCTTTTGGGACGCGTCTTTTTTATTGCTTATGTTGTCGCCGTTGCAATTTTGTTTCTCGGTCTTTGCATCCGAGTTGTAAAAAATGTTGTGGAAGAGGCAACCGAAATCAAAAACGAAAACGATTTGACGGTGTGAAAATATGATTGTAATTAATCTCGATGTAATGATGGCGAAGCGCAAGATGTCGTTGAACGAACTTTCCGAGAAAGTCGGCATAACGCTTGCGAATTTGTCCATTCTCAAAAACAACAAAGCGCGCGCCGTTCGTTTTGCAACGCTCGACGCGATATGCAAAGCCCTTGACTGCGATGTCGGAGATATAATAGAATACAGAAAAGAGGATGATTGATTTTTATGGAAGAAAAGAAAAATTCAGAGATCACGAAAAACCCTCAAAATGCGTCTTTTGCAAACGTGAATGCCTCTTCGTCGGCACAACCGCAGACCCCGCAATCTGCGTCGTCCGAAAATTTTGCGGGCGTCACGCAAGCCCCGCAAACGGTTCTCGGTTATACTCCTGCGGCGGGAATGTATCAACCTGCGCCGAAACGCAGTTACACCGCCGCCGAAAGCGTTTTTGCATGGTTGTGTTTCGTGCTCGGTTATCTGTTTATCCGCGTTTTTATGGGCGGATTCAGACCGCTCGGCGAATTTTTGTTCGTTATTTTGCTTTACGCGCTGACTTTTGTTGTCGTAAAACTTGAAAAGGCGCGGTTTAACGCCCCTGCCGTAATCTCGCTTCTTTCGGGGCTTGCCCTGGCATTTTCGACAGTCGTCAGCGGCAACGGATGGGTTCGCTTCTTCGCGTTCGCTTGTTCGCTTGCGGCATATACATATTTTGTATATACCGCTTTCGGCAACAAACTCGCAAAAGGTTTTACGAACCTGCTTCTCGTCGATTTTTTCAAGTCGGCGTTTATTCTGCCGTTTGCGTCTTTCGGCAAAATCTTTAACGGACTAATTCCGAAAAAGGGCGAAAAGTGCGGCAAAGGTTTTCTCAAAGTTCTTATCGGCATTGCGCTTGCGTTTATTCCGTGTGTGATAATAATTGCTCTGCTGTTCTATGACGAATCTTTCCGCAATATGTTCAGATTTATTAAGGACATAGGACTTGACACCGTTGTTGAACATATCGTCAGCGCCTGCCTCGGCATTCCCGTTGCAATGTATGTTTACGGGCTTCTTGTTTCTTCGAAAGATAGAAAATGCGCAAATACGCCAAACGCGGAGAACTGCCGTGTTGCGGGAGAGAAAACAAAAATCGCGCCCGTCGCGACCGTGCTTGCCGCCGTTATTCCCATTTCTCTGATATATATCATCTTTTTCATATCGCAATGGAAATACTATGTTTCCGGATTTGTCGGCGCGCTTCCGTCCGAAATGAGTTATGCGGATTACGCCCGCAGCGGATTTTTCCAATTGACGGCAGTCGCATTCATCAACTTTGTTATAATCGCGCTTGTCGGACTTCTGATGAAGCGTGACGGCAAAGGAGCAAAAATCGTTCAAAAAACGGTGTCCGTCATTCTCTCGCTGATGACGCTTGTTCTGATAAGCACCGCCGCCGCAAAAATGATAATGTATATCGACGTTTACGGCCTGACACCGAAACGTGTTTATGCCTCTTGGTTTATCTGTGTTCTTGCAGTTCTGTTTTTGCTTGTAATAATCAAACAGTTCGCGCAGAAACTCCGTCTGGTAACTGTTTCCGCGCTTGTAGTGACAGTTATGTTCGCGGGACTTGCGTTCTCGAACATTGACGGCATTATAGCAAGATACAATGTTGAACGTTATATGAACGGTTCTCTCTCGGAAATTGATGTGGTTGCACTTATCGACTGCGGCGATTCCGCAGTTCCCGCGCTTGCGGATTATGTTAAATGGGAAGACGAAAAGAACGGAACCGACGCTGCGAAACGTCCCGCCGTTGTTTGCGATGAAGGGTATTTTTACGGCAATCGGTTCGACTCTTACGAAGAAGAACAGCCGTATACGCTTGCTGTTCGGTTCCTTTATGCAAAAGCCTATGCCTATAAATCGGACAACAACTTTTTCTCCGCGTCCGTGCCCGTTGCGCGTGCTCGCAAGGCGCTTGAAAAAGCGGGCATCAAAGGCAACGCGACAGGCGATTGACATTTTAACTGAATAAGGGGATGCAAAAAGCAGGTTTTTACATTCCCGCGGCGATAATATGCGCGGACGGACGATCTATCCTCCGCGCAATATTCTTTTTCAGAGCTAAAATAGATTAAATCAGGAAAAAAAGGCTTGACACGGACAAAAGTATTGATTTTTCCGTCTTTTGACCGCCTACGGGTAACAAGCCCCGAGTTTTATCTTCCGCCGAGGGTTTTATTGTTGTTTTTTTCTTCCCTACGGGTCAGAGTCCTGTTTTTCGGACAGACATTACCGTATAATATGTATGGTAACGCCTGAAAGCAAAATCGAAACTCGCTTTCTGCGGGAACAATGGTTGTTCAAAGACGGGAACGGCGAAATTGTCGTGCTTCTCTCTCAAATGCATAAAGGCAACATAAAAAAAGACAACATTGACGTTGCAAATATGAAAAGTTTTTCGATTAAGGAGGTAATATCAAATGAAAAGAATGGCGGACAGAGAAGCCGCGGAGAAGCCGTACGGACGGATAACGGTGGAGCAATACTCCCTGCTGACACCGATGGGCAAGGAACTTCACGATTATTGGAGGAAGTTCAAAAAGAAGATGTACAAGGAAATGGCGGACGAGGGGACGCTGCTGCCGCTGCTGATAAGCGAGGGAGAACGCCTGAGCGACCTGGTAACGGAACTGACGCCGCAGATAGGGCTCGCGGGAGCGGAGGAAATGGCGAGGTCGGAGATTTACGATGAGATGTCGGGATAAGTGACGGAGGAAGAACCGACGGAGGCGGCGTAACCAAAGCCGAAAGAATTTTTTTGATATCAAAAAAACAAGGTTATTGCGTCGCGACCTAAGTCAAAAGACACAAGTGAAAAAAGCATTGAAAAGGAGGACTTGACAAATGCGGAGGGAATACCCGGAGAAATTCAAGATGCGAGGGAAACTATACGATATATGTACGGAGATGAATATGTCTCGCAGCATGATTGCGAAGACAGTCCGTCCTATGGAAGGAAAAACACCGGAGGAAAAGGAACAGATAGCGGAACAAATAATTCAGGAATTGACGAGCAACAGCAACAGCGAACCGACACTCTGACCGACCGCAGATCTTTTAATTTGTCTCCGACGGTGCGTGGAGTTGTCATATAAGCAATATTGCGAAAGGGAAAATGATGATGCAACAGAAATTGACAGACGAGCAACGAGTGAAATTAGCGAAACTCCTAATATCGTTCGGAGTTCAGGAGCAACAGAGCGTGGAAATTCTGATGGCTATAGATACGCAACAGAAAGTGGATCTGTTTATAGACAAACTGTCGGAGAGGAATTACGAAGCGACACCGGAAGAGGTGTATCAACTGTCGGGCGAAGCAGTTCTGGAAGCCAAGTACGGCTGAACGACGACGAACAACACCAACAGCGAACCGACACCCTGACCGACCGCAGAGCTTTTGAGTTGTCTCCGACGGCGCGTAGAGTTGTCGTATAGGCAATATAATGAAAGGATAAAGGACGATGTCGAAGAAAGTTACAAAGAGGCGGAGAGTATTGTTGGGCGCAATGCTGATAGAGATGAAAGTTCCGAAAGAGCAGTGTTTGGAAATAATGACAGCAATGGATACAGAGGAGAAATTGATGTTGTTCCTGGACAAACTCTCGGAGAGAAATTACGAAGCGACACCGGAAGAAGTGTATCAACTGTCGATAGAGGCGGTGCTGGAAGCCAAGTACGGCTGAATGACGAAAATGACGTACGGTATCAGTCGAGAAAGTATCTCGAAGATGATTATTCCACCGACGGTGTACATTTGGGAATAGAAGAAGGCATTATAACGAAGTCGGACGCAAGGGTTGTTTGGCAGGAGATTGCGGATATTCAGAAACGAGGATATAACAGTTATCCGAAGACCGTTTACGGCGATTATTTTGTAGAATCAGGCAATAAACTTATGGTAGTAAATGCCGATTACAGAAGACCTACTGTTAAAACGATTTTCGTTTTCAATGATACAAGTGAAACAAATATGTCAGAAGCAAAGGAGTTGCTGATAGATGCACAAGGAATTTACGAAAGGCTTCAAAATGCGTGGGACATTATTGGAGACGTGCAGGGAGAAGAATATATCTCTCGATATGATTGCGAAGATAGTCCGTCCTATGAGAGGAAAAACCCCGGAAGAGAAAGAAGCAATAGCGGAGAAGATATTGATGGAGAAATTCAATATCAGCAGAGAACAGATACCCTGACCGACCGCAGAGTTCTTGAACTTGCCGCCGAAGATGTGCGGATAGACGACCTGACGCAGGGCGAGGTATCTGCCCTCGACGTATTCAAGAAACGTCTTGAAACAATTCGGGACTTGCAGGCGCAGAGAAAAGAGCAAGGGGGGGGGTACCGCGGAAGAAAAGACTGTTTGACGGGCGAAGCCGAAATCTTAAATTTATGCCTATTTTGAAAAATTTTTGAAAAGTCAAGAGGTAAATTGCAAAAAGTCGCAAAAAATTTTATTTTAGGCGGA
>ERZ827423.3145-NODE-3145-length-11721-cov-4.452854_pt1 | contig 11721 bp, 9 predicted proteins | sample MGYA00519775_ERZ827423 | MGnify/ENA primary metagenome ERZ827423 (study PRJEB31778, sample SAMEA3449296) | human gut metagenome | biome: human gut; feature: human-associated habitat; material: faeces | place: United Kingdom | collected 2010/2012 ...
AACAAAGCCGCCCCCGGAGACTTTTTAGGCGCCGGGGGCGGCTTTGCTTTCTGGACTTTCCCTATTTCCCGGGAAAAAGAGAGAAGTTGATCCGCCTCAGCTGCCTCCCATATGGATAGGCGCTATATCGGTATCAGAAGGAAAAAACAGGGGGGAATTAGTCAGATCCCCTGAATTTTCAAGGAAAACTACTTGACGCCAACTGGAAGACATGATATAATCTTCATCCGTGTGGACCCGTTCCACTATCAATATTTTGCAAAACGCGCACCAGGAGGAGAGGCTTCGTGCTCCAGGAATTGGCATCCCAGAACAAGGTTGTGGGCGTGAAGCAGTCCCGGAAGGCCATCGATCAGGCGAGGGCCGCCAAGGCATTTTTTGCCGTGGATGCCGACCCTATGCTGGTGGAGGCGCTGCGCCAGCGCTGCGAAGAAAAGGGCGTCCCGGTGGAGTCCGGCTTCAGTTGTGCCGAGCTGGGACGGGCCTGCCGCATCTCAGTGGGTGCCTCTGTCGCGGTACTGCTGAAATAATCCGCTTTTAACGGAATATTTTTTTCTGTTCCGTTAAAAATATAGGTTGCCGCGCTTTTTGCGGCTTCCAAAAATTTTCAGGAAAGGAGAACATTCCATGGCAACGATTATCGTTTTGATTGTTCTGGCGGTCATCCTGTTCTTTCTCGGCCGCAGTTTCATTCGCGATCGAAAGAACGGCGGCTGCTCCGGCTGTCCGGGCGGCTGCCCCGGCTGCGGAGGCGGCAAGAGCTGCCATGTGAAATAATCATGCCTTTGTCCCCCGGCTTCGGCCGGGGGATTTTTGGATATATCAGGAAATGAGCAAATTCGAGATTTTGCGCAAATCCGATAACGGGCGCGCGCCTGCCTGACTCCTTCAGTCACGGCTGCGCCGTGCCAGCTCCCTCGAAGAGGGAGCTCTTTGGTTGGGTTCTTTTCCGTCTAGGCGATAAGTCGCGCGGTGCGCGTTCGCGTGAGCGGAACTTTGGCATCCTGCCGACTTCGGCGGAGGTAAAAATGAGAGCGGCACGCTTTTTCCGCCCTGCGCATAGCATGGCAGAGAGGTGAATTCCGATGAAAGCAGTTTTCTGGGCGGGCGTCGGCACGCTTTTTCCGTTCCTGATGACGATAACGGGCGCGGCGCTCGTCTTTTTGCTCAAAAATCAGAAGGAAGACGGCCCCTGCATGGGCTTTGCGGCGGGCGTGATGAGCGCGGCGGCGGTTTTCAGCATGCTGCTGCCCGCGATGCGGCAAGAGGCGGGCGGCTGGCTGACGGTGACGCTCGGCTTTGCGCTCGGCGCGGCGATGATCGCCGGGGTGGATGCGTTTCTGGGCAGAACGCAGCGGCTGCAAGGCGTTTCGGCGAGCGCAAAGCGGCGGCTGATGATGTACGCCGCCATCACGCTGCACAACATTCCAGAGGGCATGGCCGTCGGGCTGGCGTTCGCGCTGGCGGGCGTTGAGGGCGGCTTCGCCGGGGCGGCGGTGCTGGCGCTGGGTATCGGCGTGCAGAATCTGCCGGAGGGGCTGGCCGTGGCGCTGCCTTTTCGCGCGGGCGGCCTGAGCCGGGGCAGGAGCTTTGCGCTCGGCGCGCTCAGCGGCGCTGTCGAGCCGGTTTTCGGCATGCTGGCCGCGCTGGCGGCGGGCATGATGCAGGGCGCGCTGCCGGGGATGATGGCATTCTGCGCGGGCGCGATGATGCAGGTCGTTTTCGCGGAGATGGCTCCGCAGGCGGCGAAAAGCCGCGCCGGCCTGTTCGCGCTGATGACGGGCTACGCGCTGATGATGGCGCTCGATCTCGCGCTCGGGTGACGGGCGCGGTCAGCGCGCGCCGCTTGCATTTTGGGGGCGCTGCGGGTATAATAGGAGCATCAACACGCGCAACGCGCGGGCAGGAGGTTTGGCTATGACCCCGGAAGATATGCAGGAACGCGATATCGTGGAATTTACCGATGACAACGGCAATACGCTGATGCTCGAAGTGATGGATTATTTCTATTACAACGGTCAGGAATTTGCCGCGCTGTGCAACGCGAATGAGAATCCCGGCGACGACGATCCGGACGACGACGCGGTTTATATCATGCAGGTGAACACCTTCGAAGACGAGAACGGCGAGGAGATGGAGGAATTCGTTCCCCCGGAAGAAGCGATGATGGAGAAATTGATTCAGGTGGTTCGCACGCGCTTTTCCGATGAAGCCGATGACGAAGACGAGGACGAATAAGCGCCGGTCTATGCGCGGGGTGAAGCATCGCTTCGCTCCGTTTTTTCTTTTTCCCTCTCATTGCCCATTGATTTTCTTTTTGGCCTGTGATAAAATAAAAGCACGACGGCGGGCTTTAGTTTGGATTAGCCGCGCTTATCGGAGCGATCATGATGGCGGTCATGGTCGCTCGTTTTCTTTTGCAGGGCTTCTAAAGCGGTGAAAGGGGGCTGACCCTATGAACGATCTGCTGAAACTCAAAATTGAAAAACTGCCCACCTGCCCGGGCTGCTATCTGATGAAGAGCGAGGGCAGGATCATCTATGTCGGCAAGGCGGTCAACCTCAAAAACCGCGTCAGCCAGTATTTCACCCATTCCAAGGCGCACACGGTCAAGGTGCGTGCGATGGTGGCGCGGATTGACGATTTTGATATCGTGCTCTGCGATACGAATCTCGAAGCGCTGATTCTGGAATGTAACCTCATCAAGCTGCATAAGCCGCAGTACAACATCCTGCTCAAGGACGATAAGCATTACCCGTATCTGAAAATCGACCTCGCGCAGGATTACCCCCGCGTGGAGCTGGTGCGCCGGGTGGAAAAGGACAAGGCGAAGTATTTCGGCCCGTACATGGGCGCGACGGGCGTGCGCGAGGTGCTCGACGTGCTGCGCGGGCTGTTCCCCCTGCGCACGTGCGCGATGGCGATCAAGCCGGGGATGCATCAGCGCCCGTGTCTGCATCACCAGCTCGGGGAATGTCTCGCGCCGTGCGCGTCGCTGACCACGCCGGAGGAATACGGCCGGGTGGTGCAGGAGGTCGTCGATTTTCTGAGCGGCAAATCCGCCGCGGTGATCGACCGGCTGACCGAGCAGATGAACAAGGCCGCGCGGGAGATGCGCTTTGAGCAGGCGGCGCAGCTTCGCGACAGAATCCGCGACGCGCAGAACCTGATGGAGCGGCAGAAGGCGATCAACGTCAACGGCGGCGATCAGGATATCATCGCCTGCACGAGCGACGATATCGACGCGATGGTGGAGGTCGTCTATGTGCGCGGCGGCCACATGATCGGTGCGGAAAATTACGCGCTGGACGGCGCGGGGGATCAGAGCGCGGCGCAGATTCTCGGCTCGTTCATCATGCAGTTTTACGACGACGGCAGAAGGCCGCCCGCCGAAATCCTCTGCATGGTGCTGCCGGAGCAGGCGGAGGATATCGCGCAGGCGCTTTCCGAGCGGAAGGGCGCGAAGGTCGCGGTGTTTGAGCCGCAGCGCGGCACGAAGCACAAGCTGGTCGAGCTGGCGCTCAAGAACGCGAAGGACGCGCTGGCCAAGCGCAACGCGCACCTCGCCCGCGCGCACGAGCGAACCGTCGGCGCATGCGAGGCGTTGGCCAAGGCGGTCGGCATGGATCGCACGCCAAGGCGCATCGAGGGATACGACATCTCCAACACGCAGGGCGTTTTGAGCGTGGCGAGCATGGTTGTCGCCATCGACGGCGAGGCGGCGCGCAAGGAATACCGCATTTTCCGCATCAAAACGGTCGTCGGCGCGAACGACTTTGCCTCCATGAACGAGGTGCTGACCCGCCGCCTGACCCGCGCGACGCAGGAGCGGGAGGCGCTGGCCAAGGCGGGCAGGCTGCCTGCGGACGGGCGCGGCCTGTCCGGCTTTGCCGATCTGCCGGATCTGATTTTGATTGACGGCGGCCCGCAGCAGCTCCGGTTCGCGCGCGAGGCCATGCTCAAGGTCGGCTACGACATCCCGATTTTTGGCCTTGCCAAGCGGCTGGAGGAGATTTTCCTGCCGGATCGAGAGGAGAGCATCCTGCTCGACCGCAAGTCGCCCGCGCTGCACCTGATTCAGCGCGTCCGCGACGAGGCGCACCGCTTCGGCATCACCCATCACCGCGACCTGCGCCAAAAGGCGGGCATGCACTCCACGCTGGAGGATATCCCCGGCGTCGGCGCGACCCGTCGGCGCGCGCTGCTGACGCATTTCAAGTCCGTCGCCAACATCGCGGCGGCCACGCCGGAGGCGCTTTGCGAGGTGGAGGGCATCGGAAAAGCGCAGGCAAAGGCGATTTGGGCGTATTATCATCCGGAAGAAAAAGAAAGCGGCGGGGCAAAGCCCTGACCGCTTTCTTCTTATATGAACGAAAATTTATTCTTCCGTCTCCACCCGGCGGCTCTTTTGGAGCACGGGCGCGAGGTATTGCCCGGTGTAGCTCGCTTCACACTGGCAAATTTCCTCCGGCGTGCCCTCGCAGACGAGCGTGCCGCCGCCGCTGCCGCCCTCGGGGCCGAGATCGATCACGTAATCGCAGGCCTTGATGACGTCGAGGTTGTGCTCGATAATCAGCACGGAGTTGCCGCCGTGGGCGAGCTGGCGCAGCACGCGCACCAGACGCTCGCAGTCGGCGATGTGCAGGCCGGTCGTCGGCTCGTCGAGCACATAGAACGTCCTGCCGGTCGATGTGCGGGATAGCTCGGTCGCCAGCTTGACGCGCTGTGCTTCGCCGCCGGAGAGCGTCGTGGAGGACTGCCCCAGCCGGATATAGCCCAGCCCGACGTCGTAAAGGGTTTGCAGCTTGCGCGTGATGCGCGGATAGGCGGAGAAGAAGGCCAGCGCTTCCTCGACGGTCATATCGAGCACGTCGGCGATGGATTTGCCTTTGTAGAGCACCTCGAGCGTCTCGCGGTTGTAGCGCTTGCCCTTGCAGACCTCGCAGGGCACGTAGATATCCGCCAGAAAGTGCATCTCGATGCGCAGAATACCGTCGCCGGAGCAGGCTTCGCAGCGGCCGCCGCGCACGTTGAAGGAGAAACGGTTTTCCTTATAGCCGCGCGCCTTGGCCTCCGGCGTGGCGGCGAAGACCTTGCGGATCATATCGAACAGGCCGGTGTAGGTGGCCGGGTTGCTGCGCGGGGTGCGGCCGATGGGGCTTTGGTCGATGGCGATCACCTTGTCAAGCTGCTCCATGCCCTCGATGCCGTCGCATGCGCCGGGGCGCGTGTGCGCGCGGTTGAGGTCGCGCTGGAGGGTCTTGTAGACGATCTCGTTGACGAGCGAGGATTTGCCGCTGCCGGATACGCCGGTGACGACCGCCATCACGCCCAGCGGAATCTTCACGTCGATGTTTTTCAGGTTGTTGGCGCGCGCGCCGCGCACCGTCAGCCAGCCGGCAGGCGCTTTGCGGTGCAGCGGCACGGGGATGCTGCGCCGGCCGGAGAGATACGCGCCGGTGATGGAATCCGGGCAGGCCATGATCTCCTGTGCCGTGCCCTGCGCGATGAGACGGCCGCCGTGCTCGCCCGCGCCGGGGCCGATATCCACGATCTGATCCGCCGCGAGCATGGTGTCCTCGTCGTGCTCGACGACGATCAGCGTGTTGCCGATGTCGCGCAGGTGCTTGAGCGTTTCGATGAGCCGCGCGTTGTCGCGCTGGTGCAGGCCGATGGAGGGCTCATCCAGAATATACAGCACGCCGACGAGGCTCGAACCGATCTGCGTCGCCAGCCGGATGCGCTGCGCCTCGCCGCCGGAGAGCGTGCCCGCCGCGCGGGAGAGCGTCAGATACCCAAGCCCAACGTCGATCAAAAAGCGCAGGCGCGAGATGATCTCCTTGAGGATCGGGGCGGCGATCATGCCGTCCTTTTCGCCAAAGGTCAGCGCGGAAAAGAACGCCTGCGCGTCGAGCACGGACAGGTCGGAGGCCTCCGCGATGGATTTTCCGCCGACCGTCACGGCCAGAATTTCCGGGCGGAGGCGCTTGCCGCCGCAATCCGGGCAGGGCGTCTGGCTCATCAGGCCGTCGTAATAGGCCTTGGTGGAATCGCTCTGCGTCTCGGCGGCGCGCCGCTCGGTCGTGGGAATCACGCCCTCAAACGGCGCGCTGAAGGTGTGCGAATCGCCGTTGGGGCGCGTGTAATGGATGCTCAGCGGCTCGCCCTTGCTGCCGTAGAGAATCACATCCAGCACCTCTTTGGGCAGCCGGTTGAGCGGCGTATCCATGGAGAAGCCGTATTTTTCGCTCAGCGCCTGAAAGAACATGCCCGCCTGCGTGCCCGGCTCCAAGCTGCTCCAGCCCATGACGTTGAACGGGTTTTCGTTTAGGCTCTTGCCCCAATCCGGCACGATCAAATCGGGGTCGATCTTTTGCAGCATGCCCAGCCCCGCGCACGTCGGGCACGCGCCGAAGGGGCTGTTGAAGGAGAAGGAGCGCGGCGAGAGCTCCTCCATGGAAACGCCGCAGTCCGGGCAGGCGAGGTTTTGGGAGAAGAGCATCTCCTGTTCGCCCGGCCCGATATCCGCGATGACGATGCCGCCGGAGAGGGAGAGCGCCGTTTCCAGCGAATCGGTCAGGCGGGTGCGGATATCCTCGCGCAGAATCAGGCGATCGACGACGACCTCGATGTTGTGCTTTTTCTGCTTGGCGAGCGCGGGCGCTTCCGCCGCGTCGTAGATTTCCCCGTCGATGCGGACGCGGACAAAGCCCTGCTTGACCACGTTTTCTAAAATCTTGACATGCTCGCCCTTTTTGCCGCGAACGACCGGCGCGAGGAGCTGCATGCGGGTGCGCTCCGGCAAGGCGAGAAGCTGATCGACCATCTGATCGACCGTCTGCTTGGCGATTTCCCGGCCGCACTTGGGGCAGTGCGGCACGCCGACGCGCGCGTAGAGCAGGCGCAGATAGTCGTGGATCTCCGTCACCGTGCCGACGGTGGAACGCGGGTTTTTGCTCGTGGTCTTCTGGTCGATGGAGATGGCGGGGGAGAGGCCGTCGATGGCGTCTACGTCCGGCTTTTCCATCTGCCCCAGAAACTGGCGCGCGTAGGAAGAAAGGGATTCGACGTAGCGCCGCTGCCCCTCGGCGTAGAGCGTGTCGAACGCCAGCGAGGATTTGCCGCAGCCGGAAAGGCCGGTGAAGACGATGAGCTTGTTGCGCGGCAGGGTTAGGTCAAAGCCCTTGAGGTTGTTCTGGCGAACGCCGCGGATGACGATGTTTTCCTGCATGGTGAACTCCTTCATAGACTGGCGCAAAGCGTCAAAGAATGATATAATCAAAAACAGAACATGGTTTTGGAGGATGGCATATGCAAAAGCGCGGAAAGACGGCGCTCACGCTCGTCGGGTTTGCGGTGATGCTCGCGGCGCTGCTGGCGCTGATGGCGAGCATCGGCGCGAGGAAGGACGGGTTTGATATCGACGAATTCTTTACCTACGGGCTGGCCAATTCGTATCATCAGCCGTTTTTGAACACGGAGACCGGGCGCTGGATCAGCGGAAGGGCGTTTTCGGATTACCTCACCGCGAGCGGCCATGCGCACGAATATCTGAACGTCTATGAAAACCAGATCGCCGACGTGCACCCGCCGCTGTATTATCTGTTCGTGCACGCGGTGTGCTCGGTGTTTCGCAATCCGCCGTTTACCAAGTGGACGGGCATTGGGCTCAACCTGTTTTTCTTCAGCCTGACGCAGCTCGGCCTGCTGCTGCTCTCCGCACGGCTGCTTTCCGACGGGGAGCGGCTGACGCTTACGCCGTCGGCGCTCCTGCCGGGGCTGCTGTACGGCCTCAGCGCGGGCGCGGCTTCGAGCGTCGTGTTCATCCGCATGTATGCGATGATGACCATGTGGGCGGTCTGGCTGGCGCTGGCGCTGGCGGCGCTCTGGGTCGGCGGCCAGACGGTCTGGCGGATGCGCGCGCTGGCGGCCGTGCTGATCGCGGGCTTTTTGACGCAGTATTATTTTGTCGTGCTGGCCTGCATGCTATGCGGCGCGTATTTCTTCGCGCGGCTGGCGCGGCGGGAGTTTGCGGCGGCGGGGCGCTTTGCGCTCTGGTGCTTCTTTGCGCTGGCGCTGGCGGTCGGCCTGTTCCCGTGGTGCCTGAACCACATCTTCGGCGGGTATCGCGGAAGGGGCGCGATGGAGAGCGCGGCGGCGCTTCGGCTGAGCGACATGTGCCGCTGGTTCAAAATTCTCTGGCAGACGCTCGACGCGCAGCAGTTCGGCGGCCTTTTGCTGGCTTTGGTCTGTGTCGGCGCGGCGCTGGCCTTCTGGCCGCTGAAAAAGGCGGGGCAGGGGCTTTTGCGCGGCGCGGGTCTGTCCGCGGCGGCGCTTCTGGCCTGCGCGGCGTATGTGCTGGTGATTGCGGTCGTTTCGCCGTATAAGGTGGATCGGTATATCTTCTGCGTCTATCCGCTGGCGACGGTCGCGCTGTTCATGCTCTTTGCGCGCGGCGGCTGCCGGTTCGGGTCGCGGCGGGGCTCGGCGTGCCTGCTGGCCTGCGCGGTGCTGGCGGCCTGTGGCGCGCGCGTGAACCGCGGGCAGCAGGTGCACTATCTCTATCCGGGGGACAGCGCCTATCTCGCTGCCTGCGAGGAGAACGCCGCGCTGCCGTGCGTCGTGCTCGGCACGAACGACATGACGCAGAACACGCTGGAGCTCGCGGCGTTTGACCGCGTCTTTCTGCTGGACGCGGACGACGCGCAGGGCGTCGCGCCAGCGCTGGAGGCGCTGGGGGAAGAGCCGGACGGCTTCATCCTCTTTGAGCGCTACCACGACGAGGCGAACATCGAGACCGTGCTGCGCACGACCGGGCTGGAGCGCGCGGAGCGCCTGTTCGAGCATCAGTATCAGGTGTACTGGGTGCATTAAGCCTTGAGGTATTTGCCGGGCTTGCGCTGCCGCCTGCGCTTTCGCTGGGGCAGGGCGACGGTTTCCTCCGGCAGTTCGTCGGGCGTTTTGCCCTGCAATTCAAAGAGCTTGTCGCGCAGCTTGGCGGCCAATTCGAAATCGAGGTTCGCGGCGGCTTGCAGCATCTTTTCCTCCGTGGAGCAGATAAGCAGGTGCAATTCGTCCTCGCTCATATCCCGAACGCGCTTCACGGCGCGTTTTTTGTCGCTTTCATCCGCCGCGTGGCCGATTTGCAGCACGTCGCGGACGGATTTCATAACCGTCTTGGGCACGATGCCGTGCGCCTCGTTGTAGGCCTGCTGAAGCTGGCGGCGGCGCTGGGTTTCGAAGATGGCCTTGTTCATGCTTTCGGTCATCACGTCGGCATACATGACGACGCGGCCGTTGGCGTTTCGCGCGGCGCGGCCGATGGTCTGGATCATGCTGACCTCGCTGCGCAGGAAGCCCTCCTTGTCCGCGTCGAGGATGGCGACGAGCGCGACCTCCGGCAGGTCGAGCCCTTCGCGCAGCAGGTTGATGCCCACCAGCACGTCGAACTCGCCCAGCCGCAGATCGCGGATGATCTCCTGCCGTTCCATCGTCTGCACGTCGGAGTGCAGATAGCGCACCTTGACGTTCATCTCGCTCAGGTAGGTCGTCAAGCTCTCGGCCATCTTCTTGGTGAGCGTCGTGACCAGCACGCGATAGCCCTCGCCTGTGGTTTTGACGATTTCGGCGTAGAGGTCGTCCACCTGCCCGGCGGCGGGGCGCACCTCGATTTCGGGATCGAGCAGGCCGGTCGGGCGGATGATCTGCTCGACGACCTGCCCCGCGTGCTCCAGCTCGTAGGGCGCGGGCGTGGCGCTGACGCAGACGAGCTGGCCGATGCGCTGCTCGAATTCCTCAAAGCGCAGGGGTCGGTTGTCAAACGCGCTGGGCAGGCGGAAGCCGTAGGAGACCAGCGCCTCCTTGCGCGCGCGGTCGCCGTTGTACATCGCGCGAATCTGCGGCAGGGTGACGTGGCTTTCATCGACGAAGACGATGTAATCCTTCGGGAAGTAATCCAGCAGGGTATAGGGCGCGTCGCCGGGCTGGCGGCCGTCGAAATAGCGGGAATAGTTTTCGATGCCCGTGCAGTAGCCCAGCTCGCGAAGCATCTCGATATCGTACTGCGTGCGCTGGGCGATGCGCTGCGCCTCGATCAAATCGCCCTTTTCCTTGAATTCCCGGATACGGACGTCGAGGTCATGCTCGATGTTGCCGATGGCGCGGTCGATGGCCTCGCGCGGGGTGGCGTAATGCGTCGCGGGGTAGATGGAAATGTGTTCGAGCACCATCAGGGTATGGCCGCTGACCACGTCGATGGCGCTGATGCGGTCGATCTCGTCCCCGAAAAATTCCACGCGGAGCGCGCTCTTGTCGTATCCGGCGGGGAAGATTTCCACCACGTCGCCGCGCACGCGGAACGTGCCGCGCTCAAATTCGATGTCGCTGCGGTCGTACTGGATATCGACGAGCTGGCGGATCAGTTCGTCACGCGCCATCGCCATGCCCGGACGCAGGGAGATCATCATTCCCTCGTATTCGGACGGGTCACCCATCGAGTAGATGCACGACACCGAGGCGACGACGATCACATCCCGCCGCTCGCGCAGCGCCGCCGTCGCGCTGTGGCGCAGGCGCTCGATCTCCTCGTTGACGGCGGAATCCTTTTCGATATAGGTATCGGTGGAGGCGATATACGCTTCCGGCTGGTAATAATCGTAGTAGGAGACAAAGTACTCGACCGCGCTGTCCGGAAAGAACTCGCGAAACTCGGCGCAGAGCTGCGCGGCCAGCGTCTTGTTGTGCGCGATGACCAGCGTTGGGCGCTGCACGCGCTCGATGACGGAGGCCATCGTATAGGTTTTGCCCGAGCCGGTGACGCCCAACAGTACCTGACAGGGCATGCCGCTCTGAACGCCCTGCGCCAGCGCCTCGATGGCCTGCGGCTGGTCGCCCTGCGGCTTGAACGGAGATTTGAGAACAAAGCGCCCTTCCTGCATGATGACCTCCTGATTTTGCAAAGGGTTGGTTTGCCATATGATCTCATCTATTATAGCATAGATAAAAATGGGGAACAAGTGTTCTTTTCATGGAAAATCCCCGTAAGGCCGTCAGGCGGTCTTCCGTGAACGAAAAATGCATTCAGGGTGAATAGAATTCATGGTCAGAGAAAGTCAGAAAACTTTTTTTGAAGGGATCCTGCAAAAAAGAAAGCAAAACAGGTGAAAAATGAAAAAATGGAAAGTTTGAAATTCAAATGACGGGGCTTTTCCGCCCCCGCCGGTCGTTTCAAACGGGCGGTTTGCAGGGGCGAAAACGCGATGGGTTATTTGCGGTTTATGAAGAAAAAGGGTGCGAAAAAATGGGAAGGGTGCTATAATATAAGCACAGAGGGAGCGAAGAAAAGACGAGCCGCTCCAAAGAAAAACGAGTGATTTTCCGATCAAAAGGGGTGCTGGATATGACCGCTATTTTCGTCTTTGCTGCGTTGATCATTGCGAGTGTTGCGTACAGCGTTTTTGATGGGCGTCGGGCGGAAGCTGCGCGCCGAATGGACGATTTCTATCGCGTCGAGTTCAAGAAGAGCTACGTCGTGAAGGATGAAATCGCTGCCCAGAACTGGTATTGATCGTTTGCAGAATGAAAGAACGGATGGCTTCGGCTGTCCGTTTTTTTGTGTGCGGGAAATGCGCAAATCCGGGATTTGTGCAGCAGCTTGTCCACATAAGCAAACTTGGCTTGAATAGCAAAATCAAGAAATTCAGCTATCCTTTCATTTGCGGA
>ERZ827423.3146-NODE-3146-length-11719-cov-5.435357_pt1 | contig 11719 bp, 10 predicted proteins | sample MGYA00519775_ERZ827423 | MGnify/ENA primary metagenome ERZ827423 (study PRJEB31778, sample SAMEA3449296) | human gut metagenome | biome: human gut; feature: human-associated habitat; material: faeces | place: United Kingdom | collected 2010/2012 ...
AGCATACGGCCCGATGACGCAGGGTATCGCAGCTCCAGTCAACGATCTGTCCCGTGGATGCTCTGCAGAGGATATCGTTGGTGTTGTAGCAATCACTGCTGTACAGTGCCAGGCACAGTAAGCACGAAATAAAACCAATTACAAGCGGTTTTCTGGCCGGCTGCGGAGAACAGGCCGGCCAGAAGTTTTAATAAGAATTTTAAAATAGGAGAATTTAGAAATGAACGTATTAGTAGTAAACTGCGGAAGTTCCTCTCTGAAATTCCAGCTGATCAATTACGATAACCGTGACGTCCTGGCAAAAGGACTCTGTGAGAGAATCGGTATCGACGGACGCCTCGTTTATGAGCCAAAGAACGGCGAAAAAGAGGTAACAGAAGCAGCAATGCCGACACACGTAGAGGCAATCCAGATGGTTCTGGACGCTCTGGTAAACGAGAAGAGCGGCGTCATCAAGAGCCTGGAAGAAGTAGATGCCATCGGACACCGCGTTCTGCACGGCGGAATGAAGATCACAAACTCTGTTATCATCGATGACGAAGTAATCAAAGTTATCGAGGAGTGCGCTGACCTCGGTCCTCTGCACAATCCGGCAAACCTGATGGGAATCAATGCCTGCATGAAACTGATGCCGGGCGTTCCGAACGTAGCAGTATTTGATACCGCATTCCATCAGACCATGCCGGAGGAGGCTTACCTTTACGGACTTCCGTATCGTTATTATGAGGATTACAAGATCCGTCGTTACGGCTTCCACGGAACCAGCCATTCCTATGTATCGAAGAAGGCTGCAGAACTCCTTGGACAGGATTATGAGAGTCTGAAGCTGATCGTATGCCATCTTGGAAACGGGGCCAGTGTATCTGCGGTAAAGAATGGTAAGTGTGTAGATACTTCCATGGGCCTTACCCCGTTAGAGGGACTGATCATGGGAACCCGTTCCGGTGATCTGGATCCTGCGATTGTAGAATTTATCTGCAATAAGGAAAACAAAGATGTTCATGAGGTTTTGAATATCCTGAATAAGGAATCCGGAATTTATGGCCTGTCCGAGGATTATTCCTCTGATTTCCGTGATTTGGAAGAAGGCTATGTGGAGGATAAAGAGAACTGTATCCGTGCCGTGGATGCGTTCTGTTACCGTGTTGCAAAGTATGTCGGTGCCTATGCGGCAGCCATGAATGGTGTGGATGCAATCTGCTTTACCGCAGGTGTCGGCGAGAACAGCGGTTTTGTCAGAAGTCTGATCTGCAAGTACTTTGGATATCTGGGCGTTGCCCTGAATGAAGAGGAGAATGAGAAGCGTGGCGAAGCACTCATTGTTTCAACGAAGGATAGCCGTACGAAGGTTTTGGTAATTCCTACGAACGAAGAGCTTGCCATTGCAAGAGAAACCGCAGCGTTAGTTCAGAAATAGTTCTGGAAAAATGAAAAGAGCCCCTTGACAAAGTCAGGGACCATCGCTATAATTGTTGGAGTGTGCGATAGTATGTTTACTATGGCATGACACCCACTTTAAGGGAGTAAGATATGTTGATCAATCTGACAGATGTTTTTACTTCTGAGGGAAAAGTCAGAAGAGAAAGCTTTACGTATGAACCCGGAACGGTTGAATATTTCGGTTTTGAGTATCCTATCCTTTCCAAAACGGATGCAGAGATTACGTTTCAGAATATCGGAAACAATAGAATCCTGCTTACGGGGACTATGGAGCTTGATTTGGAAATTCCCTGTGATCGATGTCTGCAGCCGGTGAGAACAACGGTACATGTTCCAATGGAGTATGAACTGGTATCTCCGGAAGCGACAGAGCAATCAGAAGACGCAGATGAACAGAGTTTCATGGTCGGATACGAGTTTGACGTAGATGCTTTCATAGAAAGTGAGATAAGTTTTAATATGCCGACGAAGATCCTGTGTAAGCCGGATTGTAAGGGGATTTGCAAGGTGTGTGGAAAGAACCTGAATGAAGGCGATTGTGGATGCGACCAGTTCGTACCGGATCCGAGAATGGCAGCTATCAAAGATATTTACGATGCGTTTAATAAGGAGGTGTAAAGATGTCTATCTGTCCTAAGAATAAATCTTCTAAAGCTAGAAGAGATAAGAGAAGAGCTAACTGGAAAATGAGCGTACCCGGATTAGTTAAGTGCAGCAAGTGCGGAGCACTCATGATGCCTCACAGAGTCTGCAAGAACTGCGGATCCTATAATAAAAAAGAGATCATCGCTCAGGATTAATCCGAAAACTAAGGCTTCCCGTTACTGGGGAGCTTTTTGTTTTATATGAAGAAGATTCAGTAATGCGAAATTCCATTGAAATCTGCAGGCACAGCAGGGAATGGGCAGTGATTAGCTGCAGGGATATTATTTAATTCAAAGCCCATTCCGCCTGATACCTTTCTTCCTTTTGTTATTATTTTCGAAAGCTCATAAGCTTTTCCATTTTGGTCAGTTCTTCCGGAGAAGCATGCTTTTTAAGAACATTGACAATGGACTGGAATTCCTGGTCCGTAAAGTTGATGTTCTTTTCTTTTCCACGCTTCATTACTGCCATGAGAAACGGCATCATCTGCTCCCTGGATAGAGAAGCACTTTCGAAGATCAGGGCCTGAAGAAATTGCAGCTTATAAGGGGCAATTTCCTGTAAAGAGGGATCGTTCATCCATTCATTCGTCATAAGGGGCATCATCCTTTCTTTTCAAAAGCCTGTTGTTATTTCGGAAAATCAGGAATCACCCATGGCAGAGAACAGATCGAACATCTGCTTCTGCTCGGGGGTCAGCATTCCCATCAGCATATCCGTCATGCTCGAAGGAGAAGAAGAATCCCCTTCCGGCATGAAATCCTTCATCAGTTCCATGGTATGCATCATCTCCTGATATTGCGACATGGATTGCAAAACCTTCAGAATCTGGTTCAGCTGTTCCTTTTCTTCCTTCGTGCATAGGGGAAGAAGGCGTTTCACTACCTGGGCTGGATCTGTATCATCCGGACGGATCATACAGCCACACAGCGGATAAGGACGCTTTCTTACAAAGTTAAGGGCAACCTGCAGCTCCTGAAATTTAATGTAAATGGCAAGATATTTTTGAAATTGATTGTCCATATAAGGCAGAAGAACCTTCAGCATCTGGATATGATTATTGGAAAACAGCGTATCAAAAGCCGAAATTTGACTGGTGTCCTTTTGCTCCATACAGACTCCTTTCCTTCATGAAAGTTCATAATTGTTCAGTACTCTCACAGTTACGATAGTTCATTCTATGCGCGCAGATTCTTTCTTTATGCACTTTATACTCAAAATGATGCATCGGGGTCATTTTTGAGTATGCATGGTAACAGAAAAGTAGGCTCCGCAGAGCCTACTTCTGAAGAAAGGGTGAAGAGAAATGAAAAATCAGCATCCGCATCCACAACCGGAGTTGTTGTTAGAGCCACACAGACCGTTACCACAGAAGAGCAGAAGAAGGATGATCCAGCATCCACAGTCGGAGTCACCATTAAACAGACTGCTTCCGCATCCGTTACCGTTGCCACAGAAGGACAGAAGAAGGATAATCCAGAGAATGCTGCATCCACATCCGTTATTGTTGTTTGTTCCGCATCCGCAGGATGTTGCTGTTAAATCGCTCATAAGTTACCTCCAAGGGTATTTGTTTTATTTATGCTATATCATATGTAGGAAAGCTTGTATGTGTTTCAGTTGCACCATAAAATTTTTTATGTTATTTTTATTAATAGAGGAAGCATGTTGCAGTAAGGAAATGCAACGGGATGAAGGAGGATAACATGTCAAGATACACAAATGATTTACCACTTAACAAACCGGTAGATTTCGTCCAGTTTATGATGAACGATTACCTGAGCAAGAATGGCTTTTCCACAGCAGAATGGAAGGGACAGCCTGTATATCGTGCCGGAGATCCGATGCTGGAGGGTTATAAGTTCATGACCTGGAGCTATATCAACGGCGTTCTGCATGTAGAAGCATGGTTAAAGGGATTGTTCGGTGGTGAAATGGGTCTGACAGGATTTGTAGGATGTCTGCAGAAGAAGCCGTTTAAGCAGAGCCTTGAGCAGCTTTATACCCTGATGCGGCAGGATATTCCGACAGAACAGATGAATGCAGGCGCAGCCGGTATTGCAGCCGGCACAGCCAATGCAGGTGCGGTTCCGGTTACAACGGTGAATAACACCTCCGCAGCAACCATATCGCTCATATTTGGTATCCTGGGATGTCTTACCGGACTCCTTGTTCCGATTGCCGGACTTTGCTGTGGTGTACTTGCTGTAATGCGCGGCCGCCTCGGACTTGGTTCCACGAAGGCCAAAATGGCGAAAGCGGGTAGGGTACTTGGTATCATTGCCTGTGTGTTCAGCATTGTCATGTGGGTACTGAACATCATTCTTACCGTGCTGTAAGAGTATGGAATATGATTTAGAAGGAGTAAGAGAGTATGAGATACAGTTATAAGCCGTCGGGCGTGTGTGCAATGCAGATTAATTTTGATATCGATGGAGATGTGATCTCCAATGTGGAATTTATCGGAGGCTGCAACGGAAATCTTAAAGCAGTTTCCAAGCTGGTGGATGGATGTACCGTGGACTACATCGAAAGCAAGCTGCTCGGAAATACCTGCGGATTCAAGCCAACCTCCTGTGCTGACCAGTTATGCAAGGCAGTACGTCAGGCATACGAAGAGACCAAATAAGCCAATATTGCTTAAGGGGAAAGGGCCGTGGAAGACACGGCTCTTTGCTTGTTTATAGGAAATTTCGCCGGAATTATCTGTAAAATACAAGTTGCGCATGGATACACAGCTTGCGTATAGGGAAAATCTCCTATATGTAAAAACTTCTATATGTAGAAAAACACTTGCATATCTTTCTGGATATAGCTAAAATAAAGGTATATGTTTTTATAAAGGAGTAGTATGTCATGACTTCAGAAAACCTGTCAGTTGGGGGCGTGCGTTTTCGCACCAGGGCAGATTATGAGGCGGCTCTGAGAGATCAGAAGATGATTGATGAGATCAGGGCACAAGTGGATTTCAACAATAAAAAGCAGTTAGAAGGCCTGTTTAATGAAATGCAGGCCGGAGTCTACCGGTTCGAAACCATCATTGGAACTCATTTTGATGATGAGGTCTATGAGAAGATGGAGCAGATGAAGAGGAATCCTTCCACCCGGAAGAAAGAGAAAAAACATTCTCTTAAGAAAAGTGGAAACAAGGATCAACAGAAGGGAAAAAGAGCAGCTGCTTCTGCAGGCAGACAGGCTGTAAGAACAGATATAAAGAATACCAGGAATAATGCAAAGTATCAGGCTGTAATTGAAAAGGAAGCACTTAAAGAGCTGCAGAAAGCAGAGAAGCTGCGGAAAAGAATTATGGTTCTGGCATCAATCGTTGCAGCTGCGAGTCTCGGATACTTTTTCGTATATTATTATTTCAGTGCACGGACGAACATGGATTATGATCAGTTGGCCTCCCTTAAGGGAAGCAATGTATTAAATTCCGGAACACAGCAGGAACAGAATACCTTTTCCTTACATAAATCGGCCGTCCGGCTTCCGGATATCCTTCCGGAGTATGAAACTTTATATAATAAGAATAAAAAGCTAATCGGATGGCTCAAAATTGACGATACAAATATAGATTACCCTGTTATGCAGACCTCGGATAATACCTATTATCTGGATCATAACTATAACCAGGAATATGACAAGAATGGAAGCATTTTTCTGGATTATAACTGCAGCGTGTATCCCCGTTCCACGAACATGATTGTCTACGGACATCATATGAAATCGGGTAATATGTTTGGTAATCTGCAGAAATATGCCAAAGAATCCTATGGAAAAAAGCACGCTGTCATTACGTTTGATACGATTTATGAAAAGGCACAGTATCAGGTGATGTATGTATTCCGTTCACAGGTTTATAATGAGGATGATATTGTTTTCAAGTATTATCAGTTTATTGAAGCAAATTCTGAAACAGAATTCAATTCCTATATGCAGGAAATGAGTGAATTAAGCTTGTACGATACCGGTGTGACGGCAGAATTCGGCGACAGCCTTCTGACACTGTCCACCTGCGACAGTTCCCAGACGGACGGACGTTTCGTGGTGGTAGCAAAGCGGATTAGCTGATCGGACAGAATTTATCATATATTGACACAATCGGACAGATCCGTCCTTTGATTGCTTGTTGAAAATTGATTCCATTTCAGATATAGAAATGCAGTAACTATTCAGTACGGGTCGAAGCACTTACTGCCAAGACCGTAAGAAAATGATTCAGTAATGCAAAATCCCATCGGCGAAGCCGATTTGGAATGGATTTTGCATTGTAACTGTGAAGGTACTGAACAGTTACAAAATGCACAGTAAAAGAAAGGCTTGGGTTTTTCAATGACAAAAGTTGCAAAAAAGAAAAACAGAAAATTAAGAAGACAGATCCGGAAAACAATCGGTGCACTGCTGATGGTTTCCGCTATTGTAGTTGCTGCAATTCCGGTGACGGGAGTAAATGCAGAACCTACTGCTACTTCAAAGCCGGAAAGAAAAGTATGGGTCTGGGATAATAATAAAACAGAGACAAGCGTGGCAGGCAGTCCGGCATCGTCCATACAGGCGGCAACCAAGAATACCATTCCCTATGTGCCAGAGGATTCTATTGTATATACATCCGGTGATGGAAGATTTCAGTTTGCTTATGTTGATCCGGATGGGGGAGGTAACAAATATGCGGTTATTTTGAATTATAATGCAAATGCGTTAGCAGAGAGTTCCCTGACGATCCCAGATACCATGGAGGCGTTTAAGAAATATAAACAGACCTCTTCTGATGGTTATTTCTGTCTGGTTACACAGAATGATGAATTTATGTTTTATGATGTGTATGAACAGGCAACGGATAATGCCGGAGTGTTGCTTTACAGGGTTCCCGCAGTAAAGTATGGGGATTATGGACATGAAGTGATACCGTCTGGCTCTCAAAATGGAGAATCCATCATTGTTAACCGGAATCAGTTATATTATGGTTCCGATGGAAGTACACTGGTTTATCGTAATACAGAAAAAGAAATGGGTGAAGATGGAACAGAACATGAGGTTCAGAAGGATTATCCGGTAGAACCAATTATGGTGACTAACCAGAAGCCATGCTATTATGAACAGAGATCTATCTGGGGAGATCAGGATGATACACAGCTGTATTATCAGGAAAAGAAAAGCGTGACACCGGATAAACCAAATGGTACGTTAATTCATCCATCTTCACAGGCTCATTACCGTATTGATGCGATTGTGAAGTATATTGGTCAGCAGTTTGTGGATGCAGTTTCAGCCACGGATCCGGATACGGGAGTCCAGTATATTGCAAGCTGGGAAGTGCATAAGGGAAAATACCGGGAGAATCCGGATGATGGGGTTTTTGCAAATAATGCGAATATTACGAATCTGCAGATTGGATCGAATCTTTCCGGTATCAGTGATTATGCATTCCAGGGGTGTGCAACATTACAGAGCGTTTCCTTTGGAAATAATCTGCAGACCGTTGGAAACGGGGCATTTGCAAACTGTATCCGTTTAAGCAACTGTGATATTCCGACGAACTCCAATATCCAGGCATTTGGCAAAGATGCATTTTATAATTGTACGGCATTGACGAGTATTACAATTCCAATTGGGTTAAAGGCTATTGGCGATTCCTGTTTTGAAGGCTGTACTCGTCTTCAGACGATAGATCTGTGTGGTGGCAGTGAGCTTGATACGATGTTACAGACCATTGGTAATTCGGCATTTAAGAATTGCAGTTCTTTAGGTTCACTAACATTCCCTACACAATATGCAGAGAGTGATTTACAGATTGGTATTTTTGAAGGATGCTCGAATCTTCAGTTTGTGAAGGTTCCTAATAAGTTCATGAGCTTTGCTGAAACGACAAATACAGGTGCTGATCCTGCCAGTGATCCGCTTACTTTTGAGGGCTTTAAGAATACGGTTCCGGAAAGCTTTTATTTCTGGGGAGCAGATACGGATACGAATGACCGTAATGGTCGTTCACAGCTCCATAAAACAGCAAACGATCATCAGATCGCGTATAAGTATTTTGACAAAGAAGTATATGAAATTGTAATTAAGGAAGAAAATGGAACTTCTTCTATTACCTATCAGGTAAATGACCAGAACCAGTTAATTAAGATCTGGTTAGAAGGAAACCCTGTTAATGTAGTGATCCCGAAGACCATAGGACCTTATGGAATTGCTTCTATTGGTACGGGGTGTTTTAACGATGCATGCTCCATTAAACGGGTTACAATTCCGGAAACCGTGGTGCGTATTGAAGATGGTGCATTTAAGGGAAGCCATAATCTGGAAACCGTCAGCTTTGATAATGCATCTACCATACAGTATATTGGAACGGATGCATTCCGTACACAGGTGGTTTCCTGTGGACATTCCATTACAAACAAGGATCCGGAGCTTACTTTCGTAGGTGCAATGATGAATGATAATGGAGAAGATACCGTTCCATTCATTTATGCAATGACACCGGAGAATACCATCAACAATCAAAGTCAGAATAAGTCATGGATTACCTGTCACAGTGGTTTTCCGACTAATATAGAAGTAAAGTATGTATATGATTTTACAACGAATACCGGAAGCGCCCAGATGCAGAGTTATCCAAGATACGAACTCTATGGAGAAAGCCAGAAGCTTATAGATTGGGTAAAAGCATTGCCGTATGTAGATGAAACAGACGATGCAGAAGTTAAGTTATATGTGGATAAGATCAAGGATGCATATCAAAAATATACGACTGCTGATCCGTCCGTTCCTCCGACAGAAGAGCAGATGCAGATTGTTAATGCGGCTTTAAATGTTGTCGTTCCTACAAATGTGGACAGTCTGAAACCGGGATTATTCTCCGGTTACAAAGCGGATTCTGCCGGAGAGGCAGAGCAGATAGCGGGAATGACGCCGGATACCAAGATCAGCTCTATTGTATTAAATGGTGTGGATGAAATTGAGCCATTTACGTTTACAGGCTGCAGCGAGCTTAAGAATGTTTCGATCATCAAGGCTGGCAAAATCGGAGATTATGCATTTGGGGCTGTGGAGAAAATTAATTCAGCCAATGGTCATGTTACAACGGAGCAGAATTGTGATGCACTTGAACAGGTGACACTTGGGGGAAATATTACTGATATCGGAAAGCGTCCGTTCCGTGGCTGTACAAAATTAAATACCATAACCTGTCTTGGCGATAATCTGTCTTATCAGGATGGTATCTTATATCAGACAACTGCGAATGGAAAGACTTTAGTCGAGTGTCTGGCAGGACGTGGAGAAACAGTTGGATCATATTCCGTGGGACCGGAAGAATTGTCTGGAGTTTCGGAAATCAAGGCAGAAGCATTTATGGATTGTGATCACGTTGGAACGGTTGATCTTTCCGACACCTCTGTTGTTGATATTCCGGAAAAGACATTTTATGATATGGAAGATTTAAATAGCGTTATTCTGCCTGATACGGTTAAGAATATTGAGGCTAAATCATTCCAAAACAGTAAAATCCGTGTTCTGAAAATTCCTGGAAACCAGGCGTACATAGAGAAAGATGCCTTCAAGAATAATGAAGGTCAGCAGACCATATTATTTCAATGTGTACAGGGAACAACCGCTGACCGGTATGCTAAGGCGTACGATTACATTAATCCTGAATACGGGAAGGTATATTTGGAACATACGGTATTCTTCTGGGATTATCCGGATTATCCGGACACATCAAATAAGATCCTGTTCCACAAGGTAAAGGTTCGTGACGGAGAAGATGCAGTTCCTCCAACTGACACACCGAAACATGAAGGTTATATGTTCAGTGGATGGACCGATTATACCAAAATTTCGAAGGATACGGATGTGTGGCCGAGGTTTGGGGGCAGCATCTATAAGGTGGAATTCTTAGACTGGGATGGAACGGTAATTTCACAGACCGGATTTACCAATCCGCAGTATGTTGAAGACGGTAAGAGTGCGACTCCGCCTCAGACAGATCCGGTCAGGGAAGGATACACCTTTGATGGATGGACACCGGATTATCATAATGTTTCCAAGGATCTGACGGTTATTGCAAAATATACGGATAATTCGGGAGATCAGAGCAGACATACGGTTACGTTCTATGCTTATGAAAAAAATAAGATGACTGCTATCAGTGTCCAAAAGGTCAATGATGGAGAAGCTGCGGTAGAGCCGGCAGTTCCGACGAGAGATGGATATACTTTTACAGGATGGTATCCGGATAAAACAGTGTTCTCTAAAGTAACAACAGACCTGACCATTGTTGCGGCATATGATAAGAACTCTGCGGGCGCAGGTGCGTCACCGAGCGGTGGTTCTTCATCAGGTGCATCAGCTTCACCGTCCTCAACGGCTGGAAACAATAACAATGGTAATAATGGTGATAACACGAAGAAGTATACCGTAAGTGTATCCGGTGGAAGCGGAAGCGGAAGCTATCCGGCTGGAGCAATTGTAGCCCTGAATGCTTATGATATGGGTGTCGGAAAACAGTTTGACAAGTGGACAACATCAACAGCAGGAGTGGGATTTGCAAATGCAGAAGCTACTTCAACAACCTTTACTATGCCGGCAGCCAATGTTGCCATTACGGCAACGTATAAGACCGGAAACGGAGCTTCCCCAAATACAGGTGGAAACAATGGAGGCAGTGGAACGTCTGGTAATAGTTCTAATGGAAACTCCGGATCAAACGGAAGCTCTGGAAGCAATTCGAACCGCAACAGTGGAACGACTGTACAAGTAACGAAGCCGGGTATTTCCAATACGAACCTTGCGGGTGCGACTGTAGCAGGATCTACCGATAATTTTGTGGTTAAGGTAACCGAAGACCAGACGGCAAATGATCTGGCTGTACAGGCATTACAGGCCAAGTTTGGAGACATCAGCAGGGTGAAGTATTTACCGATGGACATCAGTCTGTATGATTCCACAGGCAGAACCAAGATTGCGGATACTTCGGGAATTTCTGTGAATATTACGTTACCGCTGCCGGATGATCTGGCACAGTATGCAGGAAATAATAAAGTGGCATCCACGTTGGGAGGAACCATTGAAGATCTGAATACCAGATTTACAACTGTGGATGGCGTTCCCTGTGTGAACTTTACTGCAACACATTTTTCACCCTATGTGATTTATGTGGATACAGCAAATCTGACTGCAGGAACAATTGATGCAACTCCGAAGACCGGAGATCCGATTCATCCTAAGTGGTTCCTTGCATTAGGACTTGCGAGTCTCTCACTGATCCTGTTCTTCAAGAGAGACCGGAAGCTGCCTAAGACCAGAACAGCATAAGGTGGATGGTATGAATAAAAAGATATCAAAAACAATCGGGGTGCTGCTATTGCTGACTGCAGTAGCAGTTACCCAGGTACCGGTATCAGATGCGGAGGCGGCAGGCACTGCATCTGATTTTCAAATGGAAGGAAATAAGCTGCTCCGGTATTCAGGCACGGCGGAAGTCGTGTCTATTCCGGATGATGTACAGATCATCGGAGAAGAGGCCTTTGCCAACAATGACAATATTGTGAAAGTCAATATTGACGGTAAAGTAAAGCAGATTGGGAATGGTGCATTTGCAAACTGTGATTATCTGCGGACGGTGAATATCGGGGAT
>ERZ827423.3155-NODE-3155-length-11678-cov-3.768993_pt1 | contig 11678 bp, 10 predicted proteins | sample MGYA00519775_ERZ827423 | MGnify/ENA primary metagenome ERZ827423 (study PRJEB31778, sample SAMEA3449296) | human gut metagenome | biome: human gut; feature: human-associated habitat; material: faeces | place: United Kingdom | collected 2010/2012 ...
GACTCTCGCCGTGAAATATAAGGAAGGATATGTGATTCTCGACGAGAAAGGAACGGCGATCGACTATACAGAGGAGTCGAAAACGGCCACCGTTCTTACGGGAATCAATATCACAAAGTATGAGATCGGGGAAGTGCCTTCCATGGAGGACGGCTGCGATCTCTCTTCTCTGCTTCACATGCTCGGCAAGGTGAACGAATCGGGACTTTACTTTAAGCGCGCCGAAATGATTACCGCGACGTCTGTAAAGGCGAATATTACAGACACGCTGCTCTGCCAGGGCGAGTGCTCCGATATCGCGTCGAACGTCGAATCGATCAAAGCCGCGGTATACGATCTGGGACAGAGGGGGGTGAGCCGGGGAGTCATTCACGTCAGCGACGACGGCTACGCCGCTTTTAATCCGGTGATCTGATATCTGCGGTATCCGCCTGGGGCGTCGCTCCGGCGCCGGTTCAAAACTGATCCGAAATAGATCCGGGATCAGTTCGGAATCGAAAGCGCTCCGGCGCCGAAAACGCCGCTCCGGAGTTGATCCAGAGTCGAAAACATCGCTTCGGAGGTCGCAAAACGTCGCTGAGAAGCGAAAATTGGCCGGCCGATTTTAATGGTAAGCTGTTGCGATAAATATAGTGTTATGATAGAATATTTTGTATCTAAGTAACAGGAGGTTACTACATAATGTTACAGTTTGAAGTGAATGTTGAAGATAATGCCCAGATCAAGGTCGTGGGGGTCGGCGGGGGCGGCGGAAACGCGGTAAACCGCATGATTGAAGCGGGCCTGAAGGGAGTTTCCTATATTGTTGTAAATACGGACAAGCAGGCGCTTAACAGCTCCGTGGCAGAGACGAAGGTCCAGATAGGGGAAAAGCTCACCCGGGGTCTGGGAGCCGGCGCAAATCCGGAGATCGGGATGAAAGCGGCGGAGGAAAACCTCGATGAGATCACGAAGCATTTCGACGGCGTGGATATGGTCTTTATTACAGCGGGCATGGGCGGAGGCACGGGAACAGGCGCGGCTCCGGTCATCGCAAAGGCGGCGAAAGAACAGGGAATCCTCACCGTCGGCGTCGTCACGAAGCCCTTCACCTTTGAAGGCAAGCGGCGGAGGGATCACGCGGAGCTCGGTATCGAGTATCTGAAGCAGTACGTGGATTCCCTGGTGGTGGTTCCAAATGACAGGCTGCTGCAGATTTCAGAGAAGAATACGACGATGAAAGAAGCGTTCAGCATGGCGGACGACGTGCTGAGGCAGGGCGTTCAGGGAATCACGGATCTGATCAATGTTCCCGCTGTCATTAATCTGGACTTTGCAGATGTACAGACCGTTATGAAGGACAAGGGTATTGCTCACATCGGTATCGGTGAGGGCAAGGGCGATGATAAGGCAATGGAAGCTGTGAAGATGGCAGTAGAGAGTCCCCTTCTGGAGACTACCATTTCCGGTGCAACCCATGTCATTATCAATATCTCCGGAGATATCACTCTGGCAGATGCATCCGATGCAGCAAGCTATGTACAGGAACTGGCAGGAGATGATGTCAATATCATCTTCGGGGCTATGTACGATGAGTCCAAGTCCGATAGCTGTACGATCACCGTGATCGCTACCGGTCTAGAAGATAAGGCCAACAGTGTGGTACAGAATCGTCTGGGCGGCGGTGTTGCTTTCAGACAGCCTGCTTCCCATATGACTCCCAGTTCTCTGAAGGGAATGAATATACAGTCTACCGCTCCTACGACATCCCAGGGACAGGGAGGACAGGCTCCGAGACCCATACAGCCGGTGCCCGGTATTCATAAGCCTACAGATATCAGAAGCTCTGTAGAAGAGAAATCTCTGAAGATTCCTGATTTTCTGCAGAAAAAGTAACAGAGAACATTTTATATCGGAAATCGAATAACGTTAAGAAAGCCACAGCACAATCAATGTGTTGTGGCTTGTTTTACATATAAATAATTATTCCTTTTTGTTCCGCGCGTTATGTGCGGAGACAATTTTCTCTCCAATGACGAAGAACGCACCGATCACACAGGGTAAAAGCATGGTGGCAAAACGGTAGAGAAGCACGGCAGACAGGGCTTTGGCCTCCGGCAGGAGACGCCGGAACAGCAATGTAAAGACAGCTTCTACGGATCCGATCCCCGCCGGGGTGGGGATGACACCCGCCAGCGACTGGCTGAGGGAGGTCAGAGCAAAACATTGCAGGAAAGAAAAAGGCAGATCGCCGGATCCATCTCCAGGAGAATTGCAGAATACCATCCAGGGAATGATATACCAGGTAGTGAATTTTAATACATTACACAGGAACAATCGAAGTAGCAGTAATGGATCTCGTAACAGAGACCGGCTTTCCGCCTGTAGCTGAGCAAGCTTATGCCCGGCACCGGTGAACTTTTCCTCCCAGGAGGGATGCTTTGCACGGAACCGGTTGGCCAGCAGATTACAGGCAGTCTGCATCCAGGGTACGGTAGCGACAGCTAACAGAACTCCTGCAATCACACAGACTCCTGCAAATCCCAGCAGGATATAACCCTGATAATCGGCAAATGAAGCATGAATAAATCCATAGGTTGCCAAAAACAATAGCAGACTATAGACTGCCATAGAGACCTTGTGGACAATATATTGGAAAAAGTACATGCCGGTGGCATTGGGAACCGGGATACCGGCTTTGTTCAGGTAATAGATTCCTGCGATGCCGGAACCGCTGCCCAGAGTGGCCGTCTTATAGAAAGAGCAGTAGAAAGCATTACAGAATCCCTTCAGGCGGGGATATTCCGGGTGTGTTTTATGCACGATCAGCCAGGTGATGTGCCCTTCGCAGATATGGTAGAGGATCACGGTCACAAACAGGGACAAGACCACCTGTGGGGAGACACCGGCAAGCTCCGTCAGCATATCCCCCATGGAATCCTTGAAGCTATAATACAGAATGCCCAGCAACAGGCAGACAAACAGTAATTTCAAAAGATATTTCAATATAGAGCTCAACACTTTACCGGAATCATGACGCATCATCGCTCCCTCCTTTATCATAGTCTCATTGTCTCTCTTTTTAGGGAGAAGGAAAAGAAACAAATCTGAGAAAACGTAGCCTTTTTCACGCTGAAGTTTATTCTTTTTTTAGAATAAGGTAACAGATTAAATATTGATTGTCCGGCACAAAATAGCTATGATTGTTTTATTACAACAGTTTTAGACCATCTTACAAGAATGAGGAAGGAATCCTATATGCAGGAAGTAAAACAACCTAATAAAAAACCGTTTATCTTTTACTATCTGATCGCGTTGGTGGCAATCATGCTGATCAACAGTCTTCTGGTACCGCAGATCGTACAGCGGGCAGTGAAGGAAGTGGATTACAACACTTTTATGCAGATGACTTATGATAAACAGATCGATGAGGTACAGGTCCAGGACAATCAGATTGTATTCACGGCAAAAGATGACAAGACCATCTACAAGACCGGTCTGATGGATGATCCGGACAGAACGCAGAGACTGTATGACAGCGGGGCAAAATTCTCCAGTGAGATCGTGGAGGAAGCATCGCCGGTTTTAAGCTTTCTGATCAGTTGGCTGCTGCCTTTGATCATCATTATTGGCTTCGGACAATTGATGTACCGTCAGATGGCGAAAAAGGCCGGCGGCGACTCCATGATGTTCGGCATGGGAGGCATGGGCAAGAGCAATGCGAAGGTCTATGTGAAGTCTTCCAATGGTATCAAGTTCACCGATGTGGCAGGTGAGGACGAGGCGAAGGAAAATCTGACAGAGATCGTGGAATACCTGCATGACCCCGACAAATACAAAGAGATCGGTGCTTCCATGCCGAAGGGCATCCTCTTAGTAGGCCCTCCCGGAACCGGTAAGACGATGTTAGCCAAGGCAGTAGCCGGAGAAGCCAATGTTCCCTTTTTCTCTATGTCAGGTTCGGAATTCGTGGAGATGTTCGTAGGTATGGGTGCCTCCAAGGTCAGAGACCTGTTCAGGCAGGCGAAGGAAAAGGCTCCCTGTATCGTATTTATCGATGAGATCGATGCCATCGGTAAAAAGCGTGACGGACAGGTGGGCGGTAACGATGAGAGAGAACAGACCCTGAACCAGCTGTTAACGGAGATGGATGGCTTTGAAGGCAACAACGGTGTCATCATTCTGGCGGCCACTAACCGTCCGGAGAGTCTGGATCCCGCACTGTTACGTCCCGGACGTTTTGACAGACGGGTGCCGGTAGAACTTCCCGACCTGAAAGGAAGAGAAGAAATCCTGAAAGTGCATGCCCGCAAGATCAAAGTCGCAGATAACGTAGACTTCAATAAAATCGCCCGTATGGCATCCGGCGCTTCCGGTGCAGAGCTTGCCAATATCGTCAATGAGTCAGCTCTTCGGGCAGTCAGAGACGGACGGAAGTTCGCGACCCAGGCGGATCTGGAAGAAAGTATTGAAGTGGTTATCGCCGGTTATCAGAAAAAGAATGCCATCCTTACAGATAAGGAGAAGCGGATCGTGGCATACCATGAGATCGGTCACGCACTGGTGGCAGCGAAGCAGACCAATTCCGCACCAGTGCAGAAGATCACCATTGTACCCCGAACTTCCGGAGCACTGGGTTATACCATGCAGGTGGAAGAGGAAGGCAATCATTACCTCATGACCAAGGAAGAGATGGAGAACAAGATCGCTACATTGACCGGTGGACGTGCAGCGGAAGAGATCGCCTTCGGATCTGTGACTACCGGAGCTTCCAACGATATCGAACAGGCCACGAAGCTGGCCAGAGGTATGATCACCCGCTACGGTATGAGTAAAGATTTTGATATGGTAGCCATGGAGACCGTGACGAACCAGTATCTGGGTGGAGATTCCTCCCTGACCTGTTCCATGGAGACCCAGACTTCTATTGATAAGGAAGTGGTGGAACTGGTAAAACGCCAGCATGAGAAGGCAGGACAGATCCTGATGGAAAATCGTGCTAAACTGGATGAACTGTCTCAGTATTTATATGAAAAAGAGACCATTACCGGAGAAGAATTTATGAAGATATTGAATTCCTAAAAGGGTTCCCGGAGAAGACGGAATCGGCGTTTGTGCCGGTTCCGTTTTGCGTTAAGAAAATCTTAATCATATGGTAAAGGCATCTTAACCCGTGCCTGCTGTTATCTTAAAAAAGAAACCGCTATACTTTTCCTGTAAGAAAAAGCTGTGGAATGGCAAATTTATAGATTACAGGAAGGGACTGGATACTAAGATGCGAAACAGAAACTACTTTAATAACAATAACATGCAAAAAGGAATCGCACTGGCGACCTGTATGGCAATCGTCATGGGACTGTTCACTGGGTGTGGGAATAAGAACGATCTACAGATTGCAGCGTCACCTGATGAAGTGCAGAAAGGGCGATATGTAGAGACGGAACTCTCACTTCCGGAGGAATGGAAGGACAAAAATATCAGCCAGATATTCCGTTCGGATGACGAACTCCATTTTCTTGTGGCAGGAGGAGCAGAAGGTCAGGTCTCTTTAGAGGAATGGATGCTGGGCGAAGGGGATACTCTGACGGAAGTGACGAAGGACTGGCTGAAGGCGTTTCCCGAGGGAAAGGATCTGGAGAACAGTGACAGTTTTACACTGTTGCAGGATGCGGAGGGGAATCAGTACCTGTACGGCAACTGTTATCGGGATGAGGAGAGCTCTTCCGCACATCTGTGGAAGGAAGCGGACGGTAATGCGCTGGATATTACACCACAGAAGTGGCTGGAGCCTATCGATATGGATGGCTATCGGTTCTATGATACGCCGCAGTATGTGACACTGACAGAGGATGAATTGTTAGTGGGACTGTCTTATTTTTCCCTGGATGTTGTATTGGCACAGGACGGAAGCCTGGTGAGCAGCCAGGAGAGCGACAACCTGATCGATAGCGGAACTCTGGCGGATAATAAGTGGGTCTGCGCTGTGGGAGACACGTTGTATCTGGCACAGGCAGATGAACAGGGCTCTGTGAACGGATTGTTACAGATGCAGCTGGATGGAAATAACGGGGCAAAAGCTAAGGGAGTGATTCCCTTTTCCCAGGACAGCTATAGCTCTGCTTATTTCAGTGTACTGGAGGACGGCACAGTCTATGCGGCGGATGCAGATGGATTCTTCCACTGTGATGCTGGAGATACTAACTGGCAGAAGCTATTAGAAGGAATCGATACCAGCTTTTCCATGTCGGATCAGTGGTGCCGGGATATTGTGGCACTGTCGGACGGCAGTGTATACGCGTGGTTTGGAAGTGAGAGCGGGGATAAAATAATGATTTATAGATATGATCCCGATGCGGTGATAGAGGTGACCGAAGAACTGACGCTGTATACCGTAGAGGAGAGCTTCTTTTTACAGCAGGCTGCGGTGCAGTATCATAAGCAGCATCCGGAGATACTGATCCATGTGGATGCGGCAATCTCCATGACGGATAAATACAGCGGAAATGCGGATTATCAGCAGATCTATCAGGATCTGAACACTTCCCTGACCTCCGGCAACGGACCGGATCTCATGGTGATGGATCATCTGAAACTGGACACGTATGCCTCTAAGGGCTTGTTGTTGGATCTGCAGGAGATATTGCAGCCCATGGAAGAGGACGGAACCCTGCTTTCCAACATTACAACAGCGTATCAAGAGGCGGATGGAAGACGGTATGCGGTGCCGCTGCAATTCGGATTATTGTTAGCTGTCGGCAGGGATGTGCAGCCGGAGGAAATGAGCAGCATGGATGCTATTGCAAAGGCGGTATCCGGAAAGACGGAGAGCTATCTGGGAGACCGTACCTGCGGCGAACTGGTGGAAGAGTTCTATCCGTTGATCGTGGATGATATTTTACAGAACCGTCAGGTGAATCGTGATATCTTACGTCCCTGGCTGGAAGATTTGAAGAAGATTGCGGATAACTGCGGCATCCTGCCTTCCAGAAAAGAAGGCCGTGCAGCGAATATCTGGGATCTGGGATCTGATGTGAAGCTGGTACTTCAGGAGACCGACGGCTTTAATGAGGCAATGATGCCTTATGCAGTGGCGGATCTTTTGAATGCCAATGTGGTCTCCATGGAAAACGCATTTTATCCGAAGATGGTCATTGGAATCAACAGCCGGAGTGAGCATGTGGAGACTGCAAAAGACTTCCTGCGTTTTGCCCTGTCCGAAGAATTACAGAGCGTGGATACCTATGAGGGATTCCCTGTCAATGCAAAAGCGTTGGAGACGCAGGCTGCAGCAGACCGCAGCATGGCGGAAGCCTATACCACCTATGATATCGACGGCAGTACCGCAGAGTTCGCCATCAAAGCCTACTCTGAGGAGACCGCAAATCATCTGATGGAGCTATGCAGGGCAGCCACCCTGTGCCTTAAGGAAGATACTCAGATCGAGACTTCCCTGACCGAGAGCCTGCAGGCATACCTAAACGGGCAGGCGGGTGTGGAGGAAGCCATGGATGCTGTGGAAGGAAGCCTGAAGATGTATCTGGCAGAGTAGTGCTCCGCCTGGCATTCAATAGTCGATTTCTGTACGATTTTGTTGATAAAATCGTACGATTTGTGTATAATATAATTGAAAAGAGAGATTCTCTTTATGAGGCGATAAATAGTTATTCTTCAAGAAAGGTGATGATGATATGTCTATTACTGCAACTGAATTGAAAAGTAATCTTGGCAAATATCTTATGCTTGCAGAAACAGAGGATATTTATATTACTCGTAACGGAAAAGTTGTTGCAAAATTGTCTAATCCATATCAGGATAGAGTAGATGTTGCTAAATCATTGTTTGGCGTTCTTTCAAATGATATGACTCTGGAAGAAGCACGGGAAGAAAGGTTGAATACAATATGAGAGTTTTAGTTGATACTTGTGTTATCATCGATGCATTACAGTCTCGTGTTCCATTTTCAGAAGCAGCGCAAAAGCTCTTTATATATTCTGCAAATAAGCAATTTGAGGGTTATATTACAGCAAAGTCAGTTACAGATATCTATTATCTGACACACCGTTTAACACATAACGACGCAGAAACACGAAAGATTTTGAGCAAGCTTTTTACTTTATTTCATTTGTTGGATACCACTTCTTTAGATTGCCGGAAAGCAATATCTTCTGAAATTGGTGATTATGAAGATGCTATTATGGTGGAAACAGCAATTCGTTCAGAAATGGATTGTATAGTAACCAGAAATGTAAAAGATTATATGAAATCTTCTGTTAAGGTGTGTGAACCTTCTGCATTATTAAAGCTATTAGAGGAAGAAAACGAAACTGAATAAAAACAAAACTGAATAAAAACAAGAAGTGAATTGTTCAAATTGGATAATTTTTGATATGGATTGAAAAATAGCCTTATCCTGAACCGACCTCCTATCGTTAGACCTAAAATCTAACGATAGGAGGTCGGTTTTTTTATGGCTAAATATACACTTGTAAACGTCTGATAAAGTTACTATAATTTCAATTACAGAAAAAGGTGATGGAGAACTTACTTATGCAGATTTTTGTGGATGCGGATGCCTGTCCGGTGGTGGACATAGTGGAAAAAACAGCACGGAAGTATCAGATTCCGGTGACACTTCTGTGCGATACCAATCATATACTGACTTCCGGTTACAGCGAGGTAGTGGTCGTAGGAGCAGGGGCAGATGCAGTGGATTATAAGCTGATCAGTCTCTGCCGCAGGGGAGACATCGTGGTAACTCAGGACTATGGCGTGGCAGCCATGGCGCTGGGCAAGAGTGCCTACGCCATCCACCAGTCCGGTAAATGGTACACGGATGAGAACATCGACCAGATGCTCATGGAACGACATCTGAATAAAAAGGCAAGAAGAGCTTCTCATAAAAATCATTTAAAAGGTCCGAAGAAGCGAACCGAAGAGGATGACGAGAGGTTTGCACAGTCCTTCGAGCAGCTGATAAAAGCGGCGCTGAAGGAAACCGTAAAGACTTATATTCCATAGGAAAGCAGTTTGTATAAGCATAAATATAAAGGATCTGAAGAGACGGACAAGGGAGTATAAGAGAGGGTCGTGTAATGGGATTATTTTCTAAGAGAACCGAAAAGAAGACTTACGACAGAAGCAATCAAAAACCTGTCATCAAAGCCAGCATCTGCAACGGTGAACAGGTGGCGGGATTCAAGGATATCCACACGGGAAAAATTGAAGAAGTCATGCTGATCCGCCGGGCGGAAGACCTTGAGACATTTAAGACGATGTATGGGATTGAGGGAGAGATTACGAAGGAATACTGAGGGGCCTCACTTCAAATAGATAGCTACGAATGGAGATCTGCTATGGGAAACGATACAAATGTTAATATTGGAAATTCCGGAGAATATTTTGTTGCAGGTGAATTAGAGAGAAGAGGATATACTGTTGCGGTTCCAATGTCGAATGTGAAAGATTTTGATTTGCTGGCGATTGAACGGGATACACATAGGCAGATTGCAATACAGGTAAAGACCACAGGATATAAGCAGAAAAAGTGGACATTATCAAAGAAAAATGAAACATTACTTGGAGATGATATATTCTATATATTTGTATCTCTGAATGAATTAGAAGCACCGGAATATCATATTGTTCCGAGCAAAATTGTTACAGATACGATTCGTAAAAATCATGAGAAATGGCTTAATACTCCCGGAAAGAAGGGACAGAAACATAACAATACAAATATAAGAGAATTCTATGATTTGGAAGATAGCTATTTGGATCAATGGGAACTGCTAAAGATGGAACTTATAGATGATAGCAAGGTTGAAAACGGAATTTATTCATCACTGACCAGGTACATATCTAAATTTAGTAATCCTCCCCAGAGTAAGGTGATGCCGGAAAATAATATTGGTGATGGTACAATGGAGCATCCGTATCAGTTTCCGTATAGAACATATTCGAGAGAAATTGAAGACTTTGTTAAAGATGTATATGCTTTTGAAAGAAGCCACCCGGAGTATCAGTTATCCAGATATGTATTTATCTTGCAGTACTATGGTATACAATGGGATGAGAATGCAATGACTAATGTTAATATAGATGAATTGAACGGACAGGCTGTACTGGCTTTGATTATGGGGGCAGTAAGGGCGGAAAGATTCTGCAGTGGAGCACTGGAAGGGTTTCTTCAGAACGGATCGATAATCAAATGGCTTAAAAGGCTGAAAAAATTGTCTGATGCATTTGAAGAAAGTGAATAGTGCGGTGGTATAGAAGCGTAATTGATTTAACAAAGCGAGGAATAGACTGTGAAAAAAATTATTTTCGCATGATGACTTGAAAGACTCCGGAGCATACGGCTACTTCTTAAAACTTGATTCAACAAAAAAGTATTTTTATGCATTTAGATTTAGGGTAGATCAAAATAATAATACTCCCTTTTCGGAAAAGTGTTCCCCAAGCTTATTAGTTCAATCTAACATGAATTTTTATATATTTCGTGAATATTTATGCGATTTGAGCGATTGCTTGGTTTGGGAATTTGAAAGCTTTTGAAATCTTAGAATTTTAATACTAATCGGAAATGAGAGAAGGCACTACCTTTGATTGGGTGGTGCCTTTTAACTTACACATTGTATGGTTTTACTTCTTCAACAAATCCGTTTTTAGTATAAATAGTTACCTTTTTTACACCAGAATAACTCCTAAAACTTGTACCTTTATATGAAGAGCCAACACTTGTGGCGTTAATGCGCCACTCATATTTCACACGGTTATTCTTTAGGAAACTTCTGTTATAACCTTCGCCCATAATGTCTAACATTTCTTCTTCGGGCATACCAATTTCAACATTCCAGTATCGTTGCAGTTGTTCTAATTGTTTTCTGATTGGTAAAGCAAGCAAAATTCCCAAAAGAACACTACCACAAATGATTAATGTAACATAAAATATTGCATTCATGTTTTCAGCTCCTCTTATGTGATACCTATATTTTAGCACTTGATAAAGTCATTGTGAATAGTCAAATTGCCTTGAAATTAATAATGAAAGCACCTCCCCAAAAATAAAAATTTCTTATTTTTCTGATAGATGCTTTCTACTCAGACACCTAATCAAAATCTATTGCACACTTCCTTTAATTTGTTTGGCATGCTGTTTACGGTATTCATGCAATTCATTGGATGGGAATGGGAACACAATTACGAAAAGGGGCTAATAATATAATTGCAGTTGTAATAGAACCTATTCCAATAAAGTATTGGTCAGAAGATTGAAGTTCAGTTTATTTACACAGGAGAGGTAAGTCCAGGCGGAGCCTGGTACACTGACCCAAATTCATTAGATGTTTTAGATGCTGCATTCAATTATGAAAAGAGTCTCCTGGACATCACACATGAACAGAAGATCCAAATCCTTGGAGAGCCAACCATGACAGCAGAAGAAGTCATTGCAGCATTACAATAATATAGATAAGTAAAGTTTATCAAAAAATAGTAAAAATTAAGAACAATATGATACCATATGCCGCCCACTGTGCGGACAGACGCAGGCGTTCTGGAGCGCATACAAGCGTAACGGAGGTGGAGCGGTCGAGAACAGGACGGCGTAGCGTACTCGATTCTTAAGCAGTAAAAAGTTGTAACACAACTGTAACCCAAAACTGGCTACAAACAAAAAAACAGGAAGCCTTGAATTATCA
>ERZ827423.3156-NODE-3156-length-11677-cov-3.531406_pt1 | contig 11677 bp, 15 predicted proteins | sample MGYA00519775_ERZ827423 | MGnify/ENA primary metagenome ERZ827423 (study PRJEB31778, sample SAMEA3449296) | human gut metagenome | biome: human gut; feature: human-associated habitat; material: faeces | place: United Kingdom | collected 2010/2012 ...
ACCGCCAGCGAGGTGGCCCCGACCATCGGCAGGGTGATCGCACCGGCAAGCCCCCGGAACATGGGGATCATCCCGCCGAAGGAGTCCTTAACCTGACCACCCTGTTGCAGCAGGATCAGCCACGGGCTTTGCCCGCCTGCAAGCTGCGTGGCCACGTCGGTGAACTGTGCAGGCAGCATACGCATGGCGGCTTTATACTGCCCGACGGAAATCCCCGCTTTCTGTGCAGCCAGCGCCTGTCGGCTCAGCGACTGTTCAACGACTGCCGCTGTTTTTTTCGCATCACTTTCCGTACCGGAAAAATGACGCCTGACTCTGGCCATCTGCTCGTCAAATCTGGCCGCATCCAGACTTAAATCAACGACCAGATCGCCTACCGGTTCAGCCATACCGGACTCCTCCTGCGATCCCTTCTGATACTGTCATCAGCATTACGTCATCCTCCGTCATGCCCGCCATATCCGGGGAAGCGGGGATAACTTCATTTCCGTCCGGGTCAAAGCGGACGCCTCCGGTAAGCCCTGCCGCTTTCTGCATCAGCACATCATCTTCAGGCTCTTCGTCATCCTCACGCCGGTTCAGCAAACTGAAATCCAGCGGATGCATATCCGGATCGCTGAAAAACAGGCTGAGCACAGTGTACGTCAGCCCGGAAAAGTGCATATCCAGCAGAACATCATGAAAATAATGGGTACTGTAAAAGCGGTGCCAGTCGGCATACTCCGTGGATGACATCCCGGCAAGCATGGCGCGCCAGTCAGGTCGCCCCATCTCTCGCGCCAGTTTCAGGGCAAAACTCAGCTCACCGTCGAACACTTTCCCGCAGAAACAGGCTCTGCAGGCCCGGAGTCCTCTGCCTGGTCAGGGGCATCATTCACCACAAACCCATACATACCGGACAGCCGGTACACCACGTTTTCAGCATGAGAAATTGCCTCCGCGGGCCAGGTGGTAAGCACTTCCTGCTCAATCTGTTTAACGGCTTCATTCATGGAAGGCTGCTTTGTCTTCTGCGGATGGTTATGCCACAGGGACATCGCCACCACAAAAGCACCGGTTCTGATGGCGTCTTCCACAGTAACCTGCCGGTTGCTGTCTGACTCCGCCTGTTCTGCCTGCTGTTTCATCAGGGCGAGATGCTCAATACGCTGCAGGGCTGACAGTTCAGAAAGCGTGACGGTCACGCCGTTATGTTCAAATGATTCGGTTTTCAGGAACATCGCTGACTCTCCGGATTAACTGTCGGTGACAGTGATTTCTGCAACCGCAGCAAGTTCACCATTACCGGATACAACCGGAATGTTGACCTTGCCTGCAGCAACGCCGTTCACGGTGATGGTCATACCACTGACCGACACGGTAGCTTTTGTTTTATCCGCTGACACCGCACGGAAGCTCTTGTCAGTTGCGCCCTCCGGCTGGAAGGCCACGGTCAGCGTGGTGCTCTGCCCTTTCACCACCGAGGAGCTGGCAGGCGTCACGGTCATACCGGTTGCCGCCGTCACCGTACTGCGATCTTCTGCCATTGACGGACGGCCCACATTGGTGACCTTCACCGTACGGGTGATCACTTCCTTCGCCGTCACCGCCTTACCGATACTGCTGACCCAGCCACGGAACACATCGACCGTGCCGTTCGGGAAGCGGATTTTATAGGCACGGGTATCACCTTCATTAAACCACGCCAGCAGCGCCTGCTGCCCCTGCTCTCCGGGCATCCACGCCAGCGTGAAGCTGGTATCTCCGGCGGATTTCTGCCCCTGCCCGGTCGCGGTCCAGTCCGCATCTTCATCATCGAGATAACTGTCGTCATAGGACTCAGCGGTCAGTTCGCCGGGCGTCAGGTCTTTAATTTTTGCCAGACGCGACCAGTCATTGTCTGAAAGCGGGTTTGCATAAGGGTCGCCGCTCCCGTTATAAACCCACAGTGTGGTTCCGGCCCCTTTCACCGGTGCCAGAGGATTTGGTGTTGGCATATCGTCCTCACATTTCATAGGTAATGACATAAGTCAGATCGGCTGAACTCCACAGGCCCGCATCATCGTCGCGCCGGTAGTCATAGCCACTGGCCACCATACTGGTGATCAAATCTGACAGTGCCGGGATATCGCTCATCGCCGGATAAATCCGGCTTTCCATCCACGAATCCAGCTCTGAATCCGGCACCTGAGCAGGCAGGAAAACTTCAATATGCAGCTCCGCCTGCCAGGTATCGCTGTCCAGCTCTTCGCCCGTGTATTCAGCGCCGGTGAGATAAACGGCAATTGCCGGAAAATCCGCCTCATCAAAAACAGCGGGGCGACCATCAAAAAGCGTCGCCCCGGTGTCATGTTTTTCCAGTGCATCCAGTACGGCTGCACGGAATTCAGTATGTTTCATCGCTTTATTACCATCCTCAGTTGATGCTGCAGCGCATAGCCCAGCTCTTTCGGAAGACGCTCACGCCGTATCCGCTCAATATTCTGTTTAAACGCCGTGGTCAGCGGCACCGCCATCGGAATTTTCACCACATCAATGGGGTAACGGTTTTTCCCGGCCACACGCTGCATGACATGCCAGCGGCCATTTTTCAGTTGCTGAATAAACGCGCCGGGAATACGACGGTTACCCACCACAAGCACGCTGCCGCCACCTTTCAGGGATGAACGCTGCCCCTTTTTACGACGCCTGCGGCGCGAAAGGACAACCCGCGCATTACCCAGCCTGATTACGGGCAAATCCCCCCGGTTAACTTTGATTCTGGCCTGCGGATTTTTGACCGTGGCCCTTTTCAGCCTGGCCCTTTCCTTTACCAGTTTCCGGCGTACCTTTGTCTCACGGGCAACCAGTGACGCCGACTGCGATATCGCGGATGAAGCAACGCGGTTAATGGCCATTGCGGCGGCACCAGGCACTGCCGTTTTGCTGATACGGCTGAGGTTTTCAACGGCCTGCTCAAGACCTTTTATGGCCATACATCCCCCTTTCAGCGGCGACGGCTGGCGGCAGGTGGTTGCCCCCGGTTGAGCCAGAGATAACAACTCCCTCCGTCATCCGGAGAAACACGGTCCACCCAGAACATCTCGCCGTTAATGGTCAGCGTGTCACCACGCCGTACAGCACAAACCGTATCCGTAAGCACAAATAATGACGGGTTACTTCCTTCAATACGGATCCCACTACTGGCAAAACCCAGCGACTCCGGATCGTCAAAAACGCCATGAACCTCGCCGCCACGCTGTGCACCGGAGGTGAACTGCGCACTGATGCCCATCACTTCAACAATCGTACTGTCCACCCCGGCAAGGGCGGCATCAAAGGCATTCTGAAAATCACGCATAAACAGCCATTCCACCATCAACGTGTGTTTTTGCATCTGAGGACATAATCAGAATCACCCGACCAACATCCGCAAGCTCAACGGATTCCCCCGTTTCACCATCAACGCCACAGAGATGGAGGCAGGTCAGAACTCTGATGCGCGTTAACGCGCCGGATGTTTCCTCACGAACATCATGAGCCGCGGTTTCCCGCTCCCGGATATCCATATTCATAACCTGTACATCATCGCCGGATGACTGCATTTCCTCTTCCCATTCTGCCACCCGCTGCGCTATCTCTGCGGCACTCCCGGATATATCCGGCTCACGCCCCAGAATCAGGGCCAGTTCATCAAGCCGTTTCAGATTTTGCTCTTTCGTTGCCATATCAGCCCCCTGTGAAAAAAGACACGGGGGCATTTCGCCCCCGCTCACGGATTATTTCACCTGTACCACCACAAACTCATCCGGGTCCGGCAACACCATCAGCGGCGCGGACTGCGTCATGGTAAATTCACGGGCGGGATCCCCTACCGTCAGCCAGTGTTTCGGATAACGGGAAGAGGCCACCACACCTTCGGACAACGCCTGCGCATCCTGAATGGCACCATAGCAACGAATGCCCTCTGCTGCCGTATTCCCCAGGACCAGTGTGCCCTCCGGCAGATAACGTTTTTCGGTACCGTCCTCTGCCACATAAGACGTTTTCGCCACCACAATGGCCAGATCGCCGTAATACCCCTTGAAGGACACCACTGCGCCCAGATCTTTCACTGCCGTTTCGAGTTGAGAATTTGAACCGCGACGGGTATCCAGTTTTTCGCGGAACAGCTTAAAACCATTCAGAAGACGCCAGACGGTACCGTCCATAATGGCAATATTCACAAGACCGCTGGCCAGGTCGCAGTAGAGGTCAATATCATGTGTAGGATCGAACGTGTCACGATCCTGTTTTGACCACTCCTTACCACTACCCTGAGTGATGTTATTCTTCGTCGACCTGCCAAAATCGACCTCAATTTTCTCGAACTGGTCTCCTTCCATGGTGTATTTGCCATACAGCACGGCATTCACCGCCTGCATTTCTTCCACCTGGACAATGGCGTGCTCTTCCTGTTTGAGGTTATCGGTAATGATACGCAGACGGCGGTAAGCCGGATCATTCAGTTGAGATGGATCTTCACCAGGAAGGCGCTCAACCGCCTGCTGGTAATTAAATTCGTGTTTCGGCTTGACGTAGCCCGGACGCAACACGCGGGTTTCACCACCGCGATGGCGAAGCACTTTTCCTTCAACGATCGGGGAGACATAGGCCGCCACCGGCGTTTTTCCGGTAATTTTGTCCAGCATCACCTCTTCGGTGTGGAAATTCACCGTGCGGCGGAAAAACAGCTCCAGAAACAGCGCACGGAATTTAACTTTTTGTTCGGTATAACCGAGTAACTGGCGGGTCGTAAACAATCCCATAAATCAGTTCCTTTCATTCAGAAATCAGTCAGGCCACCGCGGTGGCCTGATAACGTGTTACGGCAGCGCCGCGTGACTCAGGGCACTGCCGGTAAAGGCGTTGGCCTTTTTGTGTTCATCCACACTTTCAGGCCAGCGGATTGCCTCCGTCGCAAAGGTCCCCGACTTGTAATACGTCAGCACCGCCTCTGTGCCTTCAAGCGGCAGTACCAGTATGCCAACCGCACTACCGGCTTTCTGTCCGTCCCAGACCACCAGTTTCCCGGTGGCCCCATCCAGCATCAGGGGTGTCAGTGCCGGTGTTGCCGAGGAAATCCCGCTGCTGCCTGTGGCGGTGTGAGCCGGATCATTACCGGCAAAAATACGTACTTCCGCACGCTGTTCAGTGATGGTTTTCGTCACCATATTGTTAAAACCTCGTATTGATGTTCAGCACTGACTTCATGGCATGGCCATGAGCATTTTCACGTCCGCATCACCGTCTTCTGACGCCTGTGACACGCCCCCCTGGACCGCAGCCGGTGAATGGTTCGCCATGAAATGTTCAAACATGGCGGTTGTGGATGCAGAGACCGGTTCTGCCTTACCTGATCCCGCAGCCAGCACAGCCCGGGCGCTCTCCACTGTCATTCCCGGGCAGGCAGCCAGCTGTTCAGCCTGCGCCTCAGCCCCTTTTGCCTCATCCAGTGCCATGATCTGATCACGGAGTGATGGTCCGGCATCCGCCTGCGGTGAAGCAGCCAGGATCGGGCGGGCTTTTTCCACCGTCATCTCCGGCATCGCCGCCAGCGTTGCTGCCAGTTGTTCACGACCGTTCGCTTCTTCACACGCCATAATGCGATCGGCTTCACTCTGCGTGGATGCCACCGGCTGCTGCGGTGCCGCCGCGGCCAGAATCGCCCGGGCCTGTTCAACGCTCATGCCCTGTTGTCCTGCCAGCATCGTGGCAAGCTGTTCACGTCCTTTCGCTTCCTGGCATGTCAGGATCCCCATCACTCGCTGGTTCTCCTGCACGGCGGCTTCCGTTGCAGTTAATTGCGGCATAGTGCCTCCTCTGACATTACTGTTCAGCGCCGTGGCCATCACACTGATGGCATCCGACGCATTGATTAATTCATCCGCCAGCCCGGCCTCAATGCCGGACTGACCTTCAAAAACGGCAGCCTCTGTTCCCGTGACGGCATCAACAGACAGACCGGTATACATCGCCACTTTTTCGGCAAACATCCGGCGCGCCGCATCAATCCGCTGCTGCATGTCCTGGCGAACCTCTGCCGGCAACGCTTCAAACTGATTGCCATCCACCTTGTGCGCCCCTGAGTAAATCAGCGTGATATCCACACCGGCCTGCGCCAGATGACCGGCATAGCTGACATGGCTCATCATCACGCCAATGGAGCCGATACGGGATGTCTGGGTAACCAGCCGTCGGGAGCAGGCCGACGCCAGCAGCATGGCTGCAGAACAGGCCGTGTCATTGCACAGTGCCCAGACCGGCTTCTGCTGACGGAGGCGGTAAATCATGTCAGCGCAGTCAAACGCGCCGGCGGCCTGCCCGCCCGGACTGTCAATGTCCAGCAGTACGCCCCGCACCTGGCTATCCGCCATTGCCTGCTGAAGACAGGCGACAATGCCGTCATAGCCTGTCATTCCGGAAAATGGCCGCATACCACCCAGCCGGTGCACCAGCGTGCCGGTCACCGGCAGTACAGCAATACCGTTCACCACCCGGTAAACACGGGCCGGTCGTTTACCTCCGGCCATGTACTCGTCCGTTTCAGCCAGCATTCCGGGTGCATCAAGCTGTACCTGCTGTTGTGGTACCGAAAGACTTGCTGCCCCCATCTCGCGCCCGAGCGCGCAAAAGAAAACCCGCGCATAGGCGGGCTCCAGAAGCAGCGGTTCATTGAATGCTGCTGCAATAATGTGTGAAAGATTACGTCTCACGTGGTGTTGTCTCCTCTTCCGGCCTGCGACTCTCCGCTATCTGCTGCTGATACGCCTGCGCTATCCACACCGGACGTGAGAGTCCGGCTTTTTCCCGCTCTGCAGATTCCCTGACCTGCTGGCGGAAAATGTCCTGATAATCCTCGCCCATCAGCGCCAGCTCTTTCTCATACGTGCTCAGTCCGGCCTCAATGCGCATCACTGATTCCTGAACCTCCTTGAGCCCGTCAATGGCCATTCTTCCGGCTCCAATCCACTCAGCCCGTGACCAGGCTGATCGCGCCTGATAAAAATCAAAACGTGCCCGTGGCGGACGAATAATCCCCCGAAGAAGTGCCTCTTCCAGCCAGCAGGAAAACATCTGCGTGGCCAGCCGGGACGCAATAAATTTTCGCCGCCCCATAAAATAGCGCCACGACTCATTGGCGGAGGCGCGGGCACTTGAGTAACTGACCTTCGAGTAATCACGGGACAACTGTTCGTAGGAAACGCCAAGACCGGCGGCGATATACCGCAGCAGCGCCTGTTCAAGCGCAGAAAATCCATTGTCTGAATCCTGCGCTGTCTGTAGTTTCAGATCATCACCAGGGAAAAGGTGCGGAATTTTGACACCGCCCAGTGTCACGTTATTCGTGTCATACCAGCTGGAGAACTTCTCCAGAATATTAATAAGCGGATTATCCTTCTGCTCCTGTGGCGCGCCGGCGATATATTCAAAGGCCTTTTCGGTATCAAGTTCACTTTCAATCGTCGCTGCATACATCGCCTTCACTATGGCCGACTGAAGCTGTGTTGCCTGCAGGGAATCGAGCATCTTCAGCCGTTCCATGACGCTGTAAAACTGATTAGCCCCACGGGTCTGCCCGTCCTCCACCGGCTCGAAAATATGCAGCATGGCCGGACGCCCGGTGGGAAGTTCACGCGGGATCCGTTCCCATCGTCCACTACCAGAGAACGGAAAATCATCCTCACAGATATGGTACGCGACGGCACGGCCATATCGATCGACCTCCACACCGGCCCGCAGAAAACGGTTCCCCATACCGTGTCCTGGCGTGTCCACCCGTTTCGGACTCACGGCTTTAAAACGCGTACGGAATAACTGCGTGGTTTCCGTATCCCAGACCGGCTGCACAAAGATTTCGCCGTTAAACGCATGAACGCCCACACCTTCACGGATAAATTCCGTGAACGTGCGTTTTCCTTCCACGTCGATCTCGCCAAACATCCCTTCGGCGTATTCCGACCAGGCCGCCTCCACCTCATCGACAAAACTTTTTGCCGCAGTCTCCCGCATCCCCAGCCAGCGCCAGTTCGGACGGTAGCTGATCAGAAACATATGCCCGACAATATGATCCTTATGCAGGGCCACCGCATTAGCCGCTATCCCGTTATTGCGCACCAGATCATCTGCCCGGGCATTCCCCAGACGCAACGCGGGCAGCAGGGCCGCATCGGCACTCTGCGCCGGTGGCAACCACTCAGCCATTTGCCCGCCAAATCCTGCGCCGCCCCCGTTGTAGCTGAGACTCTCACGAAGCGGAACGCCGTTCACATCAATCAGGACAGGCGTTCGTTTCATAACCTCACTCCCAGCGGACGACGGCGACGGCGGGTTGTCCCCAGTACCAACTCCGCATCATTGATCGCCCGGTTAAGCTCATCCAGAGAGGCCGCCGTATATTCAATTCTTCGTCCATCTTTCTGGACAGACACCACCCGTTTACCGGTTAATAAATCAAGGCGCGCCTGCAGTTCAGCGACTGTAACCATTCACTCCTCCGGACAGCTTCGCTGCCAGTTCTTTAAGGGTTGGCCGGGTCGTCTCTTCTTCCCGGGATTTTGCCAGTACAGCCAGATCAAGCTGCCAGCGTTGCACGGACACACGTAATGCCGCGTAGGCATACACCAGGCAGTCCAGCGCTTCGTTACGCCGCTTTTTGTTATCCCACAGCAGACGCATCTTTCCTTTTTCCCACTTCTCCACAAGCTCTTCCGCGACCAGTTGCTGCGCCTCTGTCTGCGAAAAAATCTCCGGATCATCAGGAAAACGGATGGCATACGACGTGGCTTCATCCGCAGGCGTGGGCTCGGCTTTCATACGGGCATAGAGAATTTCTTTTGCGGTGTCCGTCCCCACTTCACACAGATAAACGCCCCGCTGATTGCGGGTTTTCGGCATGGTGATCACCGGCTTGCCATAGACAGACGCGCCTTTTACCGGCAGCACCCGGAAAACACCGTGTTTTTTTGACCTCTGATAAACGATTTCGCCATCGATCCCCCCGATGTCCCAGCAGACACGGGAAATGGTCATTTCGGTTCCGTCTGCATGGCGGTATTTTTTGTTGATCGCCGCATCCACACGTAACAGCGTCTCTTCCTCATCGGGACGCCCCATAATGATGATTTTATCCACCAGAAAAGCTTCCTCTCCCGGTGCCCATCCCCAGACATACATCTCAAAACGGTTTCGCTGCGAGTCAATGCCCGCCGTCAGATAAACCACCCGGGCAGGCACCGCCGCCGTGTAATGCACGACCTTATCCATCAGTACCTGGTGATCGAGTTTTTCGCCCACGGCCTCTTCCCAGGTCTCGCCCAGCGTGGTGTTCACAAAGGTTTTCAGGCCGTTGGGATCTTTCAGTGCATCCAGCCAGTCATAGACTATCTGTACCCAGGTGGTGAATGGACTGTACGCTGTCCAGATATGGAACGTGATGGAGCGCGGCGGCGGAATTTCATTATCCGCGGCGCTGAAAAACGTCAGACCGTCACGGGTCCACATCCCCGTGTTTTCACAGATCCACCGCCCGTTGCTCTGGTCAAGCTCAGACTGATGGATCACGCAGCCATGATGTTCACAGAGGTAGAAAACGCTTTCGGGGCTGTCCTTCTCCCATTTAAGGCCAAAAGGCGTGGATTCATCGCCAAATTTCAGATACTGCTCCTCCCCACAGTGTGGGCAGGGCACATAAAAACGCATGAAATGCGCCGACTCGTTGGCCGCTTTTTCGATCTGGCAGGTGCCTTTGATTTTAGGCGTCGAGCCGCGAATGGATTTGGGCCATACAGAGCCCTCAATACGTTTATCCCCCAGCAGGGTTGGCGAACCCTCTTTTTCAACATCCGGTTCGAACGAGGAAAGCTCGTCATAACAGACCACATCCACGGATTTTTCACGGTAGTTTTTTGCTGCCGCACCACCCAGACACCAGAACCCCACACCGGAGGAAAAACGCTTCAGGGTGAGCGTATTATCGCGGTGTTTTCTTCCGAACCATGGAGCCAGCTCCAGCAATGCAGGAACATCCCTTATCGTTGGCTCAACATGAGATTTCATAAAATCTTCAGCAGCTGAGTCCGTGGGCTGAAAAAGAAGGCTGTTGCGTGATTTATGCTCAATAAAATAAGCCTCCACTCCCAGCAACATCTTTGTATAACCAACACGGGCAGATTTAATCAGGTTAACCGTGCGAATCAGATCGTTGCCCATACAGTTCATGATGCCAACCTGAAACGGCAGTGTTTCCCATCGCCCCGGGGTATAAGACGACTCTTTAGGAAGGTAATAATGTTTATTGGCCCACTGAACTGTCGTCAGTGGAACAGGAATAATGAGAGATAAAAGCCCTGTAGCTATCGCACCGGCTGCATTAGCTGCCTTCTGCGCGTCTGAAATCATCGATCCACCCGCCCACGTTTTCACCGGCCTTAGCTGCAACATTGGAGGCTTTCGCGATTTCAGTTTTCACCACATCAAGGTGTGATGGTGAAATGTCCGGATATTTACGCTGTAATGTCAACGGCACACGCACAAGTATCCCCGAAATCTCCTGTGCCACACGTTGCAGAATGAAGGTAAACAGTTCAGTTTCCAGCACTACTCCGTCTTCACGGGCATTTTTCAGTTCCTGCGCATCTGCCTGCGCTTTTGTGAGCCGGTAGCGTTCATAGTCAATGGTGCCGGGTTGTAAATCTGACTCCGCTGCCGCACGCAAATCGTCCAGTTCTTTGCGGAGCTTTTCGTTTTCGATATCAGTTTCCCTCTGCGCATACCACTGAATTGCCATGGCAGTATCAAATACAGATTCAATGCCCTTACTACCTTTGGAGGCGCAAGGGAGTCCCTGAGACTGCCAGCGTTCAATCGTCCGCGGGTCCACGTTGAAAATTTCGGCAAGCCTCTTTTTATTAACCTTCATGAAAACAACCCATTATCAAATACAAGGCCCGACATGAAAACGCCAGAACAAGGCATTTTCGGACACTTTCATGTCGGACCTTTACGGATGCAATATTAAAAAAAACAAAAAGTTATATTCGAGAAGTACCGACACGATTTTCCCTGAAAAATTTTCATAAATAGTGAAAAACCGCGAGGTCGCCGCCCCGTAACCTGTTGGATCGACGGAAAGGACCCGAAAACGAGAATAATTATCACTTACAGCAAGAATCGAATCTGATCTATTATGGTGCTTGCTATTATGTGCCGGCACAAGTGCGTCGTTTACCGTCATTTCACACAGAGGCATCATCAAATGAAAATCAGAAATATTCTCGCTATCTCCCTTGCGACATCATCCTTCAGTTGCCTGGCATTTAAATCCTCGCCCAATGTGCTACCAGGACCAACGAATCAACTAACTGCGGTAGAAAGTAAAATTATCGGACATTTTTATGCCCCACACAGTACATTACCCGGAACAACCATCACAGGGACATGTGACGCCTCCCCCGTCCCGGGATGCACCTGTCCGTTTTGTACTATGCTGCGTAGCCAAAACCGATAACATCCGCATTTACCTGGTATTCCATGATGAGTTCACGCAGCGACTGATAGAGGAAGGAAAGATGGTTAGTAAAAGCAAGGCGCATTGCCGCCGCATGCTGCAGGCATTGCAACAGACGAGAGCAGGTATTTTTGACCAGTTGGAAAACTGCCAGCATACTTTGCCCGAGTA
>ERZ827423.3157-NODE-3157-length-11676-cov-3.032699_pt1 | contig 11676 bp, 22 predicted proteins | sample MGYA00519775_ERZ827423 | MGnify/ENA primary metagenome ERZ827423 (study PRJEB31778, sample SAMEA3449296) | human gut metagenome | biome: human gut; feature: human-associated habitat; material: faeces | place: United Kingdom | collected 2010/2012 ...
CTGCCGAATATTACAACTTCCTGTCTCTCCTGGAAGAATACGACAAACTGACTCCGTATTTTAAAAATACCCTTGCAGCTTTTCCATGCGACAAATGCAGAGAACATTTCGGCGAATGCCCGGAAGAATTCGGCGACACAAAATGTATTCGTAGATTTGAGGATTATGCTGCCCGCTAAGGTTCAAACAATCTTTTCTCCATATTTTTCTGTCATATTATGTGCGATTAAGAGAAACGGAGGAAAAACGAATGGCTTTTTGCACAGAGATTGTATGCGATGGCTGCGGAAAGTGTATTTCCATGACAAAAATCTGCTCGAAGGAACGCATGACCCGCATTGCAAGAAGAGACGGCTGGAGTGTTGGAAAGGATTTTCAGTTATGCCACTATTGCAGAAAGAACAAAAAACGGCTGAAAGAAGAAGGCTGGATGTAAAATTGAAACGTCGGTTTGCGCCGGCGTTTTCTTTTACCATCTTATATCTGTCATATTAATGAAGAAATCAGAAAAATGGAGATATCAAAAAGGAGGAAGTACAAAATGATTACGATTATTCCCATTATTGACAGAGATGGTATGGATGTGAAAACGATGGTCCTTACATTAGACGTGGACGAAGGCATTAATATAAAAGAGGCTGTAAAAAGTGCTTGCGCTGAATATTGCAAGACAGAAGAAGGACGAAAAACATATGCAGGCAACTGTAACAACTTTAACTGGGGTGATTTTGAAGCCTATGTTCCAAATAGTATCTGCGGCAATCATGGTATTCGCAAAATTGATTCATTTATGTATGAAGATGAGATTGATTTTAATGAACAGCTGGTGGATGAAGATGATGCGATGTATAGATCTTGATGAATTTACTTCATGGAATCGATATCGAAAAGAAGAAATCGAACAGTTTATCAACTGGAAATAGGAGAAAAATAATATGTTAAATCAAAACTGGTTTGCCACTAAAAACTTCGTGATGTTCTGTGATTATACAGAATATCAGTTATTCTATGACACCAAAAGCAAAAATATTTATGAAGTCAGTGAAGGCGTTATGGATCGCGCAAATACAACGATCAGGGAATTTACCCCGGAGAATCCGGAATACTGCCGCTTACATTGTGCATACGAATCTTTCCTGGATTCATCCAATAAGGTGCGTACCGGGATATATAACATCACATTTGCTGCGCAGGTTAATGTTCTTGTGGAAGCGGATTCCCCGAAAGAAGCAAGGGAAAAAGCTGAAAAAATGTTCGGTGAATATGACGAGACAACACCTTTTCACTACACATATTTGTCGGACATTATGAACGTTACTGACAAAAACGGAAAAGAGGTATAATGCATGAGGATTACAAGATATACCACAGAATTGACAGACGATAAAATTACCGCTGTGGTAAAGGAAAATAGCAGCAATTACGAGATTAATAACCTGAACTCCCCGGAAAATATCGTTCGAATGATGAATGATGTCTTTCACGCAGACAGGAAAGCAGAAGAATATGTATGGCTGATTGCCATGAATACTAAAATGAAACCGATTGGTCTTTTTGAGTTGACTCACGGCTCCATCAATGCTTCTCAGTTGGGACCGCGCGAAGTGTTCGTCCGTTTATGTCTCTTAGGCGCCTCGTCTTTCGTGGTGATTCATAATCACCCTTCAGGAGATCCGTCTCCGAGCGCAGACGATAACGCTACAACAAAACGCCTGAAAAGTGCGGCGGATATTATGGGAATTCCGCTTGTTGATCATATTATCATTGGCGATTCTGCATTTTATTCATATGCGGAACATAATTTTTCATAATCAAATATTTAAGAAAATGCCAGATGTGGCAAGAGTAAATCGGTTGCTGTCAATAAGATCAAGGTAATCAGCCATGCATCTGCATGGACTAAAATAATTTAATTACGAAAGGAGGGTAAGGCAGGGCGCATTCCTCCCGCCCAAGCTGAGGCTATGGACGGGGTATCCTGCTTTTAAAGATGAACATTTTAATAAAAGAATTAAATAAATATGCCGCTGATTTATGCGACAGATTCAACGCAAAGAATGCAGAGGTACAAATCTGTTTCGAAGAATATTTCTCATGTAATTCACCGGGAATTCGATTTAAGAGACTCGAAAACGAAACAACAACAAGGTGTACTCATTCCGGAGTCTTCGGTGTGGCCTTCAATACCCTCGAAGAAGGAAAAATTGTTGTGGAAGATGCGTTTTTTCTGGTCGCCAATGGTTTACTAAAATCACAGATTGCAATACCTGATGAAAAAACCATCAATAGAATCATATTTTTCGGTGAACTGGATTGTCCTCTTCTGACTATCGAGGGAAATGTCCTGAACACGATCGTTGTTTTAACAGGCAAGAAAAAGAAAGGCGTCCAAGTATCTCAGAAAGATATCTGTAAAGCAAGCGGACTGTCTGCAAAGCACGTGCAGGAATCAATCCAGTCTTTGCAGAGGAAAGGAATTCTGAAGGTTATCGAAGACGGAAACAAGAAGGTCTATGTCCCCCCAAAGATGCAGTCAGAAGACTGGAGTACGAAGATTAGGAGGCAAAGATGACAAAAGAAGAATTAACACAGAAGCTCAGAGAAGAAAATAGTCTCGAAAGCTTATTATCGTTTACAGAAGGTCAAAGCTTGATTATGAAAACGTCGGATTAATCCCGGCGTTTTTTGCACGTGATATTCTGTCATAATAATTGCATCAAAGAAAAATGGAGGAAAATGATATGGAAAAATATATACCTGTAATTGGTGAGAGTGAATCACTACACACTGTAAAGGAGTGCAGTGTATGACAAACGCACGAACGGTTGCTACATGGAAATCAAGAAAGTATAATCGGAGGAAAATTGCATGAGAAGCAAAAATATTAAAAAAGAAACCATTGACAAATATCCCTGCGTGGATTACCTTCATAACGCATTAAGAGCATTATCGAATGGCAAAGTAGATTCCGCATACAGAGAAATTTATTGGGCTTTGTCGAAAGCCGGAGAAGAACTCAGCGAGGAAGAAAAAGTAAAATTTGAAAAACTGTTGGAAGAAGCAGATAAGAGATAACATGAGATTGTGGACAATACAGCCGGTTGGGGTTGTTAATATTCTCGAAAGAAACGGCGTTTTTACCTGCGATCCGGAGAAAAGTGAGTATTACAACGATTTTCATGACGCATATCTCTGGATTGCCGCTGAGATGGACAAACGAAATATTTCGCATCCGGATGGTTTGAAACTTCCTTTGTGGGCCTGGCATACGAGAGACTGGAAACATAAGAAACCGGATCTCAGAACGACGGGACTTGGAACTCCAGGAAAAAGCTATGCCTGCATCGAATTTGAAATCAACGATAAAGATGTTCTTTTATCAGATTACGGCAGCTGGCATTATGTTCTGAACCATGTCTGGTTTGATAACAGCTATTCCGAAGATGACTTGAACAAGAAGCAAGAATGGTTCGATTCCCTGAGTCCAGAAGAAAAAGAAAACGCAATTATCAAAAGCTGGCAGAATATTTTTGACGTAGCCAAGCGAAAGAATGATTGGTTTACCAACGGCCGCTATGTTCAGGCGACTTTCTGGGAACTTCGAAAAGATATGGTTACAAATATCAGATATTTTAGAGCAAAATAGGAGAAAAATAATATGAAAAACTTTTTTAGATTACTTATCGAAATGTTTATTATCTGGATTGCTGCAGCTTTGTTTCCTGAAAGAGTCGCTTATGATTTTTACCGGACACTGGCTCTCGTAGCTGTAACTTTTGTACTTACATGGGCAGCAATTGGCTTATTGGTAGAACTGCTTATTTTTATCATCCACAAGCTGGAAATATCCATTACCAAGAGCGCTATCGTGTTTTTTATGATCGTGGCAATTATCATTTCAATTTTTGCAAACTTTGCCGAACTTGTAATCGCAAGCCATATTGTTCCGGGATTTGTAATAAACGGCATAGGAACATACATCATTCTTACGATTTTGTTTGCAATATGCACAACAGAAGTATCTGTCAACAAAAATTAATGCTAAACGTAATGCGCCGGTCAATATCCGGCGCATTTTTTATTCTGTGTTTTTCTTTCATAATAGTATTACAAATCAAAGAAAAATGGAGGAAGATAAATGGTTTATATTATGAGAATTGACACAACAAAATATAAAGATCACAAAAATATCAGCCGGAAGAATTGGGAACCTGGAACAATGGATGATTATATGCATGCAATTAACGGAATTTCCAGACGGATCCGTAGTAAAAGAGAGGTACTCTGGCAACTGAAATTATTCCAGGGAGAATCGTTTCTTTCTTCGGAATGGAGTGAAAACAACCCAAAAGAAAACCATGGTTTGTCTGACAGGTATGTCAAATTTCTTAAGGAGAACCAAATCACGTACCATGACAGATTGTGTGACTGCGAAAGAACAAGACTTTTGTCTGGATATGGTTTTATGCAGGGGCATTTCGATATCGACAAGTACCTAAATATCCTTAAGGAAACAGGAGTGATTCAGATCCCGTTTTCGGCACTATACGATATCAGACAGTACGATAAATGCATGAATGGATGTTACATGGAAATTAAAAAAATATAACGGAGAAAAAAATAAATGAGAAAATATCTTTTACAAAATGCATCTATCGATTCCATTGTCGATAAATGTGATGAATTAAAAGCAAACGAAGAACTTGAAGTTCTGGGATTTGGCACAAAACATGACCTGACGTTGTATATCAAAAAAGACAGCGAATACGATGCAACCGTTGATAAAGATTATTCTAACCTTGTCGCCATTAACACTGCCAGAGATAAAGTTTGGGTTGATGACACAGGTGATATTTATGTCACCGACGGAGCGTTGTACAGAGAATTGAAACGGATAAATAATTACCGTGATTTTAAAACATTATAGGAGGAATAAAATGAGTTGGATCGGCGGAAGTATAGTAATTGATGATATCAAAAAGAAACAATTAGACGAAGCGGCGGAAAGGATCAGATACGCTGTAAAAAGCAATGCAAATCTCGCGGAATTTCCTAATATGGGATGCAGAATTAATCCATTCAGACACATCTGTCCACAGAAAGTCTTCAACGGATATGAAGAAGCAGAAGCAACTCTGGAAGGAAGACGGAGTGAGTGGAGCCGCAATTATACCGGATATGTAGCTTTCCGTGATCTTGAGTCTGTCAATAAAACAAAACGAATTATTGAACTAAAAGAAAAAATCGAATCGGAAACTGAAAAAAAGATCCGGTATGGTCTGGATAATAATGTGAAAGACCAGAAAGCTGATTTCATTGGCTGCCGTAAATGTGGTTCAAAGATCAATAAGACCTACATTCAGGCAAACAGATGTCCGGTCTGCAATAACGACCTTCGTTCAGACACTTTCAAAAAACGTATGGCTAGCTATCAGGAAAAGATCGATAAGCTGACGAAGGAACTGAATGAAGAGAAAAAGAAGAACGCAGCGAAAGCACCGATAAAGTATCTGGTGATGTATGAAGAATATGTAGGATAATAATGGAGGAAAAATCATGAGTGATTATATTACTGACTGGCTGATCGGTATAAGTAACACGGACGCTGACAGCGTCACTATGTACCGTTTTCGCGGCACAAGAAAAGATGTCAAAGAGTTGCTGGTGAAATTAGCGGCTCAGGACAGGGAAAAAGATCCGGATGGATATGATCACGGAACGGAACTCGTCGAACACGTACAGGAAGACGGACCCCATAAATATCAGGCATATACTGTTTTCGCAGATTCGCATATCGATTACACGGCACAGGAATTTTGCGATGTATGTTTTCTTAACGATGATGGAATGGTTGTGGGATAGGAGAAAGATATGAAAGTGATATTTAAGGAAATCAATTACAAAGAAGTAGAAGTGCCGGACGGAACATCTCTAGAAGAACTGGAAAAAATGGTCGAAAACTGCGATGTGATCGTCGGAGATACGACCGAAGCCGACTACGAGGTTAATGTAAACGGCGAATGGTATAGTATTTCGTAGCAGAAACATAAAAATTTTAAGGCATCCGCAAAGGATGCTTTTTGTATTCCAAATACACTTTTCTGTCATATTAATGAAATCAAAGAGAAAAATGGAGGATAACACTATGACAAAAGAACAATTCGCAGCGGAACTCAGAAATAAACTTCCGGAGTATATGCCGGATAGATACAAAAACCTTGTATTTAACGAGGAAAAGATAAATAAGAATAACGGAGTGACGCTGACCGGCATTCTGATTGACGACGGCAGCAAATGTACGCCGATATTTTATATCGATAGGATGTACGACAGTTTTTGTAGTAATCACGACTTCAATGAAACTATCCGTATGTTTGCAGAAACCATTATAAATACGATGGACAACAAACCGGATCCGGACAATATCCTGAAGAAGATTAAAGAGAATTCTAACCGCATTATTCCTAAGTTAATCAATGCAGAAAAGAATCAGGAATTGTTGAAAAACTGTCCGCACAGATTTTTTCTTGATCTGGCAGTTGTTTACGAAATCATGTTGGAACCCGGTCATTTTATTCTTATTAAGAATGAAATGTTTGATTACCATGGCATGACGGAAGATGAATTATATCATCTTGCTGTAAAAAATGTCCGTGAACAAAAACAGGTGGTTACACTTGACCAGATTCTTAAAGAGATGGTTGATGTTGAAGAGGATTTGGAACAAATCCCTATGCTTATTGTAAAAACCAAATACGTAACTCATGGAGCAAGCGTAATGCTTTGCGAAGATGTTTTGTCGGAAGCAGCAGATATGCTTAAGAGTGATCTCTATATCTTGCCGTCAAGTATTAACGAAATCATTGTCATTCCTGTAGATTTCAGAAATGGTGTGACTGGACTTAAAGATATGGTAAATACTGTCAACCAGACACAAGTACTCCCCGAAGAGTTTCTTTCTGATTCCGTTTATTTTTTTGACAGAAAACTTAAGAAATTATCTATTGCCGAAGAATAATTGTAAGGAAACCCGTTTTTGGCGGGTTTCCTTTTGTAAAGGAACAATAAAGATTCAATGACTTATAAAAGATTAGTAGACCAGGCGGAAGCTATGGTAAATATTGTACATAAAAAATATCTATCCGGAAATAAAATGGCGTATCCGGCGTTGCTTTTAGGTGTTTTCCGGATTGAAAGTTATCCAGGGGCTGGTCATAATTATCAGGCAGTTATAGATGCAATTCATAATTGTTATGCAAGAGATAATACATCAGGAATTGATATTGGTTATAAAGAAGGACTAAAAACGATGGTCCATACCGGAAAAGATATACAAAAATTATTACAATATCAAGAGAAAAAAAGAACAAGAAGGAACGGCTCAATTTTACGTAGATAATGGAGAAATATTATATGAATAGAGAAATTTACAAACAAAGATTTATGGAAGCAGACGCTACGAGAATGCCCATGACAGAATTTCAGAAAATCATCAGTGATTCTATTTATCCTGCAACCGGACCCCAAAGAGGGTATAATAATTTACTGATCGCTATAGAAGAATGTGCGGAACTCATCGAAAGCTTTGGAGAATATATATCCGACAAAGATAGAAATAAATATGGGGTATATGAGGAATTAACTGATGTTTATTTGGCACAGTATTATGTTATGAATGTTCTTGGTATTGAGGAAAAGGATATAAAACTGGACGCAAGACATAGAACAGAAATGGATATATTCGTATCATTAAGCAAATTACAGTTTAGTCTTGCGAAATATATGCGTAAAGCTGAAACCCTTCCATTGCAAGAAAGAAAACAGATGATTCGTCAGATTACCAAAGATTTATCCGGCGTTAAACAGAGCCTATTGTTTATACAAGGATATATGATGATGACAAAAGAAGATTTATTCAAATCAATTAACGTAGTCATGGATAGACAGAAGAGTAGAAATGAATTGCAGGATCCACTAGGATTACAAAAAGATACAGAACAGATAGTACAAAATATATTATAAAAATTGATAATAAGAAACTCGCTTTTTGCGGGTTTCTCTTTTTGTAAAATTCTGTGTATAAAAATTGTTTCAAAAAATTTTCTGTCATAATAATATTGTAAGAAACAAATAAAAACACATACAACCAATAAGGAGAGAAAAAATGGCTAAAGAGATGTTGGTGACTGAAGGATTAAATGAACTGAAGACCTTGGATGCAAGAATTGACCGTGCGATCAGCGACGCAAAATTCATTGTTGATGCGAAGGATTCTGACAAAAAGGTAACTCCGGCGCAGACCAAGGACGATTTCAGGAAGAAGGCGCAGGGTTCCTACAACTCCATCATCGACCTGATCAGGAGAAGAGAAGCAATCAAGGCAGCAATCGTTGCTTCCAATGCCGTGACCGTGGTGGAAATCTGCGGCGAGAAGATGACCGTCGCGAAGGCAATCGAAACCAAATCTTCGATTGAATATAAAAAGTTCTTACTGAATACGATGAGGAGACAGTTGGCTGACGCAGTTCTCTCCATGAATAAGAAGAATGCCGCTCTCGAGGATAAAATTACCAAGTTGGTAGAAACGTCCTATGGGAAGGATGCGAAGATTTCTCCCGAGGATTATAATTCCATTGCGGATCCTATGAGAAAGAGCAACGAGGTTTCTCTGGTAAATCCGCTGGATCTGGCAACGAAGATCGAGGAGCTGGAATCTTATATTGAAGAATTTACCGCTACCGTTGACGCAAAGTTACAGATCAGTAACTGTACCACGAAAATCGTAATTGACTAAGGTGATCGCCGTATTGATTACGGTGGCAGTGGAGGTTTAACCTTCCCCTGCGATATAAAAAGATGGACGATCATGCGAAAACCAGAATTTACATGCCGCCGTTTTGCCCTTTAGGGATCGGTTATATAATCAAAGGGTGACTGATTCAGCCGATAACTGAATTTCATCTTCTAGCGAATATATTTGATATTAGCCAGAATATGTATATAATAATACAAATGGTGATGAATGTTCAATAGTCAAATGTTTAATGCTGAATGTTCAATTTCAAATTTTCTCCTTTTTTAATTTTCTTGGCATAATCGTTTTGTTATATAAAATTTTCCGCCAATGCGTCGGCCAGATTAGCCGAAAAGGAGTGAAAATAAAAAGACAAAACGTGCCAATCAATTTTGAATCGTCGATAAAATCCTGCATCGAAAGGTTTGTGGAGCATATGTAAGTATCCCATGGTGATTATCTTCGGATAACCGGTATCCTACAGGCTGCGTGACCGTCCATAAAAAAGACCCGGGCCCCGGGTCTTTTTTTGTTGCTCATTGTGCTTTGGAGATTAAACGAAATTTTCCCTCTGCGATATAATACCTGAAAATACCGTGGAAGAACGAAAAACTCTCATCTACTGCAAGTCTTCTTATTTCTGATAGGGTAGAGAGTGCGTTAGAAGAATAGATGGCAGAATAAGGGATGACTTCCATGTTATTGACACTATCGACGAGAACATAAAAATCTTCCCCAAATTTTTCGGCAATCTTATTTAGATAGACTTCTGAGAGAATTGCCTCGGCCCCAGATAAAGGAAATAGATCTACACCCACACAATATAAATTATCCGAATCATATCCCCCGTTTTCTTTCAGTTCATCCTTATTTAAGTATCCAACAAAATTTGAATCATCACAAACGCATTCTATATAAATTTCGTATTCTTCTTCCATATTTTTCACGGCAGCGTCAAACATGGTTCTTTTGTCAATCTCATAGTAGCTAAGATCAGAATTTCTGTATAATTTCGGTTCGCGGGACGACTGAAAACAGACCGGAAGTTTTTTCCATTCATAAACGACGAGTTTTTCCGGCTCCGTATCATATATATTGTTGCCTTCCAGTAATTCGACATCTGGTAAAAATACCGGGAGAATATATTTCAAAATCTCTTCTCGTTCCATGCATTTTTCCTCCGTATTGTTATGGCTTTTATTTTACCACAATTCATTATTTCCGAGAAGAACTTTTGTGCAGAAAAATGCCACAGCTCCGTTTTCTTTCATATTAATTACAGAACTAATATTTTGATAAGAAGTGTTCGAAAACAAAATCTTTCATAATAATAAAAGAGGAGGAATTATGGGAAAGAAAATTATTTTATTTATTCTGACAGCGGGATTGCTGTTGACTTCATTTCCATCAGAAGCGGCAGCGATGTCACAGTATTCGTTTGTTGATGTGATTGGAGACGTCTCTGAAACCAATTATAATCGGATGATGACCAATTACTGTAAGATTCCGGAAAATGTACGGGAATCGTATCAGCTAGACGGCTGGCATTTATCCATTTCCACAGAACATTTGGAAGACACCTGGTTTGCCGGGTGGGGATACAGCGCCATAGCAAGCGGTTACGACAGCGCGGTCAAAGAGATCCGCGTAGAGGACATCAAGAATGGAGCGAATGCCGTTGTGCATGAGATCGGGCATTATGTGGATGGAAAGCTTGGTTATATCTCCGGTACGGAAGAATGGAAGAATATCTGGGAGACAGAAATCACAAGTCACTATGGAACTACGAGCGCACTGGAAGGATTTGCAGAAGCTTTCGAACAAAGCATCTATAATCCACAATCTTATTCTAAAAGATGCCCGCAGTCGTATCAGTTTATTACGGAACATCTGAACTTGATAACGCCGGAAAATAGCACTAATTCATTATAGGAGGAAAAATAATGGTTTTATATTTTTCAGACAACAAAGAAACAGAACGCAAAAGGAAAGGTGTATTCTACGAAGAAACACTTCCGGAAAACGCCGTCATATTTGGTTCGACCACTCTAAAGAAATATAACGGTGGACCGGCCGATTATATGAAGATCGGCACGAAAAGATACTATATTGACGAACCGGTGAATGAGCGGGACGTTATCGGATATATTCCGGTAGTAGCGGAGAAATATCCTTCCACACCGTCCGACAAAACGGATCCGGCAGCAAACAAATGCGGATATATTCAGGTGAAAGAATGTTATCCTTTTCTTCCTTATATTCTTCCGATCCTTTTGCTGCTCATTCTGTTAGTGCTGATTGTCCGTAGTATGGGTGGAAGCGGCTTCTTCAAAAATAATGTGGTTTTGCCAGATAAACATGAGCAGCCGTCAGTAAGTATCGAAAATAAAGAAACAATAAAAGAACCGGATAAAAATCAGAATCCGATTCAGCCTACAGCTTCAACAAAAGAACCAAAGAAAGAAGAAAAAATACCTCTGTAGCTGTTCTTCCGAGTCTGTGAAAGTTTTTCTTAACGGACAATAATAACCGGCTGCATTATATGACTGGAAATCCTCCCACAAGAGAAGATCAGATGAATGGTATTGATTATAATAGCTTAGAAGAAGTTACTACACAATCTATTACCTCCGAAGTTCCTGCTGTCGAGGAAACACCCTTACCAGTCGTGGTATCTTTACCTGTAATAGAAGAGACAACAGATACAACAAATACAAATACAAGCGAATCCGCCGATAATACAGAGGAAACAAAACCTCTTAAATCAGTATCGGATGGAGATGCGAAGTAATATAAAAGAAGAGCTATGTGGTTATACCCATAGCTCTCAGACTGTAGACAAAGCTCCTTCCTGTGAGGGAGCTTTTCTTGTGTCATGACTG
>ERZ827423.3164-NODE-3164-length-11659-cov-4.723630_pt1 | contig 11659 bp, 6 predicted proteins | sample MGYA00519775_ERZ827423 | MGnify/ENA primary metagenome ERZ827423 (study PRJEB31778, sample SAMEA3449296) | human gut metagenome | biome: human gut; feature: human-associated habitat; material: faeces | place: United Kingdom | collected 2010/2012 ...
AGCTGTTCCCACGGGACTGCCAGGGCCTGGTGGAGGCCATTCAGAAGAAGCTGTACGACGCCACCGGCAGGCACGTGGAGGTCATGGTCTATGGCGACGGTGCCTTCAAGGACCCCGTTGGTAAGATCTGGGAGCTGGCAGACCCCGTGGTGTCCCCCGCCTACACCGCCGGTCTGGAGGGTACGCCCAACGAACTGAAGCTGAAGTACCTGGCGGACAACGATTTCGCCGGTCTGGACGGCGAGGAGCTGCGGCAGGCCATCAAGGGCCGCATCGCCGCTAAGGACGGCAGCTCTCTGGTGGGCAACATGGTCTCCGAGGGCACTACCCCCCGCCGCCTGACGGACCTGATCGGCTCCCTGTGCGACCTGACCTCCGGCTCCGGCGACAAGGGTACCCCCATCGTCTACATTCAGGGCTATTTCGACAACTACACCAACGACTGAGAAAACAACGAAAAACAGACGCCGCTTCTGCATGAAGCGGCGTCTGTTTTTTATGGTTCGTCCTCCGGGGACAGCAGCCGCATGACGGATACCTCGTAAGCTGTCCGCTCCTCCGGGCCGGTTTCCGTCACCTTTCGATATACCCGGCTCTGGACCCGCCCCTCAAGGGACAAGGGCGCTCCCGCCTCCAAGGTACACACCTGTGACGCCACCTGTCCCCACGCGATCACCGGCAGGTAATCCGCCCGGCCGTAGCTCCGGGGCACGGCTAAGATCAGATCGCTGATGCTGCGGCCCAGAGGCGTCCGCCGGTAGATGGGCGGCTTGCACAATGTCCCGGCCAGCAGGATGCGGTTGACCGGCTCTCCCAGCCCCGGCTGAAGGGACCGGGCGTACACCGTCAGCACGAGACGCCGTCCGGGGCCGGACCGGTTGTTAAAAGAGCGGAGCTGTCCCTCTACCCGGAGGGGAACGCCCTCTTTCAGCAGCGGCAGCTGTGTCTGCCGCACCAGCAGGGGCAGACGGTCCGCCGTGCCGGACAGCCGGGGGACCTCCAGAATTTGACGGAAAAAAAGCTGGCCGTGATTTTCATGGGATGGCTCCGGAGCACCCACGGGGATCCCCTCCAAAAGCACTTCGTTTCGGGTCTGATTTGTCATCTCGTCCACCTCTCGGTTGTGATGCTTCATCCTATGAGGGGGCGGCGGGCCTTAGAACGAAATTTACAAATATCGCCTTGTAAGTCGCAGTGCAAGCGGATATAATACCCTCATCAAAACGAAACGGAGGGACGGCTATGGCGAATATTCTGGATTATCTGGACTGGCGGGGGGATCTGACGCTGGCGCAGGATCCGTTTAACGAAGTGGATAACCTGATCTTGGCGGAGCTGTCCTTCGTGGACTTCGGCGGCATCGTCCCCGGCCCCGGCGAGGGGAGGGCCGTGCCCCTGTGGAAGGCGGCGGAGGCGTATTTTGCCAAAACGGAAGGCCGGCCCATCGACATGGGCGTTCTGGTGCCCAATCAGATCCCGGAGCTGCTGCGCCGGACGGCAGCCTCGCCCCGGTTCCGGGACATGAAGCTCAACGGCTTTGTGGACCATCTGGACACGGTGAAGGCGGAGCAGTTCGCGGCGCTGGCGGCAGAGTGCGGGGATGGCACCGTCTACCTCTCCTTCCGGGGCACCGACGATACGCTGGCAGGGTGGAAAGAGGATTTCTATCTGAGTTGTATGCGGGAGGTCCCTGCTCAGAAAATGGCAGTGGCATACACGGAGGCCATGGCCCATCAGTACCCCCGGATCAAGCTGCAGCTGGGCGGCCATTCCAAGGGCGGCAATCTGGCAGTGTGGGCGGGGGTGTTTTGCCCTGCGGCGGTGCAGCGGCGGATCGCCGCCGTCTGGTCCAATGACGGCCCCGGCTTCCATGACGATATTCTGTCTCTGCCCCGACATATCCGGCTGGCGGAGCGTATCCACACCATTGTGCCGAAATCCTCCGTGGTAGGGATGCTGCTGGAGCACGAGGAGGACTACACCGTGGTAGACAGCAGCCAGCAGGGCCTCATGCAGCATGACGGCTTTTCCTGGGCGGTGCTGGGGAACCGATTTGTCCGGCTCCACAGTGTCACCCGGCAGGCCCGCCTGACGGATCAGGAGCTGCGGGGCTGGGTCCAGGGGCTGACCGTTGAGCAGAGGGAAAAATTTGTGGACAGCGCCTTTCAGGTGCTGGAGGCCTCCGGTGCCCAGACCCTGACGGACCTGAAGGCGGACAGCTTCAAAGCGGTGCGGCCTATGGTCCGGGCCTTGAAGGATCTGGACAAGGAGACCCGGGAGGCTCTGCTGAAATTTATGAGCATCCTCTTTATGAGCAACCTGCGGATGACGCTGGAGGGCATTCAGGAAGAAACGGAGAAGAGCCTTCTGCGGAACGGGAAAAAGGCGGAGAGATCCGCCGGGAAGAAGGGATAAACAACCGCAGATGTTCCAAGCGGAACGTCCGCTTATGCCGACAGCGGAAAAAGCAACCGGCTTCAGACATAAAAAGCATCCACCCGTCATTGACGGGTGGATGCTTTTATGCTTGGCCGGAATCCTGGCAGCTCCGTTCCAGAGCACGGCGGATATTGCCGTCCAGCAAGTGCCCCAGATGGTCGATGTAGGCATCGGTGTCATATTTCATGCCGTTTTGCAGCCACAGGGCGGTCAGCCCGGACAGAGCGGCGGCATAGAATTCCGACAAGACCCGGATATCCTCATCATCCGCCGGGAGGCCCTCAGCCTGATCCCGGATATAGGAGGTCATGGCAGCTAATGTCACTTTATGGTAGTAGCGCCGAAGCGTTTCCTGATTGCCCGAATTGTAGAGATGATACACGGCCCGCTTGTTCTGGGAGGCAAAGGCCGTAGCGTCCCGGAATGCTTCCTGCCAGCTGTCATACCGGCGCAGCTTGGACTGAAAATCCTGAATTTCCAGCTGAAGAATGTCCTCTACCAGTGCGTAGATATCCGCATAATAGTAATAGAAGGTGTTGCGGTTCACAGCGCCCTTTTCCGCAATGTCTTTGATGGAAATTTTATCCAGAGGGCGTTCGTTCAGCAGTTGGATAAAGGCCCGCCGGATGGCATTTTTTGTCTGTTGCGCCATAGCCCGCTCCTTTTGAAACAAATTTCCTTTTTCATATCCATTATACACGGAAACCGGACCAGTCTCAAGTGCGAGTTTTTAACGAAATCTTTAAGGCTTTAGGCACGGAGGCAATTTTGCCTGAACTTTTGCAGGGCATTTTCCCATACCATTAGGCACAGGCGGCAGATATGCCCATAGTGGCGCCGGAGGAAACATGTTACACTTTCAGCATGGAGAAAAAGGGCGCATTGGACGCTTTGAGGGAGAAGAGGTGCAATATGAGGCACGTTCTGACATCGGAAGCTGTGACCAGAGGTCACCCGGATAAGCTGTGTGATCAGGTGGCCGATGGGGTGCTGGATGCCTTGCTGACGGAGGACCCGGAGGCAAGAGTTGCCTGCGAGGCGGCCGTATGGGAAAACCACCTGCTTTTGTTCGGAGAGATCAGCGCCCGGCAGGAACCGGATTACGAGGTTGTGGCCCGGGAGGTACTGCGGGACATCGGCTATGACCGCCCCGGACTGGGGCTGAACGCGGATCACTGTGACATTCAGGTTCTCTTTCATCCACAGTCTCCGGATATCGCTCAGGGTGTCAGCCACCGCTCGGCGGAGGATACCGGCGCCGGGGATCAGGGGATCATGACCGGCTACGCCTGCCGGGAGACCCCGGAGCTGATGCCCTTGCCGGTCACCTTGGCAGGGGCGCTGGTAAAGCGGCTGGATCACATGCGGCGCTCCGGCGGGATGCCCTGGCTGCTGCCGGACGGCAAAGCTCAGGTCAGCGTGGCCTATGAGGATGGACGGCCCGCCCGGATCACCACAGTGGTCCTTTCCACCCAGCATACGCCCAACGTTCGCACGGATGCCTTGCGGAAGGTGCTGCGGCGGGAGGTGATCCTGCCGGTGCTGCCCCCGGCGCTGCTGGACGAGGAGCCGCTGCTTTATATCAACCCCACGGGCCGGTTCGTCATCGGCGGCCCCGCCGGGGACGCCGGCCTCACCGGGCGGAAAGCCGTGTCGGACGCTTATGGCGGCGCAGCCCACCATGGGGGTGGTTCTCTGGCAGGAAAGGACCCCACAAAAATGGACCGCACCGGGGCCTATCTGGCCCGGTATCTGGCGAAAAACGTGGTGGCGGCAGGCTTGGCGGACCGCTGCGAGGTGCAGCTGGCCTACGCCATCGGCCTTGCGGACCCCGTCAGCGTGTCGGTGAACACCTTCGGCACAGGTATGATCCGCGATGAGACGCTGGCGGTCTGGCTGGAAAACCATGTGGATATGCGGCCCGGCGTGGTGATCCGCCGGTTCGGGCTGACCCGGCCGATTTACCGGGGACTGGCCGCTTACGGCCCCTTCGGCGAAAACGGCCGGGGGATGCCGTGGGAGCGGACGGATCTGCGCTTCCCGGCGCAGTTTTGACCTGTATTCTGCAAAATTTAAATAGAAGGAAGAAAGTAAGATGCGAAATCCAGTGAAAACCGCGAAACAACAGCTTCTGCGTGTGGGAAGCTGCGCACTGTCCGCCCTGATGGTGCTGGGCTCCATCCCGGCGGCCGCCATCGGGGACGGCGTGACCGCCACCTATGACGAGGCCTACTACGCCATGACGGACTACTACGGCAATCTCACCGACGGCAGTGTGGTGAAGAGCTACCGCACCAACGGCATCGCTACCTTGACGGACTACGGCGATTACGATGAGATCATCAACCTGACCGACGGCACGGTGCCTGCCCGGAACGGTGGCATGACCACCTTCCGGTTGGACGAAAAGGCCCTGCCCGGGACCTTCTACTTTGAGGGCAAAACCACAAAGCCCTTCCAGCAGCTTCCTTGGACGATCTCCATGAGCTATACCCTCAACGGTGTGCCTACCAAGGCAGAGGATTTGGCGGGACAGGCCGGCGTGGTGGAAATCCATCTGGATATCGTACCCAATGAACGGGCCAGCGAGTACGCCCGGAACAACTACACCCTGGAAGCCATGGCGATCTTCAATCAGGATGACATCCTGTCTCTGGAGGCCCCCGGTGCCCAGGTGCAGCTGATCGGCAACCTGCGGGCGGTGCTGTTCCTCGGTTTGCCCGGTGAGGAATGCCACTATACAATCCGGGTAGGCAGCGAGGACTTCGCCTTTGGCGGCATGACCTTCCTGATGGTGCCGGCTACTCTGAGCCAACTGGAGGAGATCGCCAAGCTGTCTGAACGGAAGGACGATCTGGAGGACAATTATAACAAGCTCTCCGGCAGCATTGATTCCCTGCTGGACGCCATGACGGCCATGACCGGCAGCCTGAACGCCTCTGCCAACGGTCTGGAGCAGCTGAATAAGGCCCGGGGTATTTTCTCCGACGGCAAGGGCGTGATCTATTCCGGAACGGACGCTCTGCGGGAGGATCTCTCCAATCTGGCGGATGTGCTGGAGCCGGTGGAGGGGCAGATCGAAGCCCTCAGCAAGACAATTTCTGATTCCAAGTCCACCCTGCGCAGCATGACCAACACAGTCTCCGACCTGAAGGGTGATCTGAAGGATGTGGAGAGTGCCCTGAGAGATCTGGAAGACGGCACCGGCGATGTGCGCAAGGTGTTCAGTGCGCTGGGCAGCCTACGCAAAAGCCTGAAGGCGCTGCAGGAGGCTCTGGGCGGCACCGTAAAGGACACCTCCGGCAAACTCGATGAAACCATCGACAAGAACCAGAACGTCGGATCCACTACTGTCAATCAAGTAAAGGAAGCGCATAGCGCCTATGTAGAAAAAGACCGCAAGACCTTCTATCAGGATTTGCTGGAGCTGAAGGGCACGGATACGGCGGAGGCAGCCGCGACAGTGCGGAAGATCATGGCAACCCGTCAGGAACTCAGCAATCTGAAAACAACGCTTGCACAGGTTGAGGCAACGCGTCAGCAACTGCAAGAGCGGTTGGAACAGACCCAGCAGAAAGATCCGGAACTGAATAGCCCAGAAGCCAAACGGCTTCAGGCTGGAATTGCCGAATGTGACGAAAACATCGCCAAGATAAAAGCGGGGATACAGCAGTATGAGGCAGGCTTAGAGGCCTCTGGCGCGAACCGGCTGGAAACCGCTTATCAGGCAAAGTCTCAGATGACCTTCCAGCAGTTTTGCCAGCAGGTTCTGGGACAGAGTGCCGCCACAGCCAAGCAGATGAACGATCTGTGGCTGGTGTATGCCAGCGGCAAGGTGGAGTATGATAAGGATTCTCCCACCGGTGCGGAAACTCCCGACCAGGGAGGGACTCTCTCCGGCGAGTTGCTGCACAACGATCCTGAGGACAGTCCTGAGAAGGACACCTCCGGTGGGGACAGTGCGCCTTCCGGCGATCATTCCGACGGTTCGTCCGAAAAGACTCCCGGCGGCAGCGGTTCTGAAAGCACGGACGCCGGAAGCGGAACTGGTGACCAAGTAAGCAGCGGCGCACAGAATCCGCCTGATTCCTCCAACACAGATGAAAACGGTTCTGAAAATACCGGCAGCGGTGAGAACAACGGAGAGAACAACGGCGGCGGATCCCAAAAGGATTCCACAGACGCCCCAAATCCGCCTGACCCTGAAAACCCGGGAACTGAAACGGAACCGGATGCGCCGCTGCCCCCCAGTGAGAGTGTCGGCGGTGCGGTGGTGGACCTGATCTCCGGCGGTCTGGACAGCGCCATGGCGGAGATCGCCAAGCTTCAGAAGTCACTGGCAGGTGTGATGAATAGATTGAAGGATCCCACCAGTCAGGTGATCAGCGACCTCAGCGCTCTGTGCGGCCAGATCGAAAACCTGTCCTCTTTGCTCAACAGTGCCGAGGACCTGTCTGCCGCCATCCGCCATTCCTCTGCGGACCTCCGGGATATCTTGGATGATGTGGAGGATCTGCAGGACATTCTGGATGATTACGAGCCGGTTTTGCAGGATACTCTGAAAACTGTCAGCAGCCTCAGCACCAGTGCCATCAAGACCATCCGGGATACGCAGGGCCTCATCAGCGACACAGAGGCTCTCATGAAATCCACCGGCGCTACGCTGGATGACGGCACCAAGCAGACTCTGGAGGGTCTGGCGGCCGTCCTGCGGAGCACTGCCAAGACCATGGGCACCGCCGGACAGATCAAGGATGCGAAAACCAGCATCTGCGACATTATCGAGGACACCTGGGATGAGTATACCGGCGACGTGAACAACCTCCTGCTGATGGATGCCACCGCCGAGGCCGTGTCTCTCACCGACAGCCGCAACCCCTCTCCTGAGAGCATTCAGATCTTGATCCGCACTCAGGAGATCACCATGCCGGACGAGGATGAAACGGAGGCTGAGGCCGCTGCGGAGGTGCAGACTACCTTCTGGGGGCGTGTCGCGCAGATGTTCAAGGACTTCTGGGCGGCCATTACCGGCCTGTTCGGCGGAAAGGATTGATCGGCCATGCTGGAAAAAATCGCAAAATGGTTGACCCGCAAGCCGAAGCTGGTGGCCATGATGGCGGTACTGATGCTGATTCCCGCCGCCATCGGCTATATTTCCACCCGCATCAACTACGACATTCTGTCCTACCTGCCGGAGGACCTGGAATCCTCTCATGGCGAAAAGCTGCTGGAGGAGCCCTTTAAAATGGCGGCTACCAGCATGCTGGTGGTGGAGAGTATGCCCGCAGGCTATACCAACAGCCTGCTCAATGACATCAAGGCCATTGACGGTGTTTCCAATGCCATCTGGATCAGCAACCTTATGGGCATCCAGATCCCCACGGACATGATCCCCGCCAACTTCCGGGATATGTTCTTCGCCGGAGACGCTACCATGATGATCATTCAGTACAGCCACCCCGGCGCCTCGGACGAGACCATGGAGGCCATCGAGCAGGTCCGGCGGGCCTGTAATGAAAAGTGCTTCCTGGCGGGCTTCTCCGTGGTCATCAAGGACACCCGGGACCTGATGGACAGCGAGCTGCCCATCTTCGTGGGTCTGGCGGTGCTGCTGGCCCTGGTTGCCATGATGGTGACGCTGGAATCCACGGTGCTGCCCTTTATCTTCCTGGCCAGCATCGGCTTTGCCGTCATCTACAACTTCGGCAGCAACATATTCCTGGGGGAGATCTCGTATATCACCAAGGCTATCGCCGCTGTTTTGCAGTTGGGCGTCACCATGGACTACTCCATCTTCCTCTACCACAGGTACGAGGAGGAGCGGCCTAATTACGATGACGAGCGGGACGCCATGGCGCAGGCGGTGGTTGCTGCCTTCCGCTCTCTGTCCTCCTCCAGCCTCACCACGGTGGCAGGCTTTCTGGCCCTGTGCGTCATGCGGCTGACGCTGGGCCGGGATATCGGCATCGTCATGGCCAAGGGCGTTGTGCTGGGCGTGGCTACCGTTATTCTGGTGCTGCCCTCTCTGGTGCTGATTTTCGATAAGCAGATCACTAAGCACAAGCATAAAAGCCTGATGCCCAGCTTTGACAAGGTGAACAGCTTTATCCTGCGGCATAACAAGGTCATTATGGTGATTTTTGTGCTCCTGTTCATCCCGGCCTACTACGCCCAGTCCCACGCCGGAATCTACTACAAGCTGGACGAGTCCCTGCCCCGGGACCTGCCCTCCATTGTCTCCAACGAAAAGCTGAAAAACGACTTCGATATGGCTACCTCTCACTTCATCGTCCTGCGGGACGATTTGAATCCGGCGGAGATGAGCGACATCGAAAACCGCATGGAGGAGGTCAAGGGCGTTACCTCCGTGGTGTCCTACCATAAGATGCTGGGTACCGGCATTCCTGACTTCTTCATTCCAAATGAGGTAAAGGATATGCTCAAGCAGGGGGGCTATCAGCTGATGATGGTGAACTCCAGCTATTCTCCGGCCACCGACGCAGTGTCGGCCCAGCTGGACGAGATGACCGCCATTTTGAAGCAGTATGATGAAAATGCCATGATCACCGGCGAGGGTGCCATGTACCGGGATCTGATCGACACCACCGCCGTGGACTTCGTGGTGGCAAACTACCTGTCCATTGCCTGTATTTTCATCATCGTGGCGTGGGCGTTCAAGTCCATCACCGTTCCGGCGGTGCTGGTGGCCACCATTGAGCTGGCGATCTTCCTGAATCAGGGCTTCTCCTACTTCTCCGGCGCTTCCACGCCTTTCATCGCACCTACCATCATCAGCTGCGTGCAACTGGGCGCTACGGTGGACTACGCCATTTTGATGACCTCTCGGTTCCAGGAAGAACTGCAAAGCGGCAAGAACCGGAAGGAGGCTATCCGCATCGCAGCGGATTCGGCGGACGCTTCCATCATCACCAGCGCGCTGGTGATGTTCTGCGCCACCCTGGGTGTGTCTTTTGTGTCCTCGATCGACCTCATCGGCGCCATCTGCATCATGCTGGCCCGGGGTGCTCTGATCTCCGCCTGCATCTGCCTGTTCGTGATGCCTGCTGTGCTGTATGTCTGCGAGCCGATGTTCAATAAGACTACCCTCCACTGGCGGACCGAGCAGCCTAAGAAGGAGTCCAAAGCCGCCAAGGTTTTGAAAGCAGCTTCTGAAAAGCTGCCTGCCCGCAAAGAAAAAGCGGCGCTGCCGGAAAAGGGAACGGAGCAGACCGAGACCACGGAGCCTGCGGAGGCAGCCGATTCGACAAAGCTTGCCGCGGAATCGAAAACTGAAGCAGACGCGGCGCGGGAGACTGCCAACGTCTGAGTTTGGAAAACCATAAAAAGCGTCCGCCGTTCGGCGGACGCTTCATCGGGGTGAAAAGACTTTTCACCCCGATGAGCAAGTTTTCAGAACTTTATAAAAGTTCTGAAAACTAAGGATTTCAATGGCGCAGGGAAATAGGCGAAGCGCCGCCGGTGGCGGATCAAGCGAGCTTGTTTCGAGGAAGGCTCCCAAACAGCGGATACGCAGTATCCGCTGTTTGGTCTGAGCCGACGGTGTATCCCTTCTTGGGTTTCCCGCGCACACCCTTCACCCGCAAGGGGTATGCAGCATCCGTAAAGCGGCGGAGCCGCTAACGGCTGCCCTACCTTACCGTCGCGGAGAATTTACCACTTTATCGACAGTCTTAAGCGTCCGCCAAACGGCGGACGCTTTTCTACATGCGGAAAGCCGCAGCGCTTTAAGTGCCGAACCAAATTGCGGCGAAAAACGCAAACACAGCTTCAAAGAATCTGGAAAGACCTGCGAATTGCGGAGAATACCTTAGAAAACGCAAAAAAGTGCCCGGAAACTATGTTTCCGGGCACCGGCTTAATTAAGTTTGTGTAATTGATCAAGGCTTCAGAGCGGCCACCCACCGGCCGTACTTTTCCAGATTGGCGTTGGACGCGGCAGCATCGGCTCCCTGAGTCAGGATGTAGACCTTGATCTTCGGCTCCGTGCCGGAGGGACGCACCAGAATGACGGTGCCGTCTTCCAACTCATACCGCAGCACGTTGGAGCCGGACAGCTCCATGCGGCTCTTAGCGCCGGTGACGCAGTCGATCACGCTGCCGTCGGTATAATCCTTCCGGACAATGACCTTGACGCCGCTGATGTCCGCCGGTGGATTGTCCCGAAGATCCGCCATGAGCTTCGCCATATCCCGGAGACCGTCCAGACCGGGCATCACCAGATTGTGGGTCTTTTCTGCGTACCAGCCGTACTTTTCATACAGGGCATTCAGTGCGTCAAAGAGGGTCATGCCCTGAGCGTCATACCACGCGGCCATCTCCGTCAGCAGCATGGAGGCAGTGACGGCGTCCTTATCCCGGACGTAATCACCCAGCATATAGCCATAGGATTCCTCATAGGAGAAGATGACCTTACCCTCGCCGGACTCCTCCAAGGCGTTCTTTTTTTCCGCCATGAACTTGAAGCCGGTGAAGGTATCGAAGCACTTTACGCCGTTGCTCTCCGCCACCTTCCGGGCCATTTCTGTGGTGACGATGGTTTTGAGGGCCACGGGGTTGGCGGGCATCTTCCCGGAGCGCTTCATGGCGCCGATCAGATAATCCAGCAGCAGCACGCCGGTCTGGTTGCCGGTGACGGGCTGGAACTCGCCCTCATGGTTCCGCACCATGATGCCGACCCGGTCGCTGTCCGGGTCGGTGCCCAGAATGAAGTCCACGTCATTCTTTTTGGCCAGATCGATGGCCAGATAGAACCCCTCCGGGTTTTCCGGGTTGGGAGAGACCACCGTGGGGAAATTGCCGTCGATGACCATCTGCTCCGGCACGGGGATCAGGTGCTTGATGCCCAGCGCGGTGAGCGCCTCCGGCACCAGCTTGTAGCCGCAGCCGTGGAAGGGCGTGTAGACCAGTTTGAAGGTGTCCGCTACTTTGGCAACGGTCTCACGGTCATTGATCATGGCGGTGACATTGGCCATGAACTTCCGGTCCGTTTCGTCCCCCATGGTCTCAATGAGGCCGCTCTTTACGGCGTCATCAAAGTCCATCCGCTTCACACCGTCAAAAATGTCGATCTCCTCCAACCGCTTGGCGATGGCGTCGGCGTGGTGGGGGGGAAGCTGCGCGCCGTCGGACCAGTAGACCTTGTAGCCGTTGTACTCCTTGGGGTTGTGGCTGGCGGTGACGTTGATGCCCGCCTGACAGC
>ERZ827423.3165-NODE-3165-length-11658-cov-4.625097_pt1 | contig 11658 bp, 10 predicted proteins | sample MGYA00519775_ERZ827423 | MGnify/ENA primary metagenome ERZ827423 (study PRJEB31778, sample SAMEA3449296) | human gut metagenome | biome: human gut; feature: human-associated habitat; material: faeces | place: United Kingdom | collected 2010/2012 ...
TGATCAAGGCGGCGATGCCGCCATTTGCCAATGAAAATCAGCTGCGTTCCAAGACGTTTTAATCTCTCAGCCTAATTATAACAAGAACAAACGTTCGAGTCAATGCGATTCTTAGAGGAATAGCAAGCACAGCAAGTGTAGCTACACTTGCGAAAACGGCGTGGGTTGACCGGGATTTCCTTGTAGAGTAGCAAGCAAATCCGGTGTGGCCCCACACCGAAAAAATGCGCGTCCCGACCTGTCATCCGAGACGCGCGTTTTTTCATTTTGGGATAGTCCCAAGCCCTTAAAAATCTGGAGAATTGCGCAGCAACGCAGCGTCTATCACTCAGGGCAAGCAGGCTTGCGAGTTAGGGCGCTTGATGTGCGGTATATTCTGCCTCGAAAAGCTTTATATGCGGGGTTCGCTTTGCATAGACAAAGCCATAGTCTATTTCCTTCCCCGCTTGTACCGGCATAACGGTCAGTCCGGGCAGGCCGTCAGGCGGCAAACAGAATCCCGGCAAAATTGCAATACCATACCCGGCCTGCGCCAACGTAATCGCCTCCTGATCGTCCTCGCAGCGGATGCCGGGATTTGACTGGAGATATACGAGTATTTCCTTTTGCAGCGCATTGCTCACCTGAAATGGTATGAATTTGGGATGAAGGGTAATCAGACAATCTGTACGGCTTTGATCAATGGAAAAAGAATTGCCGCCTGCCAGCGGATGCTCCGGAGACATCAGGGCATAGCTTGTGTGGCAGCGTACTTTGTGGAAGGTGCCTCCACGAATTTGATCTGCAATTTCACGGGACACCAGCAGCAAATCAAGCTGACCGTCCTCAAACAGCTTTTTCAGGCCAAAGTAGCCATCTATGACAATGCGCGGACAAATCGTCGGATACTTCATGCGCAGAGCGGCAAGCGGTGCAGCGAGGCGCGGCAATTCAGCACGACTGACGCAGCCAATCCGAAAGAACGTGACACGACTCTCCTCTGCCTTCTGGACGTGCTTGAAGGAGAGTTCCATACGCGTCAGGATCTCGGCTGCATCGACATAAAAGGCTTTCCCTGATTCGGTCAGCCGGACCATGCGGGACGTTCGCTCAAACAGCTTTGTGCCGAGTTCTTCTTCCAGACTCTGGACGTGGTGTGTGACGGTCGGTACGGTAAGATACAGCTCGTTTGCCGCCTTTGTAAAATTCAAATATTCAGCGACGCAGACAAAGCAGCGAAGCTGTTGTGTATTCATGGCAGAACCTCCTCACATGGATCGCTTTCCGTTAACAGTATACTGTTTTGCTGCGAACTTTTCAATAGAATATTAGATATCATCTAATGATATTGACCTTTTTCAAATTCACTTATGCAAAACAAAGTGTTATACTATGAACCGTTCGCAAGCGAATGATTCTTGCAGAAGGAGGACACGGGATTGGATGATGACAGCTACAGATTTTATGCTTCTGTGCATACACTGTATATCCTGCTGGGGCGCAGCTTTGATGCAAACGTCAGTCATCATGGCATCGGAGTTTCACGCGGGCAGTACATGATTTTGTATCTGCTCTCAAAAAACGGACAAATGCCGCAGCGCTGGATCGCCGAGCTTTGCAATCTGCAAAAGCCAACCGTAAGTCAGCATCTGAAAGCTTTGTGCGAAAGCGGTTATGCCCTGCAATATCATATACCGGGCAATCAACGCTGCAAAATGATAGCCGTGACGCAGCGCGGAAAAGCAGAGCTGGAACGCATGAATGCGCTCCTGAAGCAGGACCTTGAGAAGCGGTTTTCGAAAGACGAGCTGCACCGCATCAACCACGCGCTTCAGGGCCTGTGCTCCTATTTTACACCAGCTCAGAGTGAAGAAGAAAACAAGGAGGAGAGACGATGATAAAAAAGTTGGCCCGATCAATTCGGGAATATAAAAGAGACTGCATCCTGACGCCGGTCTTTGTCGTGGTAGAGGTAATCATGGAGGTTCTGATTCCGTTCCTCATGGCAAAGCTGATCGACGAGGGTATTTCCGGCGGTGATATGACCGTGATGCGCAGCACCGGCACAGCATTGATCGTATGTGTTCTCATCGGATTGCTGAGCGGCGTGCTGGCAGGTGCCTTCTGCGCCACGGCATCCGCAGGCTTTGCCAAAAATCTCCGACAGGACCTCTTTGATAAAATCCAGACCTATTCATTTGCCAACATTGATAAGTTTTCCACGTCCAGCATCGTCACAAGGCTGACCACTGATGTGACCAATGTTCAGAACGCCTTTATGATGATCATTCGCATTGCGGTCCGTGCGCCGTTTACGCTGCTGTTTTCGCTGGTGGCTGCGTTTCTGGTCAGCGCAAAGCTGTCACTGTACTATCTGGTTGCTATCCCGATTCTGGGCGTGGGGCTTTACCTGATCGTTCATTTTTCGCACCCCTGCTTTGAACGCGTGTTCCGGATCTATGATGAACTGAACGGCGACGTACAGGAAAACCTTTCCGGAATCCGTGTGGTCAAAAGCTTCGTGCGGGAGGATTATGAAGACAAAAAATTCGGAAAGATATCCGAAAAAATCTATAAGGTCTTCCGAAAAGCAGAAAGTATCGTTGCATGGAATATGCCGTTGATGCAGTTTGCAATTTACGCCTGCATGCTTTTGATCAGCTGGTTCGGCGCACGTATGATCGTGCTGAGCGGAGCGACGGAGCTGACCACAGGCGAATTGTCCAGCATGATCGCCTATGCCATGAGCGCACTGAACAGCTTGATGATGCTTTCCATGGTGCTGGTTATGATCAATATGGCCCGAGCCTCCTCCGAACGTATTACGGAACTGCTGGACGAAGAACCGACGCTGAAAAATCCGGATGCCCCTGTTGTGACGGTTAAAAGCGGGGAGGTCATCTTTGATCATGTGGGATTCAGCTATCAGGGAGATCGCACGAAGGAATGTCTGCATGATATTTCTCTGTGCATCCCCGCAGGGTCTACCCTTGGCATCATCGGCTCCACCGGCTGCTGCAAATCTACGTTGGTGTCGCTGATCCCGCGGCTGTACGATGCAACGGAGGGTTCCGTCAGAGTAGGCGGAACCGATGTCCGGGCCTATGATATCCATGCGCTGAGAGATCAGGTCGCAATGGTTCTGCAAAAGAACGAGCTGTTCAGCGGAACAATCAAGGAAAATCTGCGTTGGGGAAACGAAAATGCTTCTGATACAGAGATCGTCCATGCCTGCCAGCTGGCACAGGCGGATTCCTTCATTGAAGCCTTTCCTGACAGGTATGATACTTATATTGAACAGGGCGGCACCAATGTTTCAGGCGGACAGAAGCAACGGCTGTGCATCGCCCGCGCCCTGCTGAAAAAGCCCGCTATTCTGGTGTTGGACGATTCAACGAGCGCCGTCGATACAAAAACCGATGCCCTGATTCGCAAAGCGTTCCGGGAAGAAATTCCGGATACGACAAAAATCATTATCGCGCAGCGCATTTCGTCGGTTCAGGACGCAGATGCGATTCTGGTATTGGATGACGGACGTATTTCCGGTTACGGGACGCATGAAGAGCTTTTAGCGTCCAACGAGATTTATCATGATATCTATATTTCACAGACGAAAGGAGATAACGGCCATGATGAAGCCTAAGGCGAATACTGCAAAAACGGCAAAGCGGTTGCTTTCCTATATCATCAGCTGGTACAAGGCCACCTTCGCCGCCGTGTTGTTCTGCATTTTCGTCAGTGCGGGTGCAACTGTGGCAAGCTCTTTGTTCTTGAAGACACTGGTGGACGGCTATATCACACCCCTGCTTACTACGGGCAGCACGGACTTTTCGGGTCTGCTGCGTTCGATCCTGACAGTCGGGGTGATTTATCTGTGCGGCGTACTCGGCACGCTGCTGTATAACCAGCTGATGGTCAAGGTGTCTCAGGGAACCTTGAAAAGCATCCGGGATGAAATGTTTGCACACATGCAGAAGCTGCCAATCCGTTATTTTGATACCCATACGCACGGCGACATCATGAGCTATTATACAAACGATACGGACACGCTCCGGCAGTTTATCAGTCAGGCACTGCCGCAGCTGATTCTGGCAGTGATTTCGATTGTTGTCATTCTGGCGTCCATGCTGGCAAGCAGCATTCCTCTTACTCTGGTTGTGCTGGCTTTTACGGCTCTGATGGTTTATAGCACCAAGGTGGTCGGCGGCAGCAGTGCCCGTTACTTTGTCCATCAGCAGACAAGCCTCGGAAATATCACCGGATATATTGAAGAGATGATCAACGGGCAAAAGGTCATTAAGGTTTTCTGCCATGAAGAGCATGCCAAAGAGGGATTCCGGCAGCGCAACGAGGCTCTTTGCAGCGATTCGGCCAATGCGAACAAATATGGCAATGTGCTGATGCCTCTTATCATGCAGCTGGGAAATCTGCAATATGTCCTGATCGCGCTGATTGGCGGCCTGCTGGCGCTGAACGGCTCCAAAACGATCACAGTAGGACTGATTATTGCCTTTCTGAATCTTTCCAAAACCTTCTGCATGCCGGTTTCTCAGGTGTCTCAGCAAATCAGTCTGATCTCAATGGCCCTTGCCGGTGCGGAGCGTATTTTCCAGCTGATCGATGAGCCGGTTGAGCAGGACGATGGATATGTAACGCTTACGCACGTCGTTGAACAGAATGGCGCATACATAGAAACGGACGGTCATACCGGAATCCCTGCGTGGAAGTATCTGCACCATGACGGCACGCTGACCTATACACAGCTCCGGGGTAATATTGAATTTCATGACGTTGACTTTGGCTACACGGCGAAGAAGCTGGTGCTGCACAATATTGAGCTATACGCAAAACCGGGGCAGAAGATTGCCTTTGTTGGCGCAACCGGTGCCGGCAAGACAACCATTACCAATCTCATCAACCGCTTTTATGATATAGCCGACGGAAAGATCCGTTATGACGGCATCAACATCAGTAAGATCAGAAAACCGGATCTTCGCCGGAGTCTGGGAGTCGTTCTGCAAGATGTGAACCTGTTCACCGGAACGATCATGGACAACATCCGTTACGGAAGGCTGGATGCAACAGATGAGGAGTGTATCGCTGCTGCAAAGCTGAGCAACGCAGATGCCTTTATCCGGAATTTGCCGGATGGATACCAGACGGTCCTGACACAGAATGGCGCCTCACTCAGTCAGGGGCAACGGCAGTTGATTTCCATTGCCCGCGCCGCCGTTGCAGACCCTCCCGTTATGGTTTTGGACGAGGCTACATCCTCTATCGATACCCGCACAGAGGCGCTTGTCCAGCAGGGTATGGATAACCTCATGCAGGGGCGCACTGTATTTGTAATAGCACACCGTCTGTCCACTGTCCGCAACTCTGATGCGATCATGGTGCTTGACCAGGGCCGCATTATTGAACGCGGCACGCACGATCAGCTGATTGAACAAAAGGGCGTGTATTATCGTTTGTATACCGGTGCGTTTGAGCTGGAATAACCCCGGCGCACAGGTGAAAAGAGCCTCCGTTGATACTCAATCTGGTATCAGCAGAGGCCCTTTTCGCCGCTCCGGTGACTTCAAAATAAGCGTCGAAATCGACACTTATTTATACGCTAAAGCCGAATCTTTGCAAGGAGTATTATCATAAGCGGCAGTCCGCCTGCGTTGCTTACAGCGAAGAAATTCCTTGATTTTCAACCCTTATCACGACATATTTTTCTGTGTTCTGTCTACCGTCCGTGTAGACAGATGCGAAAAGCAAGATTCCCGTTCTGGGCGATTCTGAGAGCCGAGCATGATGCGCTATTCGAATCGACACACTTGCCGTTTTGTGAAACCATGGGATTATGTTCTAATCCGTAAGACCCTTTCCGAAACCGTGTTCTGTGTTTACGGTTTCGCGGTACACGATTTCGTGTAATTGGTTTTCCGGACCGAAAAATATTTTGCGGATTTCATTTGCCTTTATCCAAGCGCCCTGTTTTTCAGGTCTGTAAATGAAAAAATGCTTCCAAGCTAAAGGGGTATGTACCATTACGGCACATACCCCTTTGTCAGCAACCCTTGTCTGGCAACTGTCACATTATTTGTTTCGTGAAACCTGTTTTATGAACAGCTACCCGAAGTCTCCGTTTTTTGAAAAGGACTGTAAACGTCAGCCGACCCGGCGGTTCTTGGGGATGCGGATAGTGAGGAGGATGGCGTCCTCCGTGTCCTCCCGGCGGGATTCTGCGCCGATGCCGGCCTCCCGTACCAGCCGCAGGCCCCGGTCCAGACTGTTGAGAAATAGGCGGACGTCCTTGAGAAGAAAGACCCGGCGGCCGGAGGGGGGCGTGGTCTGCAGCTGGGCCAGACGCTTGTCGATGTACTGCTCCGTCTGGGCTACGTTCAGGTGCTGGCGGATGATGTGGTGGAGGGCGTTGAGACGTTCTTCTTCATCCTCCAGACGGAGGAGGGCACGGGCGTGACGCTCGGTCAGGTCATGTTCTGTGAGCAGGCGGCAGCAGTCAGGGGAGAGCCGCAGCAGGCGCAGCTTATTGGCCAGAGCGGAGGGGGAGCGGCCCAGCAGGGCGGCGGCTTCCTCCTGCGTGGAGCCGGACTGACGGAGATAGGCGGCGATGGCGGTGGCTTCCTCCAAGTAATGCAGGTCCCGGCGCTGGATATTTTCGATAAGGGCCAGAATAGCGGAGTCCTGCTTATCGACCTGCATTTCCAGACAAGGAACTGTTTGCAGTCCCGCCAGCTTGGCTGCCCGGAGGCGGCGCTCTCCCGCTATCAGCTCCCAGCCATCATCCCTGCGGCGGACGGACAGGGGCTGGATGATCCCATGGCGGCGGATGGATTCCGCCAGTTCCGCCAGAGGTCCGGGAGCGAATTCCCTTCGGGGCTGGTGTGGGTTGGGAGCGATCTGCTCCACCGGAAGCCAATGGACCTGCGTGTCCAACATGCGCGGCACCTCCTGACAGATTCGGAAACGGCGGGCGTTCCCGGTTCTGCCTGTATTGTAGCGCCGGGGAGTGGGGGAAATGTCGGGAAATCTGTCGGGAAAATAAAAAAAGCACGGAAAATTCCGCGCTTTTTTTGCAAATAGGTTGTTATGAGGCGGGATGATCAATCTTCTGCTGCCGTTTTTGCAGAGCCCGCACCGCCAGAGAACTGGTGAGCTGGGAGAACAGGGGAGAGACGGAGGGGGAGAACACCACCTCCGAGGGGAAATACTGGGCGGCCAGCGTAGCGGCTGCGGCATTGTTCCGCATACTGGAATTGACGGTCACCGTCAGTTCTACCGGATAGGGGAAGCGGAAGAGGGTGGAGAGCAGAAAGCCCAAGCCCAGACCGATGAGCCGCATGGCCAGCGTTATGCAGAGCAGCAGTACCAGCTCGCGGTTCAACTCGTGGAGGAAGGGAGCGCAGCGGGTGACGTTGGCGCAGATGATGACCAGCAGAGCCAGCTTGGAAAAGGGACTCAGCCGCTGCTTGGCTTTGGCGCAGATGCTTTGGCCCAGCAGGCGGCAGAGCACCATGGCCAGAGCTGCCGGGACTACGATCATGACGAAGAGATCCCGGATCATGCCAAAGGTGTCCAGCTCCACCACGGAGCCGCACAGCAGCCGCAGCGTCAGCGGCAGGATCACCGGGGAGAGCATGGTATCCAACAGGATAATGGACAGGCATAGCTCCACGCTGCCGCCGCCGATGACGATCCACATCAGAGAGGATACGGCGGCGGGGGAACCCTCCATCAGCACCAGACTCAGGGTGTAGAGGGGCTGGTCAGGGAAGCACATGCTGCCAATACCCAAAGCGGCCAACGGCATGAAAAGGTGGAGAGAAAGCATGGTGATGAGCACCGGCTTGGGGTGGGAGAGGACCCGGCCCAGATCCTGCACGCTGCTGCCCAGACTGTTGGCAAAGGTCTGGAACATCATCAGGGCGGAAACGGCGGGACACAGCAGGCCGATCTGATCGGGGAACAGCAGTCCCAGTGCCAGAGCGCCGAGGATCAGCAGGGGCATTTTCGGGGTCATCCAGGTGTTGAGTGCTTGGAGCTTATTCATGGGCGTATTCAGGGTCCTTTCTGAGTTTAGCGGCAGGCGTAGGAATACCAGCCCTCACCGGAGCGGGTGGTTTCGATCTCCCAGCCGTTTTGACGGAGGGCGTCCGCCACCTCCCCGGCCCGGGTGTCGATGATGCCGGAGCAGAGGAACAGCCCGCCGGGCTTCAGGAACTGCCGCACCATGGGGGCAAGCCCTATAATGACGTCCGCTACAATGTTGGCAACCACCACATCGTAGCCGCCGCCCAGAGTTTCCCGGAGGGCGCCGTTGGAGAGGACATCCCCCACCAGAACGGTGTAGCGGTCCTTGCCGATGCCGTTGAGAGCGGCGTTTTCATAGGCCACCGTCAGGCACTTGTCATCAATGTCCACAGCCTTGGCGGAGACGGCGCCCAGCCGCAGCGCGGCAATGGAGAGGATGCCGCTGCCGCAGCCCAGATCCAATACGGTCTCGCCGCCGTGGACGGCTTCCTCCAGCGCTGTCAGGCACAGGCGGGTGGTGGCGTGGCTGCCGGTGCCGAAGGTGAGGCCCGGCTCTAAGATCAGGGGCACCTTGCCGGCGTATTTAGCCTGCCCCTTCACGTTTTCCTGTTCCCATTCCGGGATCACCAGCAGGCGTTCGCCGATCTCCATGGGCTTATAATACTGCTTCCAGTTGTTTTCCCAGTCGGCGTCCTTCAGATTTTCCAGCGTCATCAGGAGGGTGCCGTATTTTCCGGCATGGGCGTCCTTGAAGCCCTGAAGAGCAGTGCGGAGGTGGGCCAACTGGTCAAAGCCGTCTCCGTCCGCCGGGAGGTAGAAGGTGATCCGGGATTTACCCTTCATGGACGCCTCCAGATCTTCGTCTACATAGTCCCAATACTGGTGGTTGTTTTCCAGAAAGCTCTGGAAATCCTGCTCGTCATCAATGACCACGCCGTCCACCCCATTGGCGGAGAGGAAGATCTCCAGAGGCTCCAGCCCGGCGTGATTTGTGTTAATGTGTACTTCCAGCCATTCCATATATGATCCTCACATGTGCTTCCGCCAGAGCGGAAAATTTAATTTCATACGCATAAAACTTCATGCATGAGCAGTGCACCGCGAACATGCACAAATGCCAGTGCATGAAGTTTTCGTGCATCATTTCCGGTTGCCCCGCAGGGGCGAGGAAATGGCACATTTCTTATTTTTGCTATGTGTTTGCATAGCAAAAATAGTTTGGGGATTTCCCCAAACTATTTTAGCATAATTATCGTTCGCTGCCAAGGAAAAACAGCGCCATGGTGCCGGGGCCGGAGTGGTTGCCGATGACAGGACCCACATAGTTGATGTGGACGGTCTCCACGCCCAGACGGCGGCGGACCTCACCGGCAACAAATTCAGCGTCCTCCAGACAGTCACCGTGGCTGATGAACACCGTCTGACCGGCGGGGTCGATGGCGGTGGCCTCCATCCGGTCTACCAGCGCCGTCAGAGACGCCTTGCGGCCCCGGGCCTTGCTGACCGGGATCAGGCGGCCCTCGTCGTCCACATGCATGACCGGCTTGATGGCCAGCATGGTGCCGAACAGGGCTGTGGCGGCGTTGATCCGGCCGCCCCGCTTCAGGTGGTTCAGATCGTCCACTGTGAACCAGTGGCAGACGCGGCCCTTGGTCTCCTCGGCAAAGGTCTTCACCTCGTCGATGGTTTTCCCCTTTTTCTGCTCCTGCGCGCAGAGATACACGAACAATCCCTGCCCCAGAGAGGCGCAGAGGGAGTCCACCGTCAGGATCTTCGCGTCGGGAAATTCGTCCTTCAACTCCTCCGCGGCAATGACGGAGGACTGGTAGGTGGTGGAGAGGGCGGAGGAAAAGCTGATGCTCAGGATGTCCTTTCCGGTTTTCAGGATCTCCCGCATCTTTTCCTCAAATTCCCCCACGTTGACGGCGGAGGTGGTGGCCAGTTCACCGGAGCGGACCCGCTCGTAGAACTCATGGAAGCCGATCTCCCGGCCATCCAGATAGTTGCGGTAGGTGCGATCACCCATTTGCAGGCTCAACGGTAGGACCTCTACGCCCAGCTCTGCGGCCATTTCCGCAGAGAGATCGCAGCAGCTATCCGTTAAAATTACATAATCACGCATCAGTCCTTGCGCTCCTTTCTGCTTTTCGCGGCCTTTTTGGCCTCGGCTTTATCCGGTTTGCCGGCGGGTTCCGTCCGGGTGCGGAGCTGGGCCACATACTGACGGCTCACAAGGCCGGCGGCATAGCTCAGCAGACCGAAATGAACAGCGGCGTCCGCCAGATTGTCAGTTCCTTCATAAGCGCCCATCTCTTGCACGGTACTGGACAGGGCACCGTCCAGACTTTCCAGAAAGGCCCGGTAGCCGTTTTCCACGGAGCGGTCATCGGAAAGCTCAGTGCGGATCAGCAGGTCCATATCCCGAACGGACATCACCTGCTTGAGAATGCAGACGAAGGTGAGGTAGGCCAGATGGTCCCGGTTGTATTTCTTGCCCTCAGCCCGGGGGACCAGGGCGTTTTTCGTGTAGTTATTGACCATAGAGGCTGTCAGAGCGTCGCTCTCGTCCAGACGGATGGTCTGCCGTTCCATGTAGGAGAGGACCTGATCCATATACAGGGGGAAATCCGGCAGTGTTTCCCAATCCGCAGGGCGGTGGGTCTCCAACTGACGGCGAAAGGCGGAAATTTCTTCCATACCGGTGCTCCTTCCTTTGAAATCAGAGCAAGTATATCACATTTTTGTAGTTTTGTAAACCGGATTATGCGTTAAGGAAAACAGGAAGAAAGACAGGGGAAAACGAAAATTGTTATTTTCCCACGCAGAAACGGCTGAACACCGCGCCTACGATCTCCTCCTTGGCGGTGCGGCCCGTCAGTTCGCCGATGGACTCCAGTGCTTCCTCCGCATCAGTGAGGACAGCGTCGGGAGTCAGACCGCTGTCCAGCGCGGACAATGCCCGCCGGACGGCCTCCAGGCTCCGGCGGACGGCGGACTCCTGCCGGGCGTTGGTCAGGAGGGAACCGGCTTCGGCGGGAGAACCGGCGGGGGAGCAGTCCTGAATGGCGTCCACCAGGGCGTCCAGGCCGCCGGGGGCCATGGAGCTGAAGCTGACAAGGCTGTCCGGCTCCCGCAGACCCTCAGGCAGCTGCGGGAGGACGGTTTTCCCGGCGGGGTTCAGGTCGTTTTTGCTGACGGCCAAAATCCAATGAGGGGCCTTGGCCGCCAGGGCCAGGATGTCCGGGTCCACGGCGGGGGGCGTCTGGCTGCCGTCTGCCACGGCGATCACCAGATCGGCAGGCTCGCCCTCGCCCGGCTCCACAACGTGGTAGTATTCCTGCTTGCCGTTGATGACAAGGCCCTCGCGGCGGATCCGCTCCGCGCGCGCACCGCCTGCGATGACACGCAGATCGTCGCCGAGCACCGGCTGCAGCCTGTCCGCGAAATATGCGCCGATGGCTCCGAGGCCGACCAGCGCGACTGTTTTGATCTCCTTCATGGCAGTGTCTCCTTTGCAGTAGCTGCGCAGACCTCATCGCGCAGCCGATATCTTGGATATTTTACCACAAATTGGCACATATTTCCACAGGATTTTTTACAATATCACCGCACAATTCAACGGGAGCAGACGGTGAGAGG
>ERZ827423.3166-NODE-3166-length-11657-cov-4.607568_pt1 | contig 11657 bp, 10 predicted proteins | sample MGYA00519775_ERZ827423 | MGnify/ENA primary metagenome ERZ827423 (study PRJEB31778, sample SAMEA3449296) | human gut metagenome | biome: human gut; feature: human-associated habitat; material: faeces | place: United Kingdom | collected 2010/2012 ...
TCGCGCGGCCGCTTACGCGCCGTGCTCGTCCTGCAGATAGATGCTGTCCAGCAGGCGGAGGCCTGCGGCTGTGCGGAATATGCGCTGGCGGAAAGTCTGAATTGCCGGACGCGAATAACCATGCTCGTCCGCATTGACAAGATAGTCCGCTTCCAGCAGGATCTGGTGGTCGATGCCGCCGATCTCCGTATAGGTATGGTGGTGTGCGGCCAGCCATGAAATGCGCTCCACATCAGGACGCGCAACCGGCAGTTCTGCAAAAAACGCCTCTACCAGCGGCGGACTTTCCAGTTCCTGATGCTTCCCGTCGGCATCGCCGTACTTCTCCCGGCACAGGGGGCAGGCGATGTCATGGAGCAGGGCCGCCGCCTCCAGGGCCGTCTGGTCCGCCTCCCCCAGCCCCTCCCGGACGCCGATGGTCCGGGCGTAGGCGTACACCTTCAAAAAGTGGTTGATGTCGTGGAGATTGCCCGTGGAGTAGGCGATCATCCGCTGGGACAGCTCTGCGATTGTTTTGTCCATCTGTTTTTCCTCCCTCTGTCACAGGCCGTTGACCACCCGGTCCGGCCGCTGGCCGTCCATCAGCTGCCGGATGTCCTCGAACACCATCCGGGCCGCCTCCCGGAAGGCCGCCTGGACGATGCCCCCCTGGTGGGGGCACAGCACCAGCCGGTCCGGGAACTCCGCCGCCAGTTTCAACAGGGGGTGGTCCGCCGGCACCGGCTCCGGGGCGTAGGCATCCAGGGCCGCCCCCGCCAGATGGCCGGAGCGGATAGCCTCGCACAATGCCTCGTCGTCGATCACCGCGCCCCGGGCGGTGTTCACCAGGTAGCTGCCGGGCTTCATCCGCCGGAAGAACGCCCGGTCGATCATGTGGGTGCTCTCCGCCGTGGCCGGCAGGTGGAGGCTGACGATGTCGCACGTCTCCGCCAGCTCCTCCAGGGGCAGATACGCCGCACCGTACCGGGCCTCCGTCTCCGGGTCCCGCCGGTGGCGGGCGTAGTAGAATACCTGGCTGCCGTTGGCCCGCAGCCGGGCCGCCGTGGCCTGGCCGATGGCGCCGAAGCCCACCAGCCCCACCCGGCTGGTGGACAGGTCCTCCGGCGGGTCCGCCGCCAGGATGTTCACCGCCTCGTGCTGATGGCCGGACCGCACCATCCGGTCGCCCCACAGGGTCCGGTGCAGCAGCATGCTCATCAGCGTCACCGCCAGCTCCGCCACCGGACCGGCATTGCATCCGGCGCAGTTGCACACGTAGATGCCCCGCTGCCGGGCCGCCTCCACATCGATGCGGTCCACTCCGATCCCATCGCTGTGGATCAGCTTCAAATTGGGCATCCGGGCGATCAGCTCTGCCGTCACCGGCGTCACCGGCGCGGCCACCAGGGCGTCCGCGTCGCCGCCCGCCGCCAGCCACCGCTCCTCCGGCCCCTCCCGGTCCGTGAATACCAATTCCATCCGCCCCGCCGCGGGGATGTCCGGCAGATACCGGTCATAGCGGCTGTGGGGATGCAGAATCAAAACCTTCAATGTTCCTTCGCCTCCGAGTCCTCTGTCGCTCGGACCGCCGCCACATCCGCTGCCGTGATGCGCATCAGGTCCTCTTTTGTGACGCTTCCCTGTCCCGCCAGGCGGCCCGCCTGCCGGACCAGGATCTGCTCAAACAGGTTCCGCACCCCCCGGGCGTTTCCGAAGGAGGCGGCGTCCTCCATCCGCTCTTCCAGCAGGGCCCGCAGGGGCTCCTCCGCCTCCGGGTCCAGGGTATAGCAGCCCTTCTGGCACTGCATCCGGAAGATGGCAAGCAGCTCCTCCTCCGTGTAGTCCGCGAAGTGGAGATAGCGGTTGAACCGGGACTCCAGTCCCGGGTTGGAGTGGATGAACCGCTCCATCAGCCCGTCATAGCCCGCCACGATCACCACCAGGTCGTCCCGGTGGTCCTCCATGGCCTTCAGCAGCGTGTCGATGGCCTCCTGGCCGAAGTCGTTGGCCCCGCCGCCGTTCAGGGCGTAGGCCTCGTCGATGAACAGCACGCCCCCCAGGGCGGAGTCGATGACCTTCCGGGTCTTGATGGCGGTCTGGCCCACGTACCCGGCCACCAGACCGCTGCGGTCCACCTCCACCAGCTGCCCCTTCGAGAGGATGCCCAGGCTGTGGTAGATCCGGGCCATCAGCCGGGCGATGGTGGTCTTGCCGGTGCCGGGATTGCCGGTGAACACCATATGGAGACTCATGCCCGCCGTGGGCAGGCCGTGCTGCCGGCGCAGCTGCTCCACCGTAGCCAGGTTGATCAGGTCCTTTACCTCCCGCTTCACGGCGGCCAGGCCCACATAGCTGTCCAGCTCCCGCTGCAGGTCCTCCATGTTCTCCTTGGGCGGGGTTTCGGCGGACGCCTCCTTCTGAGGGGCCTCCGCTCCACGCTCCGGCTTGTTCCCCGCCCCCTTTTCCTCCGGGGGCGGTGTCTCCTGTTCCGGGGCAGGTGCCGCCGGGTTTTTCTTCTCCGGTGCTGGCGCGCCCCAGAAGTCCGTGCCCATGCGGCTGAGGTTGTGCTCCGTCATGGTGCGGATCACCTCCAGCTGCCGCAGGATGATCTCGTCCTTTTTGCTCTGGTCCTTCTTGTCCATCGTCTCACACCTCCCAGAGTTTTGTGTGTCCCAGCGCCCGGAACAGGCAGGCGGCGATGAGCCCCGTCAGCGCCCCGGTGAAGAGGGACACCCCCAGCAGCACCGGCAGGTAGTACAGGGGCGCGGTGTTGCCCAGGGTCAGCACTGCCGCTGCCACCTGGCCGCAGTTGTGGGCCGCCGCTCCGCCCACAGACACTCCGTAGACGGAGAGTCCCCGCAGCCGGGACAGGCCGATCATCACCAGCATGGCCGTCACGCCCCCCAGCAGGGAGAAGATCAGGGCGTTCACATTCCCGGCGAACACCGCCCCCAGCAGACACCGGGCCACCAGGATCAGCAGCGCCTGTCCCGCCCCCAGGGCGTACAGGGCAAAGAGCGTCACGATGTTGGCAAGCCCCAGCTTGATCCCCGGGATGGGGATGGCCAGGGACAGGGGGAAGAAGTTCTCCAGGTAGCTGAGGGCCAGGGCCATGGCCGTCAGCACCGCGCACAGCGTCAGCTGTTTTGTGGAAAGTTTCATGGCCGCCTCCTCATCCGATCACCAGATCCGGGCCGTCGGAGTCCCCGCCGCCCTCCAGCTGAATGACGATCCGCCCCGGCAGGCACACGATGCTCTGGCCGCTGCGGGTGATGGCCCCGGTGTGGACGCAGTCCTGGGTGGGGCAGTCAGAGGCGGTCACCTGAGCGGACTCTGCCGTAAAGGTCACATGGAGGGTGTAGCCGTTGTGGGTGTAGGTCCGCTCCTCCGGCGCCGTCAGGCCGGAGAGGGCCACCCGCTCCGTCACCTCCCCGTCCACGGACACCACGGCGGTGAGGGCGCCGGAATCCCCGCCGCCGGCCCAGACCAGAGCGCCGCAGAGTACCGCCAGGGCCAGCACTGCCCCGATCACCAGGGCGTCCCAGCCGTTGGGCCGCAGTTTAGGAGACGACTTCATACGCATACCCCGCTGTCTCGTCCGGCTGGAACTGGTCGGCGATGCCGTCGGTCACCAGCAGCCGGCCGTCCTCTGTCACCAGGATCAGGTCAAAGTCATAGGCGCCGCTGCGCCAGAAGTCCAGGGCCCGCTCCTCCCCCATGACGAACAGGGCGGTGGAAAGGGCGTCGCACATGGTGCCGTTGCCCACGGTGCCGTCCGCCACCACGGTGACGGAGGTGAGGCCGCTCTCCGCCGGGCGGCCGGTGGCCGGGTCGATGATGTGGTGATAGGTCACCCCGTCCTCCTCAAAATACCGCTGATAGCCGCCGGAGGTGACGGCGAAGCCGTCGGTCATCCGCAGGATGCCGGTGTAAGCCTCCGCCTCCTCCGCCCGGGCCGGGTCCTGGACGCCGATCCGCCAGGGATCCCCCTCCGGATTCCCGCCGCAGACCCAGGTGTTCCCCCCCAGGTAGACGGTGCCGTGGGCCACCCCGTTCTCTTGGTAGATGGACGCCACGACGTCACTGGCATAGCCCTTGGCAATGGCCCCCAGGTCGATCTGGGTCCCCTGGTCCAGGGACACGGAGGTCCCGCCCTCCAGGTGGACGTGGTCTGCCCCCACATGGGTCAGCAGCGCATCCAGCTCCTCCTGGCCGGGCACCCGGTAGGCATCCTCGGTGAAGCCCCAGGCGGAGGACACCGGCGCCAGGGTGATGTCAAAGGCCCCGTCTGTGGCGGCGCTGAAGGTCAGGGCCTGGGCGATCAGGTCGTAGAGCTCCTCCCCCACGTCCTCCGCCGTACCGGCCGGAGCGCTGTTCAGCCGGGAGACGGCGCTGTCCTCCCGGGTGCGGGAGAGCTCCCGGTCCAGGCGGTAGAGCTCCTCCTGGGCCGTCTGGAGGGCCGTCCCGGTCTCCCCGCCGCCAGCCGTCAGCACCATCACCGTATCCATGGCAAAGGCCTGGGCGGACTCCATCTCCTGGGTCTCCGTACCGCCGCAGGCGGCCAGGGTCCCCGCCAGCAGCCCAGCCGCCAGCAGCGCGCCAAAACGTCTCATACGCAAAATCCTCGTGTCGTCAGTATTTTTCTGAAAAAAATCCATAATAGAGAAGTATAACACGCCATCGGTCAAATCTCAACCCGCAGCCCCGTCCCCCGCCGGAAAAAAGGAAAAGTCTGCCGCGTTCCCCTTGCAAAAGCACGAAATATCTGCTATACTACCATAGAATGCCGATGGTGGAGGCTGTTCTCCCGCGGTTATTTTTCGAACAAATACCCTGGAGGTTATTCAAATATGTCCAAACATCCTGTCAGCAAATCCAAACCGGTGAAGCGGAATGAGCCCATGCGCAGCGCCCTGATCTTTTTCCTGGCGGGCTGCGTGGCGGAACTCTATCTGCTGGTGATTCGCCGCTTTTATGTCAATGGAACCGCAGAGCAGCTGGTGGCCTGCGATGACGCCCTGCCCTATGTGATGGGGGCCGGCGCGGCGGTAGCCCTGGTGGGACTGATTTTGGGCATCGTGTGGCGGAAGGAAAAAACGCGCCGCTGGATCGGCTGGTCCGTGTTTGCCGCCGGCGTGTTTCTGGGCGGCTCCGCCTGGATGATCAAGGCCTTTTATGACTCCGCGCTGACCCTGCTGTGTGTGGTGGTGCCGGTGGCCATGCTGCTGGCCATCCTCTGGAACCTGTATGACCGGGAGTGCGCCTGGTCCCTGACGATCCTGGGTGTCTCCCTGATCGCCATGTGGGTCTGCCGCCGGGGCCTGGACAACCTCTATCTGGGCACCTATGTGCGGATCGCCGCAGTGGTGTACCTGGTGGTGCTGGTGGCGGCGGCGGTCCTGGCCAACAAGGCGGACAAAAGCGGCGGCAAGCTGGGCAAATACCAGGTGCTGACCGCCGACGCGGATCCCCTGCCCGTCTACCTGGCCTGTGTTTTGTCCGTCATCGGGCTGGTCATTGCCCTGTTCAGCAGTGCCATCGCCTATTATGCCATGTGGGCCCTGGCCATCGTGGTTTTCGCTCTGGCCGTGTACTACACAGTCAAGCAGCTGTAACAGAAGCGGAAAGGCCGCTTCCCTGTAAAACCAGGGGAGCGGCCTTTTTCTATACAAAAGGTATGATGCAGAAGGAGCCGGACGGCCCGTGACCGCCCGGCTCCTTCCGTTCCCCCAGAAAGGGGGGAGGCCGAGGGGGAGCAGGCTCCCCCTCGAAATCACAATCCGAACGCCCCCAGATCCAGTCCTCCGGTGGCCTGCTCGATGCTCTTGTCCATGGCCTCGCCGGCCTGGCGCAGAGCCTCATTGACGGCGGATACCACCAGGTCCTGGAGCATCTCCACATCCTCCGGGTCCACGGCCTCCGGCTTGATGGTCACGGCCAGGACTTCCTTCTTGCCGTTGACCTTGGCCTCCACCACGCCGCCGCCCACGCTGGCGGTGAACTCCTGGGCCTCCACAGCCTCCTGGGCGGCGTTGACCTGCTCCTGCATCTGCTGGATGCGGGCCTGCATCTCCGCCTGGCGCTGGGCGCCGGTCATCTTCATACTGCCGTTGGTAAATCCGCGGCGTGCACTGTAACCCATACTTGGTCTCTCCTTTGTTGTCTTACTTGATTTCGATATTGTCAAACTGACTGCCGAATTTCAGCAGGTTCTGCAAATTTTCCCGGGGCGTGGTCTTGGGGGGCTCTCCCACCTGCAGGGCCAGCCGCACGGTGACGCCGCCTGCGGCGGCCTCCTCGACCAGGGCTGTTTTCACCCGGTCGTTGTCCAGGCGCCCCAGGGTGATCTCATCCGGGGCGTAGATGGTCAGCAGGTCCCCCTCCAGCACGCCGGTGCACATGTCCAGAAATGCCCGGTACATGGCGGGCAGACGGCCCTTGCAGCCCTCCGCCAGGGCCCGCCACCAGCCGCCGCCAACGGCGGCAGCCGCCTGGGGGGGCCGCTCTGCCTGTACCGGCGGCGCAGCCGGCTCCGGCACGTCGAACACCCGCTCGCCCGGCTCCTCCGGCAGGGGAGGCTCCTCGGGCAGGGGCGGTCGCTCCTCCTGGGGCTCCTCCCTGGGAGGCGCCTCCTGGGCCGGGGCAGCCTTTGGCGCCGCGGGTTTCCCTCCGCCGCTCTCCGCGGCGGCAGCCCGCAGGAGCTGTCCCCGCTGAGCCCCCTCCTCCAGCCGCTCCACCCGGGTCTCCAGCGCTGTCAGGTCCCCGGAGAGGGACTCGTCACACAGCCGCAGCAGACACAGCTCCGCATCCGTCCGGCGGTTGGAACTGTAGTAGAGGTCCGCCGTGGCCTTCTGCAGGGTGGTGGCCAGGTAGATCAGCCGGGTGGCGGATACGTTTTTGCCCAGGCGGTCCAGTGTGGCGGCGTCATATCCGCCGGACAGCAGGGCCGCGCCTCCCTCCGGCGCCGTTTTCCGCAGCAGCAGATCCCGGACAAGTGTGCTGAGCTCCCCCAGCACCGCGCCCACGTCCTTGCCGCCCTGATACAGCTGGTCCAGCTGGATCAGAGCCCCCTGGGCGTTCCGGGCCAGGACCTGTTCCATGAGCTTTGCGGTCTGGAGATTGCCCGCCAGGCCCAGCGCCTCCAGCACGGCCCGGCTGTCCACCGTGCCGCCCACGGCGGCGCACTGGTCCAGCAGGCTCAGGCCGTCCCGCAGGGCGCCGTCCGCCAAACGGCTCAGCAGCTCCGCGCCGTCCTCCGTCAGACCGATGCCCTCCTGCCCCGCCACATACAGCAGCCGTGCCGCGATGTCCTGCGGGGTGATGCGCTTGAAGGAGAACCGCTGGCACCGGGACAGGATGGTGGCCGGCACCTTGTGGAGCTCCGTCGTCGCCAGAATGAACATCAGATGCTCCGGCGGCTCCTCCAGGATCTTCAGCAGGGCGTTGAAAGCCGGTGTGGACAGCATGTGGACCTCGTCCACGATGTATACCCGCTTTTTCACGTTGGCAGGAGAGTAGATGGCCTCATCCCGCAGGGCCCGGACCTGGTCCACGCCGTTGTTGGAGGCGGCGTCCAGCTCCAGCACATCCAAAAAGCTGCCGTTCTCGATCCCCACGCAGGAGGGACACTGGCAGCAGGGATCGCCGTCCACCGGATGCTCACAGTTGACGGCTTTGGCCAAAATCTTGGCGCAGGTGGTCTTGCCGGTGCCCCGGGTGCCGGTGAAGAGATAGGCGTGGGAGGTGCGGCCCTCCGCCACCTGCTTTTTCAGGGTCTGGGTGATGTGGGACTGGCCGATGACATCCGAGAACGTCTTGGGCCGCCATTTGCGGTAAAGGGCCTGATACAAGGGACCACCTCCAAGCAGGACTTCCTGCGCGGCACACCGCGCGCACGGGCGCATCTACATGGTTTGCGATGCGCAGCAAAAAACCGTCCTCCGTATGCAGCTGCGGAACCGGCACCCTCGCGGCACATGGAAAATCCCGCTGAATGCTGCTCGGTTCCCCGCCTGACATGGTTCACGGGCATCCATTGCGCGAGACCGGCTCCGCAGCTGCACGCGGAGGACGATAGCTTATTTATTTTACTATATCCTCTGCAAATTGGCAACAAAAAATTTTCCGAATCTCGAAAAAAATAGTCTTTACAACGGAGGAAATTATGGTATAATAACATTTGCCGCCGCAAAGGCAGAATATGGGCTCGTAGCTCAGCTGGGAGCGCAAAGGGTTCGGTTTTCTGCCTCATCTATAATTTCATATTGCTTTATTCTTCTGTTCCGCTTTTGGAACTGTTGATTTGGGCCCGTAGCTCAGTCTGGGAGAGCGTACGGTTCGCATCCATATGGACGCACATCATCGGCCCGATTTTTCCTTCCAATTTTTCCTCCGGTATTTCGGACTTTTCCCTCAAAATTGAATATCTCAAAAATCCATTTTTCGCAACTTTTTTGATTGAAAAATGGCCAATATGGGCCCGTAGCTCAGCTGGGAGAGCGTTCGGTTCGCATCCGAAAGGTTCGGGAGTTCGATCCTCCTCGGGTCCACCAAAAATGGAAATCGCCGTGGTAAAAACCACGGCGATTTCTCATTTGACCACAGAAATACCACAGACGGATTTCTGCTTTGACCACCGGAAGGGCATTCCCTGTCTTATGGGGATGCCCTTCCTACTTGTTTACAGCCCCGTAAAATCTGAGGGCTGCTTCTGCTGGTTCCTCTGGTTTTAGGATGCCCGGTCATCCTCTCCTGTGAACTCCGCCCGGATCTCGTCATAGTACCGCTGCACCGTGGAGCGGTCCATGCCCAGTTCTCTGGCGATCATGCCCTTGCTGGTCACGCCGGGGTGCTTCCGCAGATAGGCGGCGATAGCCTTCTTCTTGGGGCTGACGCCGTCCGGGTATTCGGTAGCCTCTCCGGAGCGAAGGGCGGCGATCTCCGCCTTCATCTGGAGGATCAGCTCCTTCAGCTTCTCCTCGCACTCCGCCTCTGTGTGTCCGTAGACATTCCGGGAGTGCTTTTTACCGTCCGGCCAGATGGGAGAGTATCTTCCCTCCCAGAGGTTTTCCTTGATCTGCTTGAGGTACCCGGTCCCCGGCCTGCGGCGGGTGGGCTGGACGGGGGTGAACTCCGGCTCCGAGCAGGTAGACTTTTCTTCTTTCTCGGTCACTACCGCCTCCACGCCCGCGATCCCCTGGTCAATGCTCACTGCCGCCCTCCGCCGCATCTCGTCGGTGACGTGGGTGTAGGTATTCAGGGTGGTGGCGGAGGAGACGTGGCCGATGATGGTGGAAAGGGTCTTGACATCCATCCCGTTTTCCAGGGACATGGTGGCAAAGGTGTGACGTAAATCGTGAAATCTGACGGACTTGCACCCAGCCCGCTTCAGAATGACCTGGAGGCGCTTGCGCACATAGCCGGGGTCGATGGGCTGCTCCGGCTTGACCCTCGACGGGAACATCAGATCAGAGAAAACTCCTTTTTTATACTCTGCCAGCACCTCCAGCATAGCGGGCGGCAGGATAATGGTGCGGTTGGCCGCCTTGGTCTTGGGTTCGCTGACGATCAGCTTCCCGCCCACTGGACAAACCTGCTTGTCGATGCGGAGCTTCCCCGTGGCGAAGTCCAGATCCTCCCACCGGAGGGCCAGCAGCTCACCCCGGCGCATCCCGGTGGTCAGGTCCAGCAGGAACAGCTCGTACATCCCCTCCTCCTTGGCCTGGATGAGGAACCGGCGCATCTCCTCCTGGGTCAGCACCTGCATCTCCCTCCCCTTGATGGGCGGGAGCCTGCACCCAGCGGCAGGGTTTCCGTGGATCAACTTCTCCTCCACCGCCTTGTCCAGGGCCATCTGGCAGACGGCGTGACAGCTGCGCACCGAGCGGTCTGCCATGCCCTTTCCACGCTTCTGCACGTTGCTTTTTCTGCCGCTCTCCTTCATGGTCCGGAAGAACTGCTGGAGATCCGCCTGGGTCAGCCGGTTGAGCTGGATGCTGCCCAGGCCGGGGATCAGGTGGTTGTAGATCCAGCCCTCATAGCCCAGCTGGGTGGTAGGCCGGAGTCGTGGCTTGGAAAAATTCTGGTACCAGTAGTCCATCCATGCCCCAAAGGACATATCAGGCCGTACCTGAGTGGGGCGGTGGTTGCCGCACTGCTCTTTCAGTTTTTCCAGCTTTTCCACGCACTCCTTCTTGGTCTTGGCCAGCACATTTTTTGTTTTGGGATTGCCGGCCTCGTCGTAGCCCACTACCACTCGGCCCTCCCAGCGCCCGTCCTTCCGCAGGCGGACGGTACCCTCGCCCCGCTTTCTCTTTCCTGCCATTTCCTCACCTCACCATGATATTTTCCATAAAACCTCCCACGATCTCGCTGGCTCGCTTCTGCATATCGCCGGTCACATGGGTGTAGGTATCCAGGGTGAAGGACGCCTGGGTGTGCCCCAGGATGCCCGACAGGGTCTTGGCGTCTACCCCAGAGGCCAGGGCGTGAGTGGCAAAGGTATGCCGTAAATCATGGAACCTGATGCTGGGCAATCCCGCCTTTTTCAGCAGCTCCTTCATACGGACGTAGGCAGCATTGGGACGGGTGGGCCGCTCCGGGCGGAGGGGATCAGGGAAGATCCACTCTGTATAGGAGCGTTTCCTGCGCTCCGATAGAAGCTGGGCCGTGCTGGGCGGCAGGGTGATGATTCGCTTCCCGGCCCCGGTCTTTGTCTCTCCAGCGGTTAGCCTACCGCCCCGTTCCGCATGGATGGTCCGGCGGACGGTGAGGGTGCCGTGGGCCTCGTCGAAGTCCTGCCACATGAGGCCGCAGATCTCTCCCCGGCGCAGGCCGGTAGTCAGCTCCGTGTAGAAGAAGTCGTGCCAGACTTTGTCCTCCTGGATGGCTGTCATGAACCGCTCCAGCTGGGCATTGTTCAGGACCTGCTTGGGCGCGGCCTTTTTCCTTGGCAGGATGATGCCGTCGGTGGGGTTCCTGGCAATCAGGTTTTCCTGTGCTGCCGCGTCCAGGGCCTCGTGGAGCACACCGTGGATACGGCGGATGGTGGAACCGGCCAGCTTGTACCCGTATTGCGGGTGCTCCTCCTGGCGGCCGTGCTCCTGGAGTTCCCGGTACAACTGGCGGATATCCTCGACAGTGATCTTTCCAACCGGCTTGTTCCCAAGGCGGGGCTTGATATTCCGCTCGACATATCCCCGGTATCCTTCCAGTGTGGAGGGCCGCACCGAGGGGGCGGCGTATTCCTCCAGCCAGCGGTCCAGCCACTCGCCAAGGGGCATTTTGCTCTCCTCCCGCAGATCCACATCCCGGTACTCTTCGATGTTTCGATGGAGCTTTGCCAGCAGTTCCTTCTGACTTCCGGCGGATAAGTAGCGGAAGATGGAGTCGCCGTTGCTCTTGTGGCCCACCACGATGCGGCCCTCCCAGCGGCCATCTTCTCTTTTTCTGACCATGCCGTCGCCGGACGGCCTGCGCTTTGCCATGTTCTTCACCTCCAGAGTTTATCTTTGATATGCGGCGCAATTTCTGAGTGGCTTACTTGACGGGCGGGAACTTGTGGGGTTCCGCCACCCACTGATACACCACGGCCCCACAGCGGCGGCAGATCAGGTAACGCAATCGGCTGCCCAGGAGTCCGTGCTTCTTGTAGGTCACCAGCGCCTCGCCGTGTTGCC
>ERZ827423.3167-NODE-3167-length-11657-cov-2.186864_pt1 | contig 11657 bp, 10 predicted proteins | sample MGYA00519775_ERZ827423 | MGnify/ENA primary metagenome ERZ827423 (study PRJEB31778, sample SAMEA3449296) | human gut metagenome | biome: human gut; feature: human-associated habitat; material: faeces | place: United Kingdom | collected 2010/2012 ...
TTTACTGGCACTACGGCATTTGCCGCCGGAGATGGCGAGACCTATACATATGTGCTACATCCTTATGGCTTGAAGAGCGGCATGGAAGTAACCGTACCAGTTGGCGAAGAGGCTGTTGTCAGCTGGGAATGGGATCAGGAAGAGAATGGCTACATTCCATACATCAACGATGTCAGAATGAACGCCGACCGGACGTTTGATGCGGAAGCGATTGCTCCGATCGAATGCGGAAAAGTTTCCGGTGGCCTTCAGAAGATTCGTTCCGTCCCGGCGGAAGATGCATATGTTCTTGCACCGACTGCAGAGACCACGGATGAAGAATTGGACATTCTCGTTGAGACGAATTCCCCGAATGTCCCGTATACTGTAAAATATGTGGATCAGGACGGCGTGGAAGTGGCGAGCGTCGATAAGGTGGCTACCTTATTTGACAGCGCGTATAATGTCAGAGCAAGCCTGTAGGATATCGGAGAGCTTGAAAATGTAGACGATATCGAGCTTGTTAAGCCGACTTCCCAGAGCATCAATGTGACAAAGGATGAGGATGGCAACAATGTTGCGATCCCGGATGTTGTTACATTCGAGGTGAACGTTGTCCGTCTGGAAGCGACTATGGATATCGCCATCCATTACATGGACGGCCAAACGGAAGTTGGCACGGATACGGTTACTCTTGAGAAGGGCGCGGCGGAGCGGACCATCCAGCCGGAAAATCTGCCGGAGGGTTATGAACTCAGCCCGGCGGATCAGTCTGCAACCGCGGAATACACAGCGGACGGCAAGGTCAAGATCAACGGCAGTGTCGTCTCCGCAGCAACGGCTTCTATCACATTTACGGTGAAGAAAGCAGCCCCGCCGAAGGCGTATTACGACATTGTTGTCAATGGCGAGAAAGCCTTTACGCTGGGCGTTGGGGAAGGCACTTCCGCTACCTTGCAGTGGAAGAAGTATACGCCGCCTCATATCGATGGGCAGCCGGATAAGGAGCCGTTCAACCGTTTGGAGTTGGTAACCGCGAAGAGCACCTACTATCCGACCAAGCTGACCGAATTAGACGGTACGGTGACAAACGGCTTCAAATTTAACGAAGTGGTTCTGAGAGCGCAGAACATCGATATAACCGGTGCGTATAATATGCCGGAAGAGGTCCGTCAAGTCAACCTTGACCTCGTTATCAACCCGATGTCGGTGGATCTGACCGCCGCAGAAGGGGATGCTGAAAAATATCCGGCAAGCGCTCCCAAACAAATCCAGATACAGATCGCTGAGGACGGCACGCCGCAGGGCTCCGGCACCGAAGAAGATCCGTATTTGATCACGACCGCGGCAGAACTCGACGCGATGCGTGATTATTCCAGCACCTACAGCCCGAAGTACTTCAAGATTGTCAACGATATCGATCTGTCCGGTTATGCGGAAACCTGGACGCCAATCGGTGAAAACCGTACCTTCCGGTTCGGCGGTATTGTCGACGGCAACGGGAAGACCATCCGTGGATTGAATGTGGATACGGGCGAGGAGCAGTATGCCGGACTCTTTGGGTATATTGACAATGCGACCATCACCAATCTCACAGTGGAAGTTGAGCAGGTGCGTGGCAAAGGATATGTCGGCGGCCTGGTTGGCTATGCAAAAGATAGCACCATTACAGGCTGTGGTGTGCGTGCAGCTTCGGACGACAGCATCGTAGCAGGCACCAGCAGCGCTACCGGCGGATTGGTCGGCACGGCATTATATGTCACCATTAAGAATTCGTACACGGAAGTCGCGGTGCAGGGTTCCACCCTGGTAGGCGGCCTCGTTGGCAGCTACAGCGGCGACACTTCTTCTTATGTGGAGAATTGCTATGCGACGGGCAATATCGCTTCTACCAACACAAACCCGAATACGCATATCCATGTGGGCGGCTTGATCGGTAACGCGCAGAAGGCGGATATCCGCAATTGCTTCGCAGCAGGCAATATCCAAGCAACCGGTAAGCGGATTGGCGGCTTGACCGGAACGCTCGCCGGCGCCAGCTCCAGCAAGGGCATTAAGAACAGCTATGCAGCTGGTACGATTACAGCGGGAGAAGGTTCGACTTGGGTTGGCGGACTGGTTGGTTCTTTCCAAACCAACGGTGTGCTGCAAGACACATATTATAATAGCGACAACGGTATCGCTGGCTGTGGTTCGGCTTCCAGCAAGCTGGAAGATACCTCCACAGGGAAGACAGGTTCTGAACTCAAGAGCGCTGCCTTTGCTCTGGAACTCGATGCAAATACCGAGTCCAATTCGTCTTGGGCAAAGTGGGGCCTCGATGAGGAAATCAACAACGGCAATCCGGTCCTGTGCGGAATCGGTATTGGCGCGGATGTTGAGGAAGTCGAAGATGAACAGACCGTTACCTTCAAGAGCGCTGGCGGCGGTTATCTGAATGATCTGACCAATATGCAGACGCCTGTCATTGAGACGGGAGCTGTTGGTTCGGAAGTGACTGTTCCGACGACCCGCCCGGCAAATGGCTATGCGTTTAGCCATTGGACGAACAGCGCAGGCGATCGAGTGGAACTGGGAGAAACCGTGACGGTTCCGTTTGGCGGTGAAACGTACACAGCGCATTTTGAGAAGTATCAGTATACAAGGCGCTTTGAGATCACCGACCCGAAGTATGGCACCTTGACAAACAAGGGCGGCACGGGTGGCGCTACCAGTACGCAGATTGACCCGCAGACGGTTGAAGTAATGGGTTACGATTACAGTACCGGTTATTATCCGACGGTCAATGTGGCGGATGGTTATGTCTGGTCCGGCTGGAGAGACAAGAACGACCCGGATGGCAAGATCTATAAATGGACCGGCACCTTTAAGTGTAACAAGGACGCTACCTATGAGGCGGTCATCGTTCCGAAGACCACCATCCAGATCGAGTATCAGTTCGTGGCAGAGGGCGTAGAAAAGCCGATTTTGAAGTACAGCGGCAAGCTGACCCTGAACCAGCCGAAGGTTCTCGTTTCGGATCGGACGATTGAACGTCTGGCAGAAAAGGGTTATCGTTTGGATCCGGCAGAGCAGGCAGAGTGGGAAGCGCTCTACAGCGATGTAGGAAATATTACCTTGGGCGGCAAACCGGTTGAATGGCAGGGTGAGAACACCTTGATCACCTTCACGGTGGTTCCGAATCTCCCAGAAGGCCCGCAGGATATCTCGGTATCGTATGGGAAGAATGTCAAGTTGACGGTTGACGGCGAAAGCCAGCTCATCGCGGACCTGCTCGGTAAGTACCAGGTGAAAGATGTAGAGAGCGGCACCGTTATTACCCTTACCTTTACGCCGAAGACAAAGGGACAGACCTTTAGTTCTGTCAAGATCGGTGATGCAGAGCCGGTTTATATCAGCGGCACCACATACACCTATGAAATTAAGACACCGGTTGCTGAAGCAGATTTGAGCTTTACCTTTGAAATGACGGATAAAGCGATTCTGCAACAGGCATATGATTATGCAACAACGTATGTGGAAGACGGAACGGTCGACCAGTTGGACGAAAGTGTAAGAGCGGCCTTTATGGAAGCCTATCAGGGGGCGAAGGACGTACTGGACAACGCGAAAGCATCCCAGGACGATATCAACGAAGCATGGAGTGAATTGTTGGATATGATTCACTATCTTGGTTGATCTCCTTTGATGTTTTTGGAAGCTGCTGAGAGTTTGTCTTTGCGGATTTTCCCATCGCGTCGTTGATTCTCTGGAGGCGTAGCTCGCTGGAAAAACAGCAAGGGATTCTTTCTAGGGGATTCAGGATGCTGCCTATTTGAAAGCGGAAGTTTTAAATATTTGCTAGCAGCTGAAGCTCCGCGATATGGAACAATAAACGGACTATTCAGCGGAATGGGTCTCCAGAAAAGCAGACGGGGTCCCAACCAATCAGATGATTGGTTGGGACCTTTTTTTTTCGTTAGCGGTCGCGACAAAGTACCTGTATTTGTTCCAGATGGATCTAAAAAATAGGTTTTTGAACTGTCAAAGGAAATCTATGCCTGATATAAAGAAGATTACACGAGAGAAAGGTGAAGAGAAGCTAAAAACGACTCCATTGGATCCCCTTCATAAGTGTACGGTATTGACAAACTATCAAAATATAGGTATTATAATAAAAATCAAAATGTGTAGTGGACTTTTCCGGACGTTGTCATCTTTTTGCCACACAGTTATCAAATGATAGCTGTGTGGTTTTTTTATTGGAAAAGCGTGAAAAATTGTCCATTAAGTTTGAAGGAAAGCGCTTTGAAGAATGGAGGAGGAAGAATGAACGAAAATTTTATGAAAGAAAAGCCGGTGTTCCCACTTATCCTTTCGATGGCGCTCCCTATGGTGCTCTCTATGCTGGTCAATTCTCTGTATAATATTGTAGATAGTTTTTTTGTTGCACAAATCAGCGAGGATGCGATGACAGCGTTATCATTGGTTTTTCCCATCCAGAATTTCATCAATGCGGTTGCCATTGGTTTTGGAGTAGGTATGAATGCAGTAATCGCTTTCCACCTGGGTGCAGGAAACCGCCAAAAGGCAGACATGGCTGCTACGCAAGGGTTACTGTTTGCGATGGTTCATAGTGTCGTTATGACCATTGGATGCATTGCCCTTATGCCAGCTTTCTTGCGAATGTTTACCTCGTCGGAATCCGTTATAGAGCTTGGCGTCCGGTATTCGGTAGTGGCTTTCTCCTTTACGCCGATGATTGTGCTGGGTATAACATTTGAGAAGATTTTTCAAGCGGTGGGAAATATGAAGGTCACAATGGTAAGCTTGATGTGTGGATGCATTGCAAACATTGCCTTAGACCCTTTGCTCATTTTTGGGATAGGCCCATTCCCGAAAATGGGGATGGAAGGAGCGGCTCTGGCCACTGGGATTGGCCAAACACTTACCTTAGGGATTTATCTCGTCGTTTATTTTGTACGGCCTATCCGCGTCCATATTCGCAAAAAATATGTTTCCCCAAACAAAGACATGGTTTTGAAATTGTATTCCGTTGGGATACCGGCAACATTGAATCTAGCCTTGCCATCCTTTTTGATTTCGTCGCTGAATGCGATCTTAGCAGCGTATTCCGAGGTTTATATTTTAGTGCTGGGAATTTATTATAAACTGCAAACCTTCCTGTATCTTCCTGCCAACGGGATTGTCCAGGGAATGCGGCCCTTGATTGGTTATAATTACGGGGCAGGGGAACATAAGCGTGTCAATCAGATTTATCGGATTGTCCTTTGCATGAGCGGGATTATTATGGCCTTCGGAACGATTATCTGCCTGGCTATTCCTGGGCCTCTTATTGGACTGTTTACGCATACGCCGGAAACCATTCGCGCTGGCGAGACTGCACTTCGCATCATCAGTGCGGGATTCCTTGTTTCAGCTGTGTCTGTGACCTCGTCAGGGGCTCTAGAGGGCCTTAGCAAGGGGACACCATCTCTGATTATTTCCGTGTGCCGGTATATCCTTATAATTATCCCGGCCGCATTTTTATTGAGCCGGATTTTTGGCCCAGTTGGCGTTTGGAATGCTTTTTGGATTGCAGAAGCATTGTCCGCAGCCGTTGCTTTTGTAGTTTACCGCCGGTCGGTCAGCATGAAACGATGCGTGTGTAAAGATCAGTCCATAGGATAGCCGAAGGATAGAATTGACATGCAAAGAAAAGCATGCTATAATATCCTGGCATAAATGGACGCTGTTTGCCGCCGGGTAAACAATCAAGCATTGATCTTCCGTATCGTTAGGCCATAGAAGATACGGAAGTCAATGCTTTTGTTTTGTCAGAAGAGCGGGGATTAGGTATCAGGCTGGAAAGGGATGAATCGCTATGTTTCGAGAAATGCGCAGGAACGGGCAAGAGCTGCCCTTGGAAGAATGTACAGCTATCTTAAATCGGGGGACTTCTGGTGTACTGGCCCTTTCGGGGGATGACAATTATCCGTATGCGGTGCCGGTCAGTTATGCCTACGATGGCTATAAGTTGTACTTTCATTGTGCAAAAAGCGGCCATAAGATCGATGCCATCCGGCGAAACGCGAAAGCGTCTTTTTGCGTGATTGACCAGGACCTCGTTGTGCCGGAAGAATATACTTCCTATTTTCGGAGCATCATTGCCTTTGGAACGATTCGCATTCTGGAGGACAGCCAGGAAAAGCGGGAGGCTATCGAAAAGCTCGCGGTCAAATATGCGCCAGATGACAATGATGCCCACCGTCAGGCGGCCATTGACCGGGATTGGGTTCCTTTATGTATGCTGGAAATGACCATCGAGCATATGACCGGAAAAGAAGCGAAAGAACTTATAAAAGAAAAACAGCAAAGGAACAAATCTTGCTGATGAACCCGCCGGGGTTTTTCTTGTGCAATAGGCCTGCGTAGCACAACGTGGGCCTTTATTTTTTATGGAGGTTATCCGGAATGGTGAAAACAAATTGTTTTAAAGAATTCGCAAAATATGTATCGTTGAATGTGATGGGGATGATCGGCCTATCGTGTTATATATTGGCCGACACATATTTTGTATCGCAGGGGCTTGGTACATACGGGCTTACAGCTTTGAACCTCGCAATCCCCATATACAGTTTTATCCATGGCAGCGGTCTGATGATCGGCATGGGAGGAGGTACAAGATATTCCATTCAAAGAAGCCAACGGGATCAGCAGTCTGCTAACCGTACCTTCACCAATGCGGTTTACCTTGCGGCCCTATTTGCGGTGTTGTTCGTATCGATAGGAGTTTTCTTTTCAGGGACAATTGTAACGCTGTTTGGAGCTGATGAGCATGTTTATGCGATGTCAAAAACCTATTTGCAGGTCATTCTCCTATTTGCACCTGCTTTTTTGATGAATAATGTATTGCTGTGCTTTGTCCGTAACGACGGGGCGCCACAGCTTTCAATGGCCGCGATGATTGGCGGAAGCCTCTCCAATGTCGTGTTGGATTGGGTGTTTATTTTCCCTTGCCAAATGGGAATCTTTGGGGCGGCTTTTGCAACCGGCCTTGCCCCGATCATTAGTATGATGATCCTGTCCCCTCATTTTATCAGAAAGAACAATCAGTTTCACTTTGCAAAGTGTATGCCCGAAATACGGCGGTTTGTAAGGATTTTGTCCAGCGGTGTTCCATCGTTGGTGACGGAAGTCTCGTCCGGTATCGTTATCATTGTATTTAACTCGATCCTATTGAACTTGGCAGGAAATGTTGGCGTGGCGGCATATGGTGTGATTGCAAATCTATCTTTGGTCATTATTGCCATCTATACAGGGATTGCGCAAGGCATTCAACCAATTATCAGCAGCAATTACGGAGCCAAAAATACCCGAAATATCAAGTTGATCCTAAAATATGCCATGACAACCATGCTGATCCTTTCGGTTTTGATTTACGTGACCGTATTTTTGGGAGCTTCACAAATTGCCGGCATCTTTAACAGCGAAGGGGACGCTGTGTTGCAAAACATTGCCACAGAGGGGATGCGGCTCTACTTTACCGCCTGCCCGTTCGCAGGGTTTAATATCCTAATTTCGATCTACTTTACTTCTACAGAGCACCTACGCCCTGCACATATGATTTCCCTGTTGCGTGGTTTTTTGCTCATTATCCCAATGGCGTTTTTGCTTTCCTGGCTTGCGAATATTTACGGTGTTTGGTGTGCTTTCCCAACAACAGAACTGCTGGTTGCGGCAATAGGGTTGCTATTTTACATTGCTATTCAGAAAAAGCAGAAGTTGGCCAACATCTGAGAAGAATTATAAATGCGCTCGTTTCTAAAGTCATAAGATGCAGTGGAAACCACATAGAAGTGCACGTTCCCACCGGAGGAATGGCAATGTTGTAAGATAGAAGGTAAGTCATGGATTGCCCAACCAATTGCTAACAATATAAACGCACTGCGTCCAACGGAATTTGCAGGTTCCGTTGGACGCAGTGCGTTTGTGCCATATTTTTTCCAATGTAGATTTACGTTTTTTGGCGTCCCCCGGTGTAAGGGGAAAGCGAAGGCAACGCGCCCGAGGATGGGTGGGTTCCATTGGTTAGAAATCCTTGTGTGTGTAAATTGCCTTGGAAATGAAATAGGAGGGGAAAAGCAGTAGGATACCAAAGACAGGAAACAGTGCTAACATATTCATGATGGTTGCTTCGTCCACGGAGGCGATGGCGGGCAATTGGCCCTGGAGCAAGACTGCAAGGCAGGTAGGTATAAAAACCAAAACCATGAAAATGATGCGGGAACGTTCAGCGCCAAAACGGTATGTCAGTGGCAGCAAAACGGCATTCATACAGCACGCCAAGCCAACAGATGCTAGAAAGGTAAGGGTGACTTCCAGGGACCATGTTTCGCTGCGGATGAGTAAGGCAACAACTGCAGCGATAGCAGAAAAGGCGGCCCCGATCGCAATCAGGATCGAAGAGGAAAGGTATTTAGACAGGACAATACGCCGCTTAGCCGGTGGGGTACATAGTACGTATACATCCCATTTGGCTGTGTCGTCGAGGGCAAACGTACCCAGGATGAGAATCGAAAAGGCGATTGGTATCATAGCCATCCCAGCGGAAGCGCCCATACTCGCGCTGAAAACAATCACCAGGAATGCGAGAATCAGCATAGTGGTTCCCATACTCCTTTTTATCAGCAGAAGATCCTTTTGAATCAAACCGATCATCATTTTTCCCCCTTCACATGAAATAGCATGATTTCTTCCAGGCTAGCGTTGTCGACCAAAAGCTCCGGATAGAGGTGGCGAACGGCGGCTTTGTTGTTGACCAGTATTTCGCAGCCAAAAGGCCCTGTGCGCTGTTTGACAATCCATTTAGGGTCGATGCGTTTTCGCTCGCTTGCGTTGCACTTTACAATGCCATGGCTATCCAGTAGGTCGTCTTTCACGCCGCTGAATACCAGCCTTCCTTGGTGTAGGAAGGTGACATAGTCGGCAATCTTTTCCAAGTCTCCGGTAATGTGAGAGGACATTAGGATCGTGTGTTCCTCGTCTTGGATAAAGTCAAAAAAGATGGAGAGAATTTCGTCACGGACCACTGGATCAAGGCCGCTGGTAGGTTCATCCAACAGCAAGAGCTTGGGATGATGTGCAAGTGCAGAAGCAATAGAAAGCTTCACCTTCATGCCGCGCGAATAAGTTTTGATCGGTTTATCCGCGGGCAATTGGAAGCGTCTGAGGTATTGCTGGAACAGGTTATCGTCCCATTTTTGGTATAGGCTTCGTAGGATTTTTGCAATGTCGGCCGGTGAAAACAATTCGTGGAAATGGTTTTCGTCGAACACGACACCAATTTGTTGCTTAATCGCTCCTTCATCACGGATATTGTCCAGTCCAAAGAGCTTTATAGTTCCTGCGTCTCTCCGCATCAAATTTAAGATTAATTTCAAAGTAGTGGTTTTTCCAGCGCCATTTTCACCAATTAGCCCCATAACGCTGCCATAAGGAACTTTGAAGTTCAGATGATCCAGAGAAAATTCACTAGCGTCGTAGCGTTTTGTTAGGTCTTGTACTTCTAAGCAAAGCTTTTCCATAGAATCACTCAGTCCTCTCCATATAAAATGAGCAGGGATTCCTGCAATTCTTCCAATGAAATGCCATAGTTTTTAGCACTTTCTACTGCCTTTGCAAGGGAGTCCTCAACGATGCGGCGTTGTTGTTCCCGCAGAAGGTCGGGATTTTTGGCTGCTACAAAGCTTCCCTTTCCCACCACGGTACATAAAAATCCCTCCCGCTCCAATTCTTCATAGGCCCGCTTGGTTGTGATAACACTGATGCGCAGCTCTTTTGCAAGAAGCCGCATCGAGGGAAGAGCCTCGCCGTCCTGAAGGGCGCCGTTCAGAATGAGGTTCTTAATCTGCGTGACCAATTGTTCGTAGATGGGAATGCCGCTCGAATTGCTGATATGGATTTCCACGCGACCCCTTCTTTCTGTTATATTGTATATGTACTATATATACAATATAACACGAAGGGGCGTTTGTCAAGGGGGAAAATGCATATTCCCTTTTTTCCAACAGGAAAGGATAAAAAGCTTCCCAAATTCAATCTTTTGGTATATAATAAGAACATAATTTCTATTGATCAGGAAAAGGAGAAGATTGCTATGATTACGCAGGAAAGAGTTTTGGAAATTTTAAAAGAGGCCGGCGTACTGCTGGAAGGCCATTTCCGCCTTCTGGACGTCACAGCAATAAGTATTTGCAGTGTGCAAAAATATTCCGTAACACAAAATATAGCGAAGAACTCTGTGGCGCGCTGGCGGAGCAGTATCAGAACGATGGCGTAGAAGTCGTGATCGGGCCGGCGATGGGTGCGGTTCAGATGGCATATGAGGTAAGCCGCCCGCTCAAGTGCGAGAACTATTTCACCGAACGGGACGAAGAGGGGAAAATGGCCCTGCGCCGTGGGTTTGTTGTGAACCCGGGCATGAAAGTCCTAATTGTGGAGGATGTGGTGACCACAGGTGGTTCGGTTCGCGAGGTCATTGATTTGGTGAAGGCTGCTGGCGGCATCGTGGTTGGCGTCGGGTCGATTGTGGACCGCACGGGCGGGAAGATCGACTTTGGCGTACCGTTTAAGTCCGTCATTTCTATGGAAGTGGAGTCCTGGGAGCCGCAGGATTGCCCGCTTTGCAAAGCAGGTGCTGGCGAGCCGGTTAAGCCCGGAAGCCGGAAAGTCTGAGTAGCAATATCGATATCTTCCGATCTCATAAAAAGTGGCAAGACCGGCATGTTGTCCGGTATGTTATGAATCGGCCAGCGGAATGGAACCTGGTTTAAAATCGAATGAGAGGGAGAAAAGAGGGGCAATATATGGAAGCAGAGAAGAAGCGGAAACCGAGTTCTAAAAATATCCATGACGGACATCGGGACCGGATGCGGGAACGGTTCCTAAAATCCGGCTTTGAAGCTTTTGCCCCTCATGAAAAAATTGAATATCTACTCTTTGCCTGTAACCCGCGGGGAGATACAAACCCTTTGGCGCATGAGTTGATCCGGCGGTTTGGCTCTTTTTCCGGAGTGCTGGATGCACCGTATGAGGAGCTGCTTGAGGTCGACGGCGTGGGGCCAGTTGCGGCTGCCTTTTTAAAGATGCTGCCACAGGCGTTTCGCTGCTACGAAATGGACCGGGAGTCAGGGCGCGTCCGTATGTACGATTACCAGGATATGGCGCGCTACCTGATGAAACGATATGTGGGCCTTTCTCAAGAAGTGGTGGTCTTGATGCTTTTGGATAGCTCTAACCGCGTGATTTATTGTGACATCGTCAGCGCGGGAACCGCTGTGACGGCCAACATTTATATACAGGACATTGTAGCGTTGGCCGCCCGTTACCGGGCGGTCTATGCGGTGTTGTCGCACAATCATCCTAGCGGCAGTGCCCTGCCGAGTCCGCAAGATCTCCACATCACCTCGCGCGTTTTTGATGCCCTGAAAGAGATTGAAGTCTTGTTGATTGACCATATTATTATTGCCGGACGGGACTTTACCTCTCTGAAAGAAAGCGGCATTATGGCCCACCTGTTTTCAGATGAGAGACAACCGCGGGTATCCCTTCGGGCGGCGGACAGCGTGCGGGAAGGGAAAGAGCGAACCAATACCAAATAGGAGCAGAAATATGGATTTTAAATTGGTTTCGAAATA
>ERZ827423.3168-NODE-3168-length-11644-cov-3.561136_pt1 | contig 11644 bp, 11 predicted proteins | sample MGYA00519775_ERZ827423 | MGnify/ENA primary metagenome ERZ827423 (study PRJEB31778, sample SAMEA3449296) | human gut metagenome | biome: human gut; feature: human-associated habitat; material: faeces | place: United Kingdom | collected 2010/2012 ...
TAAGAACTGCGGCAGATATTTTGCTCTGACTGGACACGCAGGAACGGACTACTGCGACCGTCCGTTCGGGCCTAACGGTAAGCCATGCAGAATGGTCGGGGCATCGAAAGTATGGGCAGAGAGAAAGAAAAGTGATGATGTGTTTTCGGCGTACCGCCGTGAGTACAAAAAACGCTTTGCGCATATCGCTGCAGGCAAACTTACACAGGAACAGTTCTTGCAGTGGGCAGCAGAGGCGCGGAAAGAGAAACTCAAATGTGCCGCGGGGATCATCACCATGGAAGCGTATCTCGACTGGCTGAAAAATTCCAAATAGGAAAAGCCAAGACGGCATTGCAGGAACGATGCTCAAGGTGGACGAGCTTGCAAACGCGCTTCAGGTCTGCCTTGATAGCGGCGCAAAGAAGGTACTGCTGCCGATTGCATCGGCGGCTGACCTTGGACTTGTCCCGGCAGATTTGATCGGCTGCTTCAATCTGGTTTTCTATCAGAGCGCAGAAGACGCGGTATATAAGGCATTGGGCGTTGAGTAATTCCGATAAAAAGGGGTGAGAGCAATATGGACTGTCCGTGGTGCGGAAGCACTGTTGAGATATGTGGGGACTCTTGGGAATGCGGCTGGTGCGGAGACTTTGGCTGGTGCGTAGACATTGAAAGTCTGCAAGGAACGCCGACGAAAAAGTCAGCGAACACGGCAGAAATCACGTTGACGCTTTCCTTAGTTTACCATGTCGATTTGCCGGAAACGTGGAACGATCTGAAAAAGGCACTGGATCAGCTTGCACCCAATAATACCCATCTCTCGCAGCTTCTAGGAAAAGTGCTGCTGCACAACATTTCCACCGGAATCCAGCATGCAGGAGCTTTGCCGGACGAGAAAAAAGCGGAAGAACTGCGGACTTTTCTGCATACTACTGCGGACTTGAATCTGGGCGAGAGCGCAGAAGAGATCATGCGCGACGCCAAACGCGGCGTTCTGTTCCGCGAAGAAGCAGCCCTATCCGAAAACGAATGCGGCACGTTCTGGGCAGAACTGCTCTCGACGCGCCCAGTGGAGGACTACTATAACCAGATCGATCCGGACGGCTTGTTTGAGCTTTTCTCCGAATTGTCCTCTGCTTATGCCTACTTTGGCGGGAAGAAGGATGAGGAAATGGGCAAAGCGCAGGACTACCGGAATACGCTGGAAGAAGCCTATCACACCCACTGGCAGAACAATGTGCTGCTCCATCCTGATGTGGAACGAGCGAAGCGGCTCTTGGCGGAAGGGACATTTCCGCAGGGCGAGGACATTTGCCGCGAGATTTTGCTGGTCGAATATTCGGAGGAAGTCCCGCATGAGACCGCCGAGGATTTCGATGAATTGTCGTGGAAGTACATTCTGGATGATGTGTTTTTAGTCGACACGGCAAAGGGTATCCAGATGTGGCGGCGGCTTCTTGACATTGCAGAGCCGTCTCTGAAAACCGACGCTAAAACTGCCGAAAAACTTCTCCCGGATTGGGATTGGCTGGATTCTCCAAGCCATGATCAAGTGCTGCTGCTTTTGACCGCGCTGGATGACGAGAGGTTTGTATCGCAGATTTTTGAGAGCGCATCCATTGGCAGATTGCAGTTTACTATTATAGGTGTTTGCCGTTCAAGCGGACAGGAAAAGTTGTGTCAGCATCTTCTTCAACTCGCGTTAGAGAATCCCAACCTTGAAGAAAACCGGAAAAAGCAGTTCAGACGGGCATTCTCAGCCGAGCCGTATTTTACCAACGCAGCACTGCGGTCTTATGCGGCTGGGAAGCCCAGTGCATACACGAAGACAGATGACGGAACTGTGTATCACTATTGCTCAGTTTGGGTTCAGGGAACACAGCGCCCGTATGCGTACATGACCGGCGGCTTGCCGCTCAAGGTCGGAGATTGGGTCGAGCTGCCGTTTGGGAAAGACGATGTGCTGCGGCATGGGCAGGTCAAAGCGGTTATGGACTGTACGCGCATGGTCGCGCCTTGGCCGCCGGAGCAGACAAAGACCGTTATCCGCACGATAGATGCTCCGGCAGCCACGCCGACCATCGAAGTTGCTGCGCCGAAGCCCCAGAAGCGCGTGGAGCAGCCCAAGAAAGAGACTGAAAAAATAGAAGTCCCTGTGATTTCCGCGCCTGAAACAAAGACGGAAGAGCCGAAAGCAGAACCACAAGTCACCGAACCGGTTGTTTCAGAAAAAGATGAAAAGAGACCCGTGCCGCCAAAGAAGCCGTTCCAGCTGGGAAAGCTCATCGCGGCAGTTCTGGCAGTAGCCGTGATTGCTGGTATCTCTATTTCCGTCTCAAGCCGCAATAAGCAGAGAGCGGCAGCTTATGACGCAGCCCTACAAGAGATGTCAAACGGCAATTACACTTCTGCCGAGCAGGACTTCTCGGAGCTTTCCGGCTATCGGGATGCCGCGTCGCTGTCCGTCTACTGCAAATACGCCGATATGTACAAAGACAGGACGGACTACGTAGGCGGTCAGGATGAACTTTCAAACATTACGCTGCAGTATGACACGGGCTGGCAGCAGGATGTTGACGCGCTGGAAACTCGCGTTAAGGAATATAAAGTGGAACAAGATGCCGCTATGGAGGCTGAGTGGCAGCGAATCGAAGCCGAGAATGCTGCAAAGCGTGAGCAAAGTCTGAAAGACCAGTATTCCGGAAAACTGCCCGTAGAAGGCATGCCCGTGAGCGGCTTAAAGTACACGTCTCTTGGAGAACCCGACAAGGAAGAAAAATGCCGAGATTACGACCGTTTAGTTGAAGAGCGACGATCTATTTCAATATGGTGGTATGGAAGTGACGGAAAAATTCTTGCTGCCGGAACATGCTTTAAGCATAAAGGTGACAGTGAGTTTATGCTGTACTCGTTCAGCTATTATGACCCAACTATATCTGCATCTGCCAATAAAGGGCGAACATTCAATTATGGCAATGGCAGTGATTATTCCGGAAGCCTCCGGGATGAATATGATAGCCCTGAAGACCTCTGGGAAGAAAATCGGGATTGGTATGAGGATGAGGACGAAGCATGGGATGAATGGTACGATGATTGAGCTGTAATTGAGCATTTACCGCTTTCATCGTCCATGGTTTATTTGCGCTGGGGGGGCAGGTATAATCATAAAACTCTTTTTCTTTGTTTATACCGGCGCAAATCTTGAGCACCCCCTGCGCGATTTGCCATTGCCCGAAGTTTGTGGTATACTCACATCAAAAGCGGCATGAAAAGGAGGCACACTTATGCGGCAGTCTATTGAACAATCTATTCGCACGGCGGAAGTATCTCTGCACATGGAGGGACTTCAGGTCTCTGATGACTGCAAAGAGATGTGCCGCAGGATGCTTTCTGGGGAAATCACGATGGATCAGTATCTTGACTATGTGAAGTTGAGCATGAATGTCCACTAACCATGCAGCAAAAGCGTTTGACCCAAACCGTGACCCAAATGCGGATAGGAGCAGAAAGCACCGGACGGTTTTGCCCGGTGCTTTCTGTATTTATGTGGTTTGGCTTTTCTTTGAATATAGCGATGCAATTTTTGACCTTTCGGGCTGTTGACACTCGTTATGACTTTAAACGTTTTGCGAGTGAAAGTTTAGACAAAAATATAATATTGACAAATTATTTTCCCGGCGTTATAATCCGTCAGACCTGTATTTTAAGGTTTAGCAATAAATCCAATTCCGGACCGAGGAGGTTTCAGATGAGCGTCCAGATAATTGTAGATTCAACAGTGGATATGCCGGATCGTATCAAAGAGTGTTTTCGTATCGTTCCGCTGACCGTGCATTTCGGCGGTGAAGAATTTATTGACGGTGTAACAATAGACAAAGCGCGCTTCTACGAACGCCTCGTTGAAAGCGACGTTCTACCTACAACGAGTCAAGCCACGCCTGCTGCATTTCAGAAAGTATTTGAAGAAGTCACCGCAGCAGGAGACAGCGCCGTTGTTATAACTATTTCTTCCAAGCTTTCAGGGACATATCAAAGTGCGTGCATTGCAGCGGCGGATTTTGATAATATCTTTGTTGTGGACAGCATGACTGCCGCTATCGGGTCCGGTATTCTTGCCGAGCACGCGCTGAAGCTGGCGGAAGCTGGAATAAGCTCGGCGCAGATCGCTGAAGAGCTCGAGGAAAAGAAGGCGGATGTGTGCCTCATAGCATTGCTGGACACTCTCGAATATCTGAAAAAAGGCGGGCGCGTCTCCAAGACAACTGCATTTGCCGGCGGTATTCTTAACATCAAGCCTGTGCTTACCATTCAGGACGGAGAAGTCGTTGTTATCGGAAAAGCACGCGGCTCGAAGCAGGGCAACAACCTGCTCGTAGAAAAGATACATAACAGCGGCGGCATAGATTTTTCAATGCCGATACTGCTTGGCTATTCCGGATTGAGTGACGTGTTCCTGAAAAAGTATGTAGAGGACAGCCGCGCGCTCTGGCAGGAGGGAACTGATACGCTTGATTCCACTTTGTTGTGCAGCGTCATCGGGACTCATACCGGCCCAGGTGTTGTTGCCGTTGCATTTTTTAAGAAAAGCAGCGCACGATGATGAAGCTCCAAGATGATCTACGAACTGTAAACTATGTAGCCTATAAAATAGACAGACCTGTGAAGCAACTTGCTTGCAGGTCTGCCTATTTTACTTTACCTCAAACGGTATATTTGCCGTTTCTGTACCATCAATTGACAAGGACACACACGGTTTTGACGGGCAGAAAAACGCCCATGCTGCTTCAAAGCCCTTGCCAATACACAAAGTATTGCCTGCGGGCTTTTCATTGCCTGAACGCTTTTCTGCTCCGGCAAAACTGCTGCGCACCTGACAGTGATGGATTTTTGTGTGATTTTTGGTTTTTGAGTCGCAGACGGGCTGACGCCCGTCAAGGCGAAAAGGACAAAAAGCACCCTGCGCACTCCATGCAAAGCCCAGCGAAGTGGGTTTGCATGGAAAAGGAAGAAGGAGATTGCTTAGTGCAGCTTTTGCCGCAAGGCGGAAGCGGAACGGCGCAAGCTTCTTCTGACGTTGTCAGGCGTGTGTGCTCTTGTCAATTGATGGTATTGAAAGCAGTCATGTAAAGCAGAGCTTGCATACCGAATTTCGCACGGTGCAAGCTCTGCCTGCTTGTAAAAATGAAAAAATGAACCTGTTTTGCATACACATCAAAATATGCGTAGAATCAATCTGCGTGGGCGGCGCGGATATCCTTTGTAGAGCCGCGTACCTTCAGCACGCAGGGGTATTTGAACTCCATGGAAGAAATGATGCGGCTGTCGCTCTCCATGGCGGAGATCAGCATCTGACATGCCGTATAGCCCATGTTGCTCGAGGGCATCTCCACCGTTGTGAGCGGCGGGAAGATCATCTCGGAATACATGATGTTATCCAGCCCAATCACGGAAATGTCCCCCGGCACGGAAACACCGGACTGATTGAGCGCCTGGATGACGCCGTAGGCCGAAAGGTCGTTTATCGCGATAATGGCGGTGTAGCCAAGCTGCTTGTAATCCTGCTGTTTGGCAAGCTGCTTGCCGACCTCAAATTCGTACTGACCTGTCAATGATTCGCTCTCGACCTCGGCGGTGTAAACGTCGCTGTCGGTAAAGCGGATACCACTTTGAATGAGCTCATCACGCACTCCGGCCAGAACCTTTTGCCTGAACTTTTTCGTTATTGGCGTCGAGAGAAAGGCGATCTTTCTATGGCCGTAGTCCACAAGGTGCCTTGCCGCCATGCGTCCGCCGAGGTAGCTGTCGGAGACGGCGTTGATGGCATTGTCAAGCTCGAACTCCGCCTCAAGCAGCGCGACCTGTCCGCCGGCGTCGATATAATGATTGAGCGTGTCCGGGCTCGTATCCACGGAGACGATGAGCAGAGACATGACGCGGCTGTGCAGCAGGAACATAATGCTGCTGCGCTCCTGCTCTATGCTTCTGTGAGAGGAGAACAGGCGTATTTCGTGCCCGCTCACCATAGCGGCGGATTCAATGCCGAAGACGACCTGATTGTAAAACGGGTTTTGCAGGGACGGCACGATGATGCCGATGGCTCCGCTGGAATTGCTGCGCAGGAGCTGACCGAAAATATTCGGCACATAGTTGAGCTCCTTGGCGGCGGCGAGGACGCGCTTCCTGACTTTGTCGCTGACAGGGTACTTTGAGCCGCTGAGCACTCTGGATGCGGACGCGACCGAGACCCCGGCGCGCGCGGCGACGTCGGAGAGGTTCGCGCCAACGGATGGCTGCTTCATTAAGTTCACCGTCTTTCCTTTTTTCTGTAATATATAGTAAATCAACGTAAAGAAAACGTCAAGAAAAAAGAAAAGGTTTTCTATAAAAATCAAGCTTTTCAAATGTCGAAATCTTTAAGAGACTTTGAACACGCTCAAAAATGTCGGCTTCCTTATGCTATTTTTACAAAAAAGAACATAAAATATTGTTTAGAAAGCAAAAGAAAATACACTTTACAGAAAACGTTTTCTGCTGTATTCTCAAATCATGATGCGGCGGCAGATATGACCCCGCACAGACAAACAATTTTACAGGAGGAAGAAAATGAAAAAAACACTGGCGATGATCCTTTGCCTCGTTCTCTGCGCAGCTCTGTTCGCAGGCTGCGGCAGCACCGCTGAAGCTCCCGCTGCGGCCCCCGCGGCAGACAGCGCAGCCGATGCGGCACCCGCAGAGGCAATAACCCTCAAGCTCGCCGACAACGGCGCAGACACCATGCCCAACGTTATCGCGGCACGCAAGTTCGCTGAGCTCGCGAACGAGTACACTAACGGCACTGTCACCGTTGAGGTTTTCAGCAACGGCGTTCTCGGTGATGAGGCTTCCGTCGCTGACCAGCTCCAGGCCGGCACCCTCGACATGGCTCGTATCTCCACCACCGGTATGGCTCCCAGCTGCCCCGCACTCAGAGCAGCCTCCATGCCTTTCCTCTTCGCTACCGATCAGGCAAAGTATGACGCGTTCGACGGCGAATTCGGTCAGGCTCTGTCCGAGGCAGTCCTTGAGGACACCGGCATTGTGAACCTCACCTACTTCTTCGCGACCGCACGTTCCTTCTACACCGTTGACAAGCCCATCACCTGCGTTGCAGACATGGCCGGCCTGAAGATCCGCTCTCAGGAAGACCCCATCGTCATGGCAATGTTCGAGGCTCTCGGCGCGAAGGCCACCCCGATGAACTACTCCGAAGTCTACTCCGCACTCGAGACCAAGATCGTTGACGGCGCAGAGAACGATATGACCTCTTACTACACCTCCGGCCACTATGAGGTTGCTCCTTACTACAGCCTTGATAAGCACACCGCTCTCGGCTCCCTCTTCTGCATCAGCGGCAAGGCATGGGATTCCCTCAGCGCAGATCAGCAGGATGCACTCAAGAAGGCCGCTCAGGAAGCCTCCATGTACGACCGTGAGCTGCTTGAGACCTCCGAAGCTGAGTCCCGCGCAGCTGTCGAAGCAGGCGGCGCTACCATCATCGACGTCGACATTTCCGAATTCCAGGATGCTTGCAGCAGCGTTTACGAACTGTACCCCGAGCTCAAGGAGTACCTTGACCTGATCAAGTAATAGGCCTCGGACACAGACGACACTTTCCGTATAACGAGAGCATTCCGCTCTCGTTATACATTTAAAAAGGGGTTTTATAATGAAATTTGTCGACAAAGCAGATTCTTTTTTCAAGAAAATAATAAAAGTCGAAAAGGCTTTAGGCGCGCTGTCACTGTTTATAATGCTGGTCATTTGCTTCAGCGCGGTCATAATGAGATATGTTTTCAACGACCCGTGGACATGGAGCGAAGAAGTCATCCTCGTCATCCTTGTTATCTTCGGCTATCTCTGCATTTCAATTGACGTTTATAACGATGAGCATATCGCTCTCACATTCCTGTATAACGCAGTGCCCAAGTGGGCAAAGACAGCTTTGGACTGCCTGCGCCACGTTCTTATCGGGGGCTTTTTCCTCCTTATGGCTAAATACGGAGTTCAGATATACCAGATAAAGGCAAACAAACAGCTGGCTGCGACCGGCTGGTCCCAGGGCATCGTCTATTTTGCACAGGTAGTGGTTTCCGTACTGGTAGTTTTCTTCTGTGCGATGAATCTTCTGAAGGTCATTGTCCACAGCGCGGACAAGAAAGAAGACAGCGCCGCGCAGAATGAAACTGAAAATGGAGGCGAAAGCGTATGAGCACAGTTACAACCGGCATCATTATCCTTTTCGGCACGCTCTTCCTTCTCATCTGCCTGCGCATACCGATAGCCTTCTCGCTCGGTATCGCGGCGGTCGTCAGCGCGCTCTACCTTGATATCCCCCTGCTCAACATCTTCATGAAGATGGTCACGAGCATGCAGAGCTTCGTTATAATCGCGGCTCCGTTCTTCATCGTCATGGCACAGATCATGTGCGACGGCGGCGTTACCAAGAAGCTCATGAACTTCTGCAACCTTATCGTCGGACGCATCCGCGGCGGCACGGCGCTGGTGAACATCATCGTCTCCATGCTCTTCGGCGGTATCTCCGGCAGCTCCACCGCGGACGTTTCCTCCATCGGCGCTATGCTCATCCCCGCAATGGTGGATGAGGGCTACGACGCGGACTACTCCGTCGCCGTTACCGTTACCTCCTCCCTTGAGGGCGTCATGATCCCGCCCAGCCAGAACATGCTGTTCTACGCCGTGGCAGCCGGCAGCGGCCTGTCCATAAGCACTCTGCTTATCTGCGGCTATATCCCCGGTGTTCTTCTCACGCTCGGCCTGTGCATCCCCGCTCTCATCATCGCGAAGAAGCGCAACTACCCCATCATGGTCGTCAACACCCAGGGGCAGAAGCTGAAGATCGTCTTTGAGGCGCTCGCCGGCCTGATGGCTATCGTCATCATCGTCGTCAGCACCACCTGCGGTATATGCTCGGCTACCGAGTCTGCCGCTATCGCCGCGGTTTACGCTCTGCTGGTCTCCGTTTTCATTTACAAGTCCCTGACCTTCAAGCAGTTTGTAAACTCCTTCTTTTCCGCGCTTCCGATCATGGCAATGTCTCTTGCTATCATCGCCTGCTCCAACGCGTTCAGCTACGTGATGAGCTATCTCAAAGTGCCTGAACTCCTCAGCAACGCCGTTCTCAGCATTTCCCATAACCCCAACGTCATCATCCTTCTCATGCTCATGCTGATGATCCTGCTGGGCTGCTTCATGGATATGGGCGTTCTGATCTTTGTCTCCACGCCTATCCTTTATCCTCTGGCTGTCGGCACCCTCGGCATGAACCCGTACCACTTCGGCGTCGTGCTGGTGTTCGGCTTTGCTATAGGTCTCTGCACTCCCCCTGTCGGGACCTCGCTGTTCCTCGGCTGCAAGATCGGCAAGATATCGGTGGAAAGCTCGCTCAAGGCTTTCATACCGTTCTATCTTATCATGCTCATGCTGCTGTTCGTCTTCGCATATGTTCCCGAGGCTTCTCTCTGCCTGCCGAGGTGGCTGGGCCTTACGGTATAAGTGTGGCATGGCGGTGAACAATGGTCATTAACGAATTTTCACTGAAGGCGCTTACCGGGTTCTATGAGAACGAACTGGTAAACAACTTCCTCAGCTTCTGGCTTCCCAGGTGCGAGGACAAGGAAAACGGCGGCTTTCTCAACTGCTTTGACAATAAGGGAGAGCACCTCGTTTCCAAAAACAAGTATTGCTGGAGCCAGGGCCGCTTTGTCTGGATCTTCTCGAAGCTCGCCTCCACCGAGGCGCCCATTTTCTCGGATGCGCAGCGAGCGGAATTTCTGAGGCTCGCCAAGAACGGCGCGGACTTTCTCGAAGCGCATGCACTCATCCCGGGCAGGGATATATGCTCCTTCCTGCTCGATGAAAAGGGAAACCCCATCCTCGTCGACGGCGCTGACAGGCTCGATATGAGCATCTATGCCGACTGCTTTGTGATAGCCGGCATGGCGATGTACGCGCTCCAGTCGGGCGAGGAGGGGAAATACAGGTTCGCGAAGGATCTCTATCTCTCCGTCCTCGACAGAGTGGAAAGAAACGACTTCCAGACGCTCCCGTACCCCCTGTCCAAGAGCCTGCGCGCGCACGGGATACCTATGATCCTCTCCAACATTTCAAAGGATATCCACTTTGCGGCAAAGCGCTTTGAGCCGGAATACGCCGGTATCGCGGCGGAGAACATGTGGCGCTTCTCAAGCGACACGCTCAGCCACTTCATGGACGGCGATCACCTTATACATGAGGTGATAACGGCGGATAACAGGTTCTTCCCCCAGACTCTGGGCAATCACATCAACCCCGGCCACTCCATCGAGGACGCGTGGTTCATGCTTGACTCGGCGGAGATAAACGGGCACAGCGAGAGCTTTGCGGATATCTTCCAAATGGTACTCTCCGCGCTTGATGCGGGCTGGGATGAGCAGTACGGCGGCATCCTGCATTTCGCCTCCGTCCGCGGCGGCGAGCCTGACGGGGACAACAGCGGCTTTGAAACCGAGCCCATGTCCGTGCAGCTCAGCGGCTGGGGCGATAAGCTCTGGTGGCCGCACTCCGAGGCGCTGTACACGACGCTGCGCTGCTATGCGCAGTCCGGTGACGCGCGCTTCCTGGATTGGCACGAGAAGGTCTTCAACTATGCCTACAGCACCTTCCCCAATACCGACCCGAATATAAGAGAATGGGTACAGATCCGCGAGCGCAGCGGCGACGCCTGCGAGAAGTTCGTCGCGCTGCCGGTAAAGGATCCGTACCACGTAATGAGAAACCTAATCTTGATAATAGAGCTGCTGTATAAGATCGCAGCCGGAGAACAGTGATGAAAAAAGAATTTTTCGTAGATAAACTTCGCGTTGTAATTACGGACACCCGCGATGAGATGGGCGCGGCAGCAGCTTCCGACGCGGCAGAGTACATGCGCGCGCAGATAGCAAAGCTCGGCGGCATCTCCGCCATCTTTGCCGCGGCGCCCTCGCAGAACGAGGTGCTCGAGCATGTGAGCCGCGAGGATATTGACTGGAGCAAGGTCACGGCGTATCATATGGATGAGTATGTCGGCCTCGCGCCTGACGCCCCGCAGCGCTTCGCAAGGTATCTGGATGAGCATATCTTCTCGAAGGTGAACTTCGGCAAGGTCAACTATCTTGCCGGAGACGACGGGAAGCTCAACCCCGTCTATAGCGACATGTTCACCCACAACCGCGCGGATATATGCTTCATGGGCATCGGTGAAAACGGGCACATCGCCTTTAACGAACCGGGTTCATCACTTTCCTCGCGCACGAGAATAAAAACCCTCACCTCCGAAACCGTCAAAGCCAATTCCCGCTTCTTTGACGGGGATATCAATCAGGTTCCCCGCACAGCATTAACCGTCGGTATCGGAACCATTATGGACGCCGAAGAAGTGATGATTCTTGCTGCCGGAGCCAATAAAGCCCGGGCAATTCACCACGCAATTGAAGGCAGCATAAACCACATGTGGCCGGTCAGCATCCTGCAAATGCATCAGCATGCCCTGATTGTCTGCGACGAAGACGCAGCCAATGAATTGAAAGCCGACACGGTAAGATATTTCAAAGATATTGAAAGCGCTAAAATAATCAAATAAAAAGAA
>ERZ827423.3169-NODE-3169-length-11641-cov-3.329881_pt1 | contig 11641 bp, 11 predicted proteins | sample MGYA00519775_ERZ827423 | MGnify/ENA primary metagenome ERZ827423 (study PRJEB31778, sample SAMEA3449296) | human gut metagenome | biome: human gut; feature: human-associated habitat; material: faeces | place: United Kingdom | collected 2010/2012 ...
CCGCCGAGCAGCTCGACGCGCTCTCCAGCCATGGCGCGCACCAGGGCATCGCGCTCGAGGTGGGTGCCTTCCCGTACGCGGACCTCGCCGACATCATCGCCCGCGCCGATGCCGCCGGTGGCGCGGGCCCGGCGCTCGTGGTGGTGCTCGACCATGTGACCGACGCCGGCAACTTCGGCGCCATCGTGCGTTCGGCCGAGGTTGTGGGGGCCGTGGGCGTGGTCATCGCCAACAAGCGCGCAGCTGAGGTGACGGTTGCCACCTACAAGACCTCCGCCGGCGCCGCCATGCATCTGCCCATCGCGCGCGTGCCAAACATTGCCCGCGCGCTCGAGCAGCTGAAAGCCGCGGGCTTCTGGACGGTCGGCGCTTCCGAGCATGCCGAGGGCAGCTGCTGGGACGCGCCGCTCACCGGCCGCATCGCGCTCGTGATGGGTTCGGAGGGCGACGGCATCAGCCGCCTCGTGCTCGAGACCTGCGACGACCTCACCAAGCTTCCCCAGCGGGGCCAGACCGAGAGCCTGAACGTGGCCCAGGCGACCACGGCGCTCTGCTACGAGTGGCTGCGCGTGAACATCGCTGCGCTCGAAGGTTCCTCGGTGGTACTTGCAGACGCCACCGCGCCTTCCGCCTGCGGCGCTGCCGACCTATCAAATTCGGGCAAGAATGTTCCAAAAACCGCGCATTCTGAGGCTGATTTCGGAACAATCTTGCCCGAGTTTCGCAGAGTGTCTGCCACGGTGGGCGCGGCGAGCTCTGCTGCGCCCGCCACGGACGGAGTGGGAGGTGCTCGTGAGTAAGAAGAATCGGCAGAAAGCCAAGGCGAAGCGGTTCGGCGAGGGCTCGGCGCGCGCGGCGGTCGATGCCAGCACGTACGGCGCTGGCAACGCATTTGGCTCCGCATTCGTGTCGTCCGCCGTGGTCGACCCCGCCCGCGGCACCAACTCACGCGGCCAGCGCGAGCTTTTGGTGGTCGATGGCTACAACGTCATCCACGCGACGCCGCGCTACGAGCAGCTCATCTTCGACCGCTCCGATGACCCGTATTCCAACGACGTCTACGACCGCGCCCGCACCGCGCTCATCGCGGACGTGGCCGCGTTCGCGCAGCGCCGTTATGATGCTGTGATCGTGTTCGACGGCGCGGGCAACGTTTCGGCGGATCGGCCCAACCTCCCGCAGGCGGGCGTGCGAATCGAGTTCTCGCCCACAGGTGTATCTGCGGACACGGTGGTGCAGCGCCTGTGCATCGAGGCGCGCGAGGCGGGACGCGCGTGCTCGGTGGTGACGAGCGACGGTACCATTCAGGCGACGGTCATGGGCAAGGGCGTCACGCGTATTTCGGCGAGAATGCTCGTAGACGAGATTCGCTCGATCGATGCCGATGTGGCGGAGGCAGAGGAGGCGCCGCAGGTGAAGCTCACGCTCGGGAGCCGTCTTTCGCCCGAAGCTTTGGCCAAACTCGAGGCCCTGCGCAATCGCGGATAGCCGGACGCGAGCAACCGCTGACGCGCGATGCGAAATTCCCTCTGTCCTGATTTCGCATGCTTGCGCGGTTGGCGCACTTTCAGTATCCTGAACAAGCTAGACGCCAGCGTGGCTCAACGGTAGAGCAGCTGATTTGTAATCAGCGGGTTGCGGGTTCGATTCCTGTCGCTGGCTCCAGAAGCATGAGAAGCCCGGTGCCCTCGTGGTGCCGGGCTTTTTGCTGCCGCGCGATAGAAACGAGTTCGGTTGCGGACTTTCTGGCGAGATGTAGTTGCCCTCCGCGCTGCCGGTCGAGGTTCAGACACCACCGGCGCTGCCGGGCGACATTCGGACGCTCGCCGCGCTTTCGGGCCGGATTCGGACGCTAGCTGGCTTCTCGGGCGACAATCGGACGCTCGGAGGCCTCTGAGCGTACGAAACCCGCCCGAAGACGGCGCTGGTGTCCGAAACCCGCCCGAGTTTCGAGACGAGACGGTTGTGCCGGAGACATGAGACAGTTGTGCCGGGTTAAACTGTCTCACTCGCGAACTGAAGCGCCAAGAGACGTGCAAAACGGACCCGTCCCATTTGGCACCATTTGGCGCACCAATCTACCTGCGAAGATTATTTCGAAAAAGCTCTTGAAAGATGTTGAAGGCCGAGTTCGCCTGCCGGGAGGGCTTCTCCGACCTCCGCGGCCTCCAGATCAAGCTGTCAGACTACGCTCACTGGTACAACAACTTCAGGATCCGCTCGACGCCCGGCCACATGAGCCCCGTGGAGTTCAGGAAGGCGGGGCCGACCCTCTCGAAACCGTCTAATTAGGTGTTGAGGACTCACTCTTTCCAGCCCCCGAGGGACTATGGCTCCCGGACTCATCGCGACATGTCTTGCTGAGTCTTGGGGATGTCTCGCTGAGGTTGGAAATCAACGTGGAGATCAACGTTCCAATCAAATTCAAAAAAAGTTCTTGACGGTGTTATAGAACGGCGCATAATAGGGCATACATCGATTGCATCCGTACATACCATTGATGCATTCGATGGTTCCCGAGAGTGGGGGTTGGGATCCCCTAGCACATCAAGTTCAGGTTTCAGCGTGTGAGAGGTAAAACAGTGTCTAGCAATCAATTCAACAAGTAAATAGAAGCTGTCTAGTCCGTTGGTAAGCCTCCCTAGGCGGAGCTGTCTCTATTCGAGACATCTGCGTCTGTGGATGTTCGCTACCCTCCTGCTCGCATTGGCGTGGTCGTTCCTGCGCTCGGCGAGGTACCCGGGGGAGCAGTAGCTTGACAGCCGTATTTGCTGTGCCATCTCGTGCAGCCGGAGCGCACACAAGGTGCGCCTGGCTCCCCGGCGAGCGCGTCCAGAGCGCGCCACGACCCGGGGAGGGGAGCCTAACGTGGGGCGATGATCTTGCACGAGAGGGCGCGGCAACTATCTGCCCGGTGGCAGCAGCCACAAGGAACGACAGCGGCGGCAACACGTGTCGCGTCGGCGCACGAGCGCCGAACACCGGGCATTTCCGAAAACAAGCAATCAAAAACGGTTGCAGCAACCACGTGAAGCGAGCCGCAGGGCAATTCATCCGCAAGCGGCTCTGCCGGGCGACCCCGCATGCACCACGCTTGCCGGGGCAGCTCAGAGCACCTGCGAGACCCAGACCGCCAGCAACGCGCTTGCTGGAGCGCGCTTGGGGCACTCGACGAGCATCCGCGGCAATGAGGAGGGAAACCTGTGAGCAAGAACGACAAGCATGCGATCCCCGAGCTTCCGAACGACATGGTGTGCGTGATGCCGGACCGCAAGCAGACCACGCGCTGGGATGCCTGGGCGAGCCTCGTCCGCTACCGGGCGCTTCGGGCGGCTCGCCCCGAGCTCTCATCGGACTACGAGGGTCTTCCCTTTGTCTGGCTGCCCCTGGGCGAGAACCCCTATCGTGATCTCTCCTATGTGGGAGAGTCGCTTTGCACCGCCGCCGCCGATTACGGCGAGAAGCTCTGGGAATATGGCCGCGCGCTCGATTTGGGCGATTATCAAGAGGGGCACGGCGATGAGAAGGGTAAGAACCTGAGCTCCTATGCCTACGCGTTCTATCGGGAACATCGACGCGAAGGGAACCCCGGCCTTTCGCCTGCGCTTGAGGCATTCGAGCATGAGGGCCTGGGAAACGACGCCGCCTTGGCCGCGTTTACGAAGGCGCTGCGCCGCGCCCAGGAAGGGGCTCGTGAAGAGGCGGCCGACGCAGAAGACAAGGCAGAGGACGCGCTCGCGCGGCGCATCGCCGATTTCGTGCGCCGGCACCGACCACTCCTCCGCAGCTCCTCCGAGAAGGTCTCGCTTTGGCCTGCCGCATCGTTTGGTCTCAGCAATCTCTTGCAATGCCCGCTGAGCGTGTCGCTTGACGACCTGCTCGAGGAATGCGGGCGAGAAACGAGCCTCGAGGCCCACCTCGCCGCTTTTCTACAAGCATACGATTCGTTTGTGCAGGAGCATCGCGCGTATCTCGCGCTTATGCGCTCCGTGCAAGGGGCGTGTGAACGGGCCGCTCTGCGCCAGGCGAATCCGCTGGAAGATCAAGACGACTGCTTCTACGCCGAGTACCCCCGGTACCACGCGATGTGGGAGCATGCCATGGCATGGTGCGGGGGCGGCGTTCGGGAAGACGAGGAGACGGACGCGATCGGCGAGCTGTACGCCAAGCGGTATGAGCTCGCCCGGTTCGAGCTCAGGCGGCTTGCGGAGCTCCTGGACCAGCTGGATCACTACGAGGCGGAGCATCCCGGCGTAGCCGAGACCTATTACGGCACATTCGGAGATCCCGAGTGGTGTCTCGGGTGCATCTATGGGGCCGTGTGCTGCCGCGCGTGCTGCAAAGACATCGCCTGGGACGAGCCGGAGGAGGAGCAGAAGCCGGAGGAGGAGCAGGAGCCGGAGGAGGAACAGGCGCGTGAGCAGGAGCGATTGCTCGAGCAAGAGCAGGCAGCAAGAGAGGCGACCTGGCTCGTCAATCTGCTCAATAGCACCTATAAGGCCGATCGAACGCTCCGGCTCATCTTGAACCACGAGGAGGAGCTCGAGTCGGAATTCCAACAGGTCGATGTTGAGACCCCCTATGGTACCTGGCAACGCATCTCGCTCGCCGTCGCTCGGGCTAAGCGAATGAAGGCGTGGTGGGAGCTGGGGAACTTCGCACTCAGCCACCCGGAAGCTGCGTCGAGGCCGCTGTTCGCGGCGGGCGAATACCGCGATCGCCTCAACCGCGCGATAGCGTTTGCCCAGCACCAGGAGCCCAACATTACCGATGGGATGCGCATTCGGCCCCGTCGCCGTAATCGATGAGTGGTGATGCAGCCGGAATGCAGCCGTCAAGGCATGAGCCTGCCACAGGAAAGCACAAGAGAAGGGGAGAGCATGTTTTGTAAGGAGCAGACCGTCCTGGCGCAACGCATTCGCGCCGCGTGCGAGCAGACCGTAGACACCGTCTACCTCGAGGCGACCGTGAGAAGCTTTTCGTCGATCGCGCTCGGCGACTACATCCCCGAGCGCATGCAGCAGGAGCGCGAGGATTGCGTGCAGATCCTCGGCTCGCTGCACCTCGACGCCTGCAACCCGTCTGTAGAACCCGCGCCGGATCCCTTGCGGCAGACGGTGGGCCACCTCTGCTATGTGCTCGCGATGCTCGAGCGGGAACGCCAGGGCGCGGCCGCCGAGACGCTCGAGACCCAGCTGGACGAGCACGGAAAAGCTGTACCGCGTGCTTGCGGCACCCCTCATGCGCGTCGCCCGGCGGCATGCGCAGCGTCGCAGGCGGGTGTCGAAGGCTCTTCAGAGCATGGGGCTTTCTGAACGCTCCGGCGAACGCACGGAAGATTCGCTCCACTTCTCTCATCGCAGGTACAACGAGCGGGTGCTCCGACTTGCTCTGGGAGGTGCGCAGCTGCGAGCCTTCATCGATGTGGCGCACATTCTGCAGGCTCGGGCGATTGCACAGACGGCGCTCGATATGGCCGCTCCCAACCTCTCCGATTTGCTGGACGCCTTTCAGGATGGCACATGGAGCTCGGCGGTCGATTCCGAGCCGCATGCTCTGGTTGCCGAGGGCGAGATCGAAACAGCGCTTACCCAGTGCGAGTCTGAGATCGGCACGCTTGACGACATGCTGGCAGGGTGCTTGGGCGACAAAGATCGCGCTCAGGATACAGACGCCATGCGCGCCGTGCTCCGCTATGCGCTCGTACTGCCGTTCGCCTCGGCATATCGCGCCGGGGCGCTCGATGCAAGCGCATGCCGCGCCTCGTCATTGAGCTTTGCGGGTCCGGTTCTTGCCCAGCGCTTGAGCGATGTCCAGAGCTTCGCGGCGAACAGCAGGGGATAGATAGGGAGGCCCATGGAAGAGAGCAGCTTCAGCATGAACGAGGAGACGGTGATGGCGAGGAGCATCCAGAGCAGCAACGATCGCGAGCAGTATCGCAGCGAGACCATCCTGGGCCGGGGGCGCACGCTCTCGACGGACATCTTCGAGACGGGCATCAACAACAACATGCTCGTCATCGGGCCGTCGGGGTCGGGCAAGACGCGCAACGTCCTCAAGCCCAACCTGCTCCAGATGGGGTCGAGTTTCATCGTGCTCGACACAAAGGGGACGCTCTGCCGCGAGGTGGGGCCGGAATTGGTCGAGCATGGGTACCGCGTAGAATACCTCGACTTCGCGAATCTATCGGGGGACCAGGACTTTCTGCCCGAAGGCATCAGCCGCGTGGGCTACGATCCCCTGGCGTTCATCCGCACAACCGAGCGAGACGGCAGGGTGGTGCCCAACCAGCAGGACATCATCTCGGTGGCACGCCGGCTCTGCCCCACCGAGAGCCAGAAGGATCCATTTTGGGATCGCGCCGCATCCAATCTCATTGCCTGCCTTATCGCATACGTGATGGAAGAGCTTCCGCCCAGCGAGCAGCATTTCGGTTCGGCGATCGCGCTCGCCGAGCACCTGGACGATCGAGCAGCGTTCAAGCTGCTGGATGATCTGGGAACCACGGATCCGGGGAGCCTCGCCTACTCGCTCTACCAGCGTTATGCAGGCACGCTTGCCGCCCCGCAGATGAGCGGCAGCATCGCCGGCGTCGTGGCGGAGAAGCTGATGTGCCTCGGCTTCGACGGAACGCTGGCGCTCTATACCGCAGACCAGAAGGTCAACTTCGATGGGTTCGATGGGCTGCCGCGTGCGCTCTTCGTTGCGGTGAGCGACCTCGACCGAAGCCTCGACCCGCTCACGAGCCTGTTCGTAGACCAGGCGTTCACGGAGCTCGTGCGAAAAGCGGACCGCAATCCAGGAGGCATGCTGAAAAAACCGGTCCGCTTCATGCTCGATGATTTTGCAAATCTCAATATCGAGAACATCGACAACATCCTGAGTATCGTCCGCAGCCGCGAGATCTGGTGCACGCTGTTCGTGCAATCTATCAACCAACTCGACGCGATCTATGGGCATGCACGCGCCCAGTCCATCATCAGCAACTGCGACACGCAGTTGGTGCTGGCGTTTCAGGATGCCGAGACGGCGCGATGCTTCAACGACCGTGCAGACAAGCTTCCCACGTCGCTCCTTCAGATGTCGCGCAAGCGCGCCATGCTGTTCATTGCCGGTGCCCGCGGAGAGGAAGTGGAGAAGTACCGGCTGGAAGAGCATCCGCTGTACCAGGAATGCATGAAGCGAGCGGAACAGGGTGCTCGCTCGGCCACGTTGAAAGGGCGGGTCATCAATGGCGTGCGCGGGGTGGAGGGCCGGAGCGCCCCCATCGACCCCGACCTCCTTGAGTTAGACATGCACGATCTGGGGAGTGAGAGGGAGTTGCCGCTCTAGCACGTGATTTTTAACGGTAAGCACACGAGATGGAAAAGAGCACATCCATGGCACAGAACGCACAGCCCAACTTCTATGAATCGAATCCCGAGTACGCGACCCTCATCTTTACCGCACAGGATGCGCGCAAGGAGCTCATCCGCGCGCTCACCGGAGAGCTCGACAAGTCTCTGGAACGCGAAGGCGACCCGGACTACGAGCGCTACGGACGTCCGAGCGACGAGGTGTACCTGTCCGGTTATCTCTGCGCGCTGCAACGCGTCTGGGCCTATGAGGAGGAACATCCGGACGAGGCTCGTCGTTGCAAGGCGCTGTTCAGCTCCGAGATGGATTTGGAGGGCTAGCATGAACAAGCGAAATCCTGAGCTTGCTGCGCGCATCGAGGACGTGCTGAACGGGGCGCCGTCGACGAAGCTGGTCCTCGCGAGCCTGAGCGCGGTGGCCCGCACTCCATGGGAACGCTATTGCGGAGATGGGGAGGCACGTCGTATGTGCAGCTCGATCGCCACGTCGGAGATGACGGCGCTGCATCTCGACCGTTGCGGCTTCATGATGCCGGAATGGCACGGAGATGTTGGAGGTGTCGCGTGTCTCGCCCTGCTGCTCGACGCCGGAGCCGGTGTAGCAGACGGTATGCAGACGCGCTCTATTCTCAGAAACAGCCGAGACGCACTCCTTGATGCCTTGCTCGCACCGGTTTTGAACTCGGCAGAGCGGGTTGTGGCGTCGGGCTGGAATCCCACCCAGAAGCCCGCTCGCCCGCAGCGCAGGCGCGCAAACCGACCTGATTTCTCGCACATGGCGGAGGATGATTTCAAGAATCGGCTCAACGCAATCGAGGTGCGGGCCTTCTACAGTATCTTTTGCCGCGCCACGGGCAAGGAGATTCTGGATGCCGTCATGTCGTCATCCGGGATCGCCCGGGGTGTAGGGGCCGAGGACCTTCGGCGCTATGCCGCGCACGTTGCTTCCGAGCCCGAGCGGGGGCTCCATCGCAGCTTCAAGGTCATGTGCTGCGAATACCTCCGGGAGGTTGGCCATGCTTCAGACGCATGCGACGAAGATCCCGAAGACGATTTCATAGAGGAGCCGGAAGACTGGCAGGACGCCCATGACGCGCCTTGGTCGCGAGAGACCGAGCTCAAAGAGTGTTTGATGCGGCAGAGCCTTTACTTGTTCTTCGAGCCGGTCGCGCTCGCATACGGCGCCTCTATGCAGGAAGGGCACCCCGAGCGCCCGACGGCTCGGCTGAACCCCATACTCGCCGCGCGCCTCGCTTCCGCCCCGGCGAAGTGACGCCGCTGAGCTAGACGGTCGCGCAGCTCGCCGGGGCGTAAATCCACGACAGCAAGATGGTAGAGCAAGATCAAGAAGAGCAAGCGTAAGAAGTGTGTGAGCATAAGCGAAAGGATCCATATGCCAAAGACCACCGTCGCTACCGCGCCTGCGGGCACCGCCCTGCGGCCCGATTCGCGCGCCGCCTACCGCGGCAAGACCCTCGTCGGTCGCAATCGCGCGCTCGAGACCGATTCCTTCGAGACGAAGCTCAATAACAACGTGCTCGTCATCGGGCCCTCCGGCTCAGGCAAGACGCGCCACGTTCTCAAGCCCAACCTGCTCGAGGCTTCTTCGAGCTTCATCGTGCTCGATACCAAGGGGACGCTTTGCAGCGAGATGGGATGCGCCCTTGCCCGTTTGGGCTACATCGTCGAGCGCCTCGATTTCGCAAGCGTGAGCGAGGAACCCCGCCCGCTGCCTGCCGGCGCGGCGAACGTCGGCTACAACCCGCTCGCCTTCGTGCGTCGTGATGCTCAGGGCAAGCCCAACCAGCAGGACATCATCTCCGTCGCCAAGGCGGTCTCGCCCGTCGGGAATTCCCGGGATCCCTTCTGGGACAATTCCGCAGCGAACCTTCTCGCCGTGCTCATCGCCTACGTTATGGAAGAACTGCCCCAATCGGAGCAGAACTTCGCCGCCGTAATCGAGCTTGCTAACCACTTGCAGGACGGTGCTACCCTTCGCTTGCTGGACGACCTCGAGGTCTCCGATCCGCAGAGCCTTGCCTGCACGCTGTACCAGCGCTATGCAGGAGTCATAGAATCGGAGAGGACGCATGCGAGCATCCTGGGCGTCTTAGCGGAAAAGCTCATGTGCCTGGGCTTCGATGGTGCTCTGCGTCTCTACACGGAAGAGCGCCAGGTCGATTTCGCGAGCTTCGGCCATGGGCGTCGCGCGCTCTTCGTGACGGTGAGCGACATCGACCGCTCGCTCGATCCGCTTGCGAGCTTGTTCGTCACCCAGGCCTTCAACGTGCTCATGCGTGAGGCAGATCGGTGCCCGAGCGGTCGCCTGCCCCAACCCGTTCGCTTCTTCCTGGATGATTTCGCGAACCTCTATATCCAAAACATCGATGACATCCTTGCCGTTACGCGCAGCCGCGAGATCTGGGTCACCTTGCTCCTGCAATCGGTAAATCAGCTTGAGGCGCGCTATGGCCGGCCGCGTGCGATGTCCATCATGGGCAACTGCGACACGCAGCTTGTGCTGGGATTCCAAGATCTCGATACCGCACGTTGCTTCGCCGAGCGCGCGGATAAGCTGCCCAAGAGCCTGTATGAGATGCCTGCTGGAAGCGCCTGGCTCTTCATCCGCGGTCGCAGCGCCGAGGCGCTCGATGCCTACCGCTTGGAGGAGCATCCGCGCTATGCGGAGCTTGTTCAGGCGGCGGAGGGGCCGGTGCCGCGCGATCTCAAGCTGCCTCCATGCGGGCGCGAAGCGAGTGGGACCGACTTTTCCTACGACGACATCCCCTTCTAGCGGCTGCTCTGTTCCGCAAGGCCGAGATAGATCATAAGCAATGCGCCGTCCGGCGCGAAGAAAGGAGCTTCCCCATGGAGTCCACCACCATCATCAGCCCCCGCACCATGCGCGAGACGGCGCGCGGCATCGCGCTCACGAGCATCTACGACGAGATGCTCTCCCGCCGCGAGCTTTCCGTGACCGGCGCGATCGATGCCGCCATGGCGTTCGACATCTGCCAGCAACTGCTCCAGCTTGAGCACGATGACTCGTCCGCCGAGGTCACGCTCTACGTGGCGAGCCCGGGCGGCAGCGTCTCCGCCGGTCTCGCCATCGTGGACACCATGCGCACCATCGCATGCCCGGTGCGCACCGTGTGCCTCGATACCGCCGCGTCCATGGGCGCGATCATCTTCGTCTGCGGCGACCGTCGCGAGATGTTTCCGCACGCCGAGCTCATGATCCACGACCCGCTCATCCAGAACGCCGGCGGCTCGGCGCTCTCCGTGCAGGAGACGAGCCGTCGCCTCATGGGGCTTCGCCGCACCCTCAGCCAGATCCTGGCCGACCGTAGCGGCCTTTCTGTCAAGCGCGTGCAGTCGCTCACCGCTAAGGACACCTTCCTCACTGCCGAGCGCGCCGTCGAACTGGGTTTCGCCGATGCGATCGTCGAGCCGCGTAAGGTGGCGTAGGGGAGCGGCCCCTGCCGGGCGTCGCCGGTCGGATCACGGACGACATGCGCTCCATCGTGGCGGGCGTCGTCACCGAAGACGGTGCGCTGAGCACGCACGCGGTCGTGTTCAACGCCGCGAACGGCCTCGACATCGATTACAAGACCGGCGAGGTGGGCGTGGTGCAGTAACTGCCAGGTGAGCCCGCTGGGAAGAGAACGATTCCGCGCTGCCAAGCATTCCGTTTGCAGGGGGGAGGGGTATACTCACTGGAGATGGCATCTCCAGCTTTGGTAGCGCGGGGGAGAAGCGGCCCCTGCGCTGTCCAGGGCTAAAGGCCGGGCTCCGTTTGCGGGCTTAAGAAAATGCGGCTCAATTGACGGTGGAGAACTATGGAAGTGGTGGAAGCAAATGAGCAATCAAAATCGCATCGATGCCGGCAATGAGAGGGTCGAGGCGGGGGGTGCTTCTGAATGGCGCGAGGCAGAGCAGCGATGGGAAGAGAAGGCGAAGCTTCTAAGCTGCGATCCGTACGCTATCTCTGGAGGCACCACGAGCGACGTGATTCGACAGCTTGCTGACATGGGGCTCTTGGGCAAGAACGCAAACGTCCAGGTGATGACGAGAGTAGTGGATTCGATTCTCAAAAAGGCCAAGGTCATGCGAGATTCCAATACGCCCACTGACCTCGGCCGCACCTACGGTATTTCTGATGACCCGAAGAAGCCCTTCGGCGGACAGGCCATCAAGCCGATCCTGATCGTGCTCAACCAGCTTAATCTGATGGGTGCCGTGAATCTGGAAAAGTCAGTGAGTAAAGGCCGAGATGGAGCGGGGGG
>ERZ827423.3170-NODE-3170-length-11639-cov-4.308529_pt1 | contig 11639 bp, 9 predicted proteins | sample MGYA00519775_ERZ827423 | MGnify/ENA primary metagenome ERZ827423 (study PRJEB31778, sample SAMEA3449296) | human gut metagenome | biome: human gut; feature: human-associated habitat; material: faeces | place: United Kingdom | collected 2010/2012 ...
TACTGGGCCATCGCCCCCAACGGAGAGGCCGAGCTGCTGCCCTATGCCTGCTTTGGTGTGGCGCTGGGTGCTGCGCTGCGTCTGCGCAATAAAGAGGAAAAGAGCACCGCTTTTGCCTCCTTCACCGCCGGCATCCTGGGCGGTATCACCGAGCCCACCCTCTACGGCATCTGCTTCCGGTACAGCCGCTGCTTCATCACCTCCGCCATCGGCGCCTTTGTGGGCGGTGCTTATGCGGGCATCACCAATGTGTGCGCCTACGCCATCACCAGCTCCAACTTCCTGGCGCTGCTCAGCTTCAGTGGCGGCACCACCGCCAACCTGATCAACGGCATCATCGCCTGTGCCATCTCTCTGGTGGTGGGTGTTGTGGCTACCTATTTCTTTGGCTTCTCCAAGAAAGATCTGGAAAAAGTCTGATTGACCTTTTGGATTTCGCAACAAAAAAGGACCGATACCTGGAGGTATCGGTCTTTTTTCTATTGCAGGAAATGTCTGTTTTATGGTACAGTAATAAAAAGGGAGGTTATGCCGATGAATGACGCAAAAACAATGGGTTCTTTGGAAGAAAAGCTCATGAGTTATGTGAGCACCACTCCCCAGCAGGACGCCAACTACGACATTGCTCTGGCCATGCTGACCCATTACGGCAAGCTGAAAAATCTGTCCCTGGCCGAGATCGCCGACCTGTGCTATGTATCCAAGGCATCCATTTCCCGTTTTTGCCGGTTTATGGGGTTTGACGGCTTCCGTGAACTGCACGACTGCTTACTGCAGGATTTTTCTATCAGAACGGATTATTCCCGGACCTTTTACGACAAACTGTGTGCCGACCCGCAGGCAGCCCTGCAGGATTACAGCGAGGAAGTGATCCGCAACATCCGGGTCACCACTGCCCCCGAAAACACCGAGCGCCTGGCCGAGATGGCCGTGGCTCTTGCTAACAGCGGCAGAATCGCCTTCTTCTCCCACCATTTTCTGTGGGATATCGGGCGGCATCTGCAAAGCAAGATGATCCGGATGGACCGCTATGTGGAGCTATATCTGGACTACACCCAGCAGCTGGCTTGTGCCCGCAGCCTGCAGAAAAACGACCTGGCCATCGTCTGCACAGTGGGGGGAAGCTACCCCATGCGTTACCCTACCATCTGGAACGGGCTGATAGCTGCTGGGTGCCCCATTCTGGTCATCACCCAGAATACATCCAGCTCCTACTGGAATTATGCCCGGTTTGTGCTGGGGTGCGGGGTGTCCAACCGCAACGATGTGGGCAAGTACGGGGCGTTGATGGCGGTGGAGCTGTTGACCCTGCAATATCTGCGTCAGTATGGAAAAGAATATCTCTGAATAAACTTTTTGTAAGCAGGTGCCGCGACGGGCACCTGCTCTTTTTTTGACAAATCCTACAAATTTGAGACCGGTTTTTTGACACGCTGCCTCTTTCTGAAACTGCTTTTCCTAACAGGGAACCAACCCTTCGGTATGTTGTTGTATACTGAAATCAAAAGGTAAACATCTGCTGATTGGGAAGGAGCTGCCTGTTATGCATATTGCCGTTGTTTCTCTGGGAGCCTTTGGCCACGTGAACCCTACTCTGGAACTGGTAACCGAACTGGTGCGCCGGGGTGTGCGGGTGACCTATTTCTGTACCGAGGTTCCGCACCATTGTGGAGCCCACGGGTGCCCAGTTCGTGGCGGTGCCTTCCTGGATGGAAGCACATGCCGGTGAATCCGGGGAGGACAAGTCAGATGTGGCTGCCACCGTGCCGTTTCTGTTCCTGCATGAAGCGGAGGCCTATCTGGAACCGGTGCTGGCGGTGCTGAAAGAGGACCGCCCCGACGCCATCGTCCACGATTTTGCGGGCATTGCCGGTACCCTGGCCGCCGATGTGCTGGGAGTGCCCAACGTTATGCTCTACACCAGCTACCCGGCCAACGGGGAGTACTCGGTGGCGGCCGGGTTCGAGACGGTGTCCCCCGACCATCCCCTGCGGGTGGCCGCCGACGAACTGGCCGATCGCTTTGTGGTACAGTACGGCTGCCGCAAGATGACCGTGAAGGAAATTTTTGACGGTCGGGGAGATCTGAACCTGGTCATGATGCAGAAGCGGCTGGTGCCCCACAACGAAAGTTTCGACGACAGCTTTGTCTTTACCGGGGTGCAGATCGGCAAGCGCACGGCCTTCGGTAGCTGGAAAGCCCCCGCTGATGGCAAACCCCTGCTGTACTCCTCTTTGGGCACCGCTTTCAACAACTGGCCGGAATACTACCCCATCCTCTTTGATGCTGTACGGGACCTGGATATTCATGTCTTTGCGGCGCTGGGCTCCATTGATCCGGCCAGCTTGCAGGATGTACCCGCCAATGTGGAGCTGGGCCAGATGGTGCCCCAGCTGGACATCCTGTCTCAGGCGTCGGTCTTTATCACCCATGCGGGCATGGGGGGCACCGGAGAATCCATTTACTACGGCGTGCCCATGATCGCCATTCCCCAGATGGACGAGCAGGCCGTCACGGCGGGGCAAATCGAAAAACTGGGTCTGGGCATCGCCTTCCACGGCAAGAACAGCGTTACCTCCCAAGGCTTGAAAATGGCCATCGAGACTATCCTGCAGAATGATTCCTACCGCGAGACTTTGCAGGAATTCAGCGCCGATATGCGCAGCCTGGGTGGGGCAAAGGCTTCGGCCGATGCCCTGGTCCGGTTTCTCAACCGATAAAGGAGCTTCTTAATAAGCGTATTTCCCAAGGATTTTCTGTGGAGCGCTTCCACCGCCGCCACCCAGATCGAAGGCAGTTGGAACGCCGACGGTAAGGGTGAGTCCATCTGGGATACCCTTGTTCACGATGGCACCGGCAAGATCGCCCGCAGCGAAAACGCTGACGTGGCCATCGACTTTTACCACCGTTGGCGGGAGGACGTGGCCCTGATGAAAGAGATGGGCCTGAATGCTTACCGCTTTTCCATCAGCTGATCCCGGGTGCTGCCCCAGGGGACAGGCCCTGTCAACGAGGCAGGTCTGCAATTTTACCGGGACCTGTGCGATGAACTGTTGCGCAACGGAATTCAACCGCTGGTCACCTTGTATCACTGGGATTTGCCCACGGCACTCTACCGAAAGGGCGGCTGGAAGAATCCCGAAAGCCACAACTGGTTTGCCGCGTATACGGATGTGGTTTCCCGTGCGTTGGGGGATCGGGTCAGATACTGGATGACCTTCAACGAACCGCAGATGTTTTGTGGACTGGGGCTGCAGATCGGTGTCCATGCACCCTTTGAGCGAAACGAAGACGCCGATCTGATGATTATTACCCGCAATGTTCTGCTGGCCCATGGGGAAGCGGTGAGGATTCTACGGAAAAACTGCCCCGGCGCCAAAATCGGCATTGCCCCTACCGGGGACTGCTGCCTGCCGGAGGATGACAGCCCCCTGGCGGTGGAAAAGGCACGGGACCGTTCGCTGTCACCCTACCCCAATTACCTGATGAGCAACACCTGGTGGGCAGACCCCATCTTTCTGGGCCGGTACCCGGCCTGGGCCAAAGGCGAGTTGGGCACCCTGCTCTACCCCATGAATGCCGAAGAGTGGGCACTGGTGAGCCAGCCCCTGGATTTTTATGCCTTCAACTGCTATCAGAATACGGTGGACCTGATCCCCGACCCCGCCAGCTACCCGGAATGCGCCGGGCAGGGGAGCCCCCGCACGGCTATTGGGTGGAACATCACGCCTGATGTGCTATATTATGCCAGCAAGTTCTGGTTCGAGCGGTACGGTCTGCCGGTGCTCATCACCGAGAACGGCTTTGCAAACAACGACTTCGTCATGCTGGACGGCAAGGTGTATGATCCCCAGCGCATCGACTTCCTGCATCGCTATCTGCGGCAGGTTGCCCGGGCATTGGAGGATGGCATCCCGGTGCTGGGGTATTCCTACTGGAGCCTGTTTGACAACTTTGAATGGGCCGCTGGTTATGATGTCCGTTTCGGCCTGATTCATGTGGACTATGCTACCCAGCAGCGTACCCTCAAGGACTCGGCGCTATGGTATCGGGATGTCATTGCAACCAACGGCGATAACTTATAAGGGAGGTTTTCCATGCAATACCAGTATCCTCATCTGTGCGCACCCATCACCATCGCGGGCGTTACCTTCCGCAACCGGATGTTCTCTGCACCCATGGGCGGCACCGACATCACCAACGACGGCTGCATCGGCCCCAAGTCCACCGCATTTTATGAGCTGCGGGCCAAGGGCGGCGCCGGTGCGGTCACTGTCTCCGAGTGCATGGTCCACCCGGCCACTGACGGCTCCCACGCCTACCATTTGGACGAGAGCATCCTCAACTCTCTGGCTGCCGCCACCTACACGGCAGATGCCATCCGCCGCCACGGTGCCATGCCCAGCCTGGAACTCTCCCACTCCGGCATGTACTCCGGTACCTATATGACCGATAAAACCAAACAGCACGGCATGGCCCAGTGGGGGCCTTCTGCCTATACCCGCCCCGACGGGGTGGAAGTGGGCGAACTGACCAAGGAGATGATTGCCGATATCGTCAAGGCCTACGGTCATGTGGCGGGCCTTGCCAAGCGGGCAGGCTTCGAGATGCTGATGATCCACGGCGGTCACGGCTGGCTCATCAACCAGTTCTTCTCCCCCTACTTCAACAAGCGCACCGACGAGTACGGCGGGTGTCTTGAAAACCGCTGTCGTTTCGCCATCGAGGTGCTCAAAGCCGTGCGTGAGGCCGTGGGTCCCCGGTTCCCCATCGAGTTCCGCATGTCCGGCTCGGAACTGTTCGAGGGCGGCTACGACCTGGAAGAAGGCTGCCGCATTGCCCAGCAGATCGAACCCTACATTGATTTGCTGCATGTTTCCGCGGGCACTTACCAGCGCGGCTTCGGCGATACTCACCCCAGTATGTTCAAGGAGCACGGCTGCAATGTCTATCTGGCGGCTGAGATCAAAAAGCACGTGAAGGTGCCGGTGGCCACCATCGGCGGCCTGAACGACCCCGCCCAGATGGAGGAGATCATCGCCTCTGGCAAGGCGGATATCGTCTACATGGCCCGCGCCCTGCTGGCCGACCCCTTCCTGCCCAACAAGGTCATGGCCAACCGCGGCGACGAAATCGTGCGCTGCCTGCGCTGCTTCACCTGCATGGCGGAACGCGCCGCCACCTCTACCCGCCGCTGCACCGTGAACCCCCTCATCGGCCGGGAGCTGGAGGGCGACACCATCTACTCCGCCCCCGAAAAGAAAAAGGTCCTCGTCGCGGGCGGCGGCCCCGGCGGTCTGTATGCCGCCTACACGGCAGCCCGCCGCGGCCATCAGGTCATTCTCTGCGAGAAGGACGCCGAGCTGGGCGGCATCCTGAAAAGCGAGCAGGCCCTGCCCTTCAAACAGGAGATGTACCAGCTGGCCGGCACCTACGCCAACCTGGCCCGTAAGGCCGGGGTGGAGAGCCGGCTGAACACCGCCGTCACCCCCGAACTCGTGGCAGCCGAAGCTCCCGACGCCCTCATCATCGCGGTGGGTTCCGCGCCGCTGGTGCCACCCATTCCGGGCCTCAAGGGCGATAATGTGGTCGTCGTTAACAACTACTACAAGGAAAAAGACAAGGTCACCGACGATGTGGTGGTCTTTGGCGGCGGGCTCGCGGGCTGCGAGTGCGCTATCCACCTCGGCCAGGAGGGCAAGCGTGTCCACCTCGTCGAGATGCGGGATGTCCTGGCCCCCGATGCCAACGTGCGCCACCGTCCGCTGCTGCTCAAGGAAATCGAGAAGTACGTCACGGTGCACACCGGCTGCAAGGGCCTGGAAGTGCGCCCCGACGGCATCCTCTGCGAGACCAAGGACGGGGAACAGGTGCTGGTCCCCGGCACCAGCGTCATCTGCGCGCTGGGCCAGCGCTCCCGCACCGCCGATGTAGAAGCCCTGCGTGGCACCGCACCGTTCGTGCGCATCATCGGCGATGCCGCCAAGGTGAGCACCATTACCAACGCCGTCTACTGGGGTTACCACGCGGCCCTGGATATCGGTGCTGGGATGGATTGATGCAATAAAACAACGTTTGCTTTGGTATTGCTGTATCAGCGGCATTTGCGGTAGCCCAAAGTTTACTTATGCGGATAGCGCAAATAAAGATAAAGCCATCAACCTGCTTATATATAAAATAACAGTCGACCCCTTATACAAAATGCTCCCCATATAGCTTTCAGTGTTTTATTTCACTGTTCGCTATATAGGGAGCATATCATTTTGTCGGACGGCTTTTTGTTTGCATATAGAAGGATACCACCCGCTAGAATACCTACCTGCAACTGCTGCAAGACCCGCAGTACGAGCAACTGTGGGCGGAATTGCTCGGCGGTTTTGCACAGGACGATGGAAAACTTATGCCCCGGACAGCACCCGCACCCCGACCGGTACATTACAATGGCCGCTGCCGGTTGCGGGTACGATTACCTCGCAGTTCGGACATCGCGTAGACCCCATCACCGGCGAAGTCAGCTCCCACACCGGCACCGACATTGCCTGCGCCGATGGCACGCCGATTCTCGCCGCCGCAGATGGCACCGTCACCGTTGCCAACGGTCTCGACAGCTGGGGCGGCAGTTACGGTTACTACATCCAAATCGACCACGGCGGCGGGCTGGAAACACTGTACGCCCACTGCTCGTCCATCTGCGTTGCCACCGGCCAGCAGGTGCAGGCCGGGCAAGTTATCGGCTATGTCGGACACACTGGGCGGGTTACGGGCAACCACCTACATCTGGAAGTAAGAATCGACAGCAACCGTGTGGATGCAATGCAATATTTTACACTATAAAATTCAAGAGAGTCTTTGACAGATCGCTTTTTTGGTATAAAGCAATTAATACTTGTATTACAGTTATTCCATTTAGGATTATAGCTATTAACTCTGCTAATATATTGTCTCTGCTCAGTGTAACCCATGAAACCGCTGCATAAATTACCGCCAACGCAATGGAAAGCTTTTGACTCCCCTTTTTCCCTTTACCAAGTGGCGCAATATCAACTCTTGAGCAATCATACCCTAGTAAACTCAGTAGCTTTAATATAAATCTCTTTAAATTCAGTTTTTCTTTTTTTCTTTCTCCCATATCCTAATACCTTAACTTATTCTTGTATTTTAAACTTATACCACAAATATACGGCATTGCTATATTCCACATTATCAAGAAAGGCAGAAAGATACCACACAATTCTAGTGGTATCTTTCTGCTTAACATCACCTCGGTAGGATTTACAGTACCCACTGTCTTAGGTCAACCGTCACATCAAGTGTAACTATATAGTTTTTTATTATAGTACCGCATTTTAACTCGAATATCAATTTTTATTTTGCGGCTATTATGCCACTTACGAATATCTTTTCAAATGCCGTGCCTCTTATGCTTTAATTGCAGTGATTAGTCAAGGTGAAAATCACTGCAACACTGACAGTGAAGTGTCGCAAATATAAGCATTACTGCTATAATAGGAATTTGTACGGATGACCTTTATCATTAAAACATTGCCACCATTTACGCTGACACTAATTGGGCGAACATGTTCATCTCGTACAACATCGTCAACTCGCCCAACAAGAACATCATCAAGGTAGATTTCCACGCTCATATTTGCATCACGATTTGTATCTTCCGATGTAACAATATTTGCCGAAAAGGTATCATATTGTCCGTCCAACTTGAACTTGGCCCATGCGGTGTCGGAAGCGTCAAAACGATACGATACGCTGTGAGTGGTTCCATATAAATCTTTAACAGAGGGAACCTGCTCACAATCAACACTGTCCAGACATTCCAAATTATCTAGGCGCTTAGAAATATCTCTCTTTAATCCGCCTTGCTCGATTACGCTATTGATTTCGTCTGAGGAATATGTATTTAATAGTGTTCCCTTAAGTATTTGAATTTGATTTTTCAAGTCGTCATTTTCGTTTTGCAGACTTTGGACTTGTCCCTGCAACGTTGATTGATTTGCCTGATACTGACTGTTCTCGTCAAGAACCTTTCTGTATGCGGAGATTAGCTCATCAGTTGAGTCTGTTAAATCAGTGCCGGCGGATACATAGCTGCCGGTTTCCCCTAAAATTTGAATGACATTTCCATTTACTGTTTGGGAGATGTTCTGCACATTATAAAGTTGAAAAGCGCTTCCTCCTGCTACAATAGCGGAAATGGCGGTAACTACTGCACAAATAATTTTGGTGCGGTTTTTCTCTTTCGTAATCATTTTACACTTTTCCTTTCTAGTTGAGCAGGTAAATCGTTCTAATTGTGTATTTTCCAGAAGCTCTTGTAGTCTAAACACGAGAGCTTCCTTTAAGGAAGCAAGGGAGATCCAATTCTAAAATAATCTCTAATATAGATGATATACTTTATGTGACTTTCAAAATGTATTTCACCCATTTGTCAGGCATCGCACATTATCCAGAAAGCGCATACCCCCGTCCCATTACGGTTTTCAAATCATCCGGGCCTAAATCCAGTTTCTTCCGCAACTTTGCGATATGCACATCGACCGTCCGCGTTTGAATCGGCACTGTGATATTCCATGCAGATGCCAGCAGAAAGTTTCGGGAGCAGATGCACCCGGAGTGGTCGAGCAGCGTAATGAATAGTTGATATTCTGTAGTCGTCAGGTGAATGCGGCAACCTTGTCTTTGAACGGAAAAATCACTTTCATCGATGGACAGATTTTTATAGTACTTCATCTGGAACACCTATCATGTCATAATCGTCAATAAGAGCCTGACCAATAGCCCATGCGAGGAAGAATGCTGTGCATACCAGAAAAATCGGAATCCACATTGCGTTGTAGCTTTCTCCGTTGGCGTTATAGCCTTGGTTTTGCCAGAGCGCTGCAGCATGGAATAGAGGATAGAATCCCAGCCACTCGATACCATTTTTCATTCCGGAAAGGCTCAGCAGCGCGGGCAGGCAATAGGCAACTGCACTGATAAAGAGCGCGGTCAGCAAATTCCCCAATTTCTGTCCAAGCCATAAGGTGATCCGGCTCATGCAGAGGCAGGCCGCGAAACGACAGATTAGCCAGAAAATCAGCAAATCCGACAGGGTTATAAACTTGGGTACAGCCTGCAAGTCGGAGATACTCATTGCCGGTCCCAGCAAAGAGGGGAGGCCATAGTCGCGCAGAACCTGCCATAGATGAGGCAAAACCGTTCCGAAAGCTATTACTGCCGCAACCGCTGTGCTTTGCCGCAGCTTTGCTTTCACGGTGTATTTCCGGCCTAAAGGAGTAGATGCCAGAATTTCATCCATTCCACCCTTACGCTCCATCGCAAATAGACCGCTGAAGCACAGTGCGCACAGTAGCCCCGCCAGAAGTGTATCCTGTACATCGCCGGTGCCGGTAAATCCGAACAGCTTTTTATATCCGGTTTCATAGACAAGCCACGCACCGGGATTCTCCTTGAGGTAGTAACTAATATTGGATTGAAGAACACGCTGATAGACAGAATATTTCTGCTGCAGTGAACTGTAGGCCAGCAACGCATCACTGCTCAATTTGCCGCTGTTGACACGCTTCTGTGTCTCCAGCATGGGAATAAACTCGTTACGCTGATTCCGTATCCAGTCGCGGCTTTCTTCGCTCCACGGCCCGGAAATGTGCTTCATATAATAGGCATAGTAAATTTCGTCCGCGTCTATGTAGCTCTCCGCCGTCACGCCCTGATAGATTCCAAACACCAGAAACGCTGCCAAGAATACTGCGGCTCCATTCATCAGCAATAACTTCCTGCCCTCTTCATGGGTAACAGAGGTCGCACGCGTTTTGCGGGAAAACGTAAGTGCAAAGCTGTGCTTGGCAGCCGGCAGCAGCTGTGCCTTGGCAAATACCGTACAGAATGCTGCAAATAGCGCACCACCCAAAACGGCTGCCGTCAACCATTCGACCAGCGGCAGGCTGACAGGATTACCAAACCAGAAAAGATTCCGATAGTTTCCCAGCAGCTCATTGGTCTGCAGCAGGCTCACCATATTCGCATATTTTACAACGTTCCAATGACTTGTGGCAGGAATTGCAGCACGAATACCGTACATTGCCAAGGGCAGCGCCAACGCGCCAATCCAACCGGCCGCAGCACGTTTGGCGATAAGGGCAGCCAGCATGACCCACAGCCCCATCACAAACGCACCGGCCCACTTAGCAAGTAAAAACCGAAAAAGATACTGGCCAACGGTAATCTGCATGGTACAGCGCATCAAAGCCGGAACGCTTTGAATCGTGCGGTTCATGGGGCCAAGGCTGAACGATGCCGAACAGTATGCGAGATTGACCCCATACAGCACCGTAAGAACGACCAATAAGCTGGCAGCAAATGCCGCCAGCTTTGCAATGGCCGTCTTTAACCGTCCACCGGGCAAGCTGCGAATCAGGCTCAACAAACCGCTGTCGCGCTCTTGGCGTACAAGAATCAGCGCAAGCAGCAGCATAGCCGCCAACAGGATAAGATCCGTGAATGCATAGCTGATGGCCGTGTACAAACCCTTTTGCGGGTAATACTCTATAGGCGTATCTGCCAGCCCGGCATAAACCTGCGCGGTCAGTTCTATGTTTTTTAAATCGTACCCGGTACGGTCATTTTGAAAAATGGAGATGCCGGACAGTTGGGTGGCCTTGGTTTGAACCCCCTCCAAGAAGTCGTTGTAAGCAGCCACGGTGTCATACTCGCTTTGCAGCTGGCTGAACAGGCGGTACTCTGTGTTCAAATCATCTGTGAATAGGGTGTAGGATTTGTCATTGTATTCCTGCTCATAGGCATCAAACATAGCTACATTGTCCTGCCGATACTGGGAAAGGCCATAGCCACCGTATGCCATTTCACGGTAATACTGTCCGATTTTTACAAGGCTTTCTATCTCGGTGTATTTGTCATGCAGATAGCTGCCTTTTTCCTCCATGGTCTTGCCTGTCAGTTCTGCGCCTACAGCCCGGTAGGCAGACGCGGGCGGCTGTTTGGCGGTGGGGCGGGTGCCCATCCACAGCAGCAAGAGATTGGCGGATGCCAGTATCGCCAACAGGACAGGAAACACCCTGCCGCCCCAAATTTTGCGGAGTTCAGCAAAAAACAGGCTCATTTGCCGTCCCCCTCACCGAACACATTCAGGTAGACATCCTCAAGACCTTGGCCGGGTGCGTATTTTTCAATCAACTCCGGCACGGGCGCGGCATCCACGATCTTGCCGGCGCGCAAAAGAATAACCTTGGTTGCTACTGTTTCTACATCCGAAACAACGTGCGTTGCCACAAGAATAATGCGGTCTTTCGCCATATCTGCCAGCAATTCACGCAGACGGACGCGCTCCTTTGGGTCAAGACCTGCCGTTGGTTCGTCTAAAATTAACAGCTTCGGATCTCCAAGCAGGGCGGATGCCAACAGCAGGCGTTGCTTCATGCCGCCGGAATATGCAGAAAGGCGCTTGTCCAACTCAGCAGTCAAATTTACGGCAGCGGCCACACGATCAACCTCGACTGCAACGGCTTTTCTAGGAATTTCTTTTAAGGCAGCCATGTAGGCAAGAAAGCGCCGCCCGGTATAGCTGTCGTACAGTCCCTGCTGCTGCGGCATATAGCCAAGAATGC
>ERZ827423.3173-NODE-3173-length-11618-cov-9.516388_pt1 | contig 11618 bp, 7 predicted proteins | sample MGYA00519775_ERZ827423 | MGnify/ENA primary metagenome ERZ827423 (study PRJEB31778, sample SAMEA3449296) | human gut metagenome | biome: human gut; feature: human-associated habitat; material: faeces | place: United Kingdom | collected 2010/2012 ...
CTTGACAACTACGAAAGCCTGCACCCCGGCTATGACGAATACCGTTTCGATCTGGACGAGATCAAGCATGACCCCTATGTGCTGACCTCCATCCTCTCCGCGCTGCATAACGGCGTGTTCACTTTGGGGGAGGTACAGGGCGATCTTGCCATGCTCTTTGAAAAGCAGTACATCCTGACCCAGACCATCGAAACGGAAACCCGCTACCGCACCGAAACGAGGACGGACAGCGAGGGAAACACCTACACCGTGGAAGTCCCCTACACCTATTACATCTGCCATGTGAAGCTGGAAAACTTTGACCTGTCCCACCTGCCCATCTACATTCTCACCGAGGAACAGATGGGCTTTTATGCTGCCTATATGCAGACTTTGGGCAACCGGCCAGACCTGTTTCCCAACGGCAGCTATCCCCACGCCTCCACCCCGAAAGAGCCGACCTACTATGAAATCCCCCCGGAGGCGCTAAAGGACGAAGCCTTTGCCGCCATGATTGCCGAGGCGGAAAAGTATGTGGGCTATCCCTATGTGTGGGGCGGCAGCTCCCCAAGCACCAGCTTTGATTGTTCCGGCTTCATTAGCTGGGTTATCAATCATTCCGGCTGGAATGTGGGACGCCAGACGGCGCAGGGGCTTTACAACATCTGCACCCCTGTTTCCCCGGAGCAGGCCAAGCCCGGCGACCTTGTATTTTTCGTCGGCACTTACGACACTGCCGGGATGTCCCATGTGGGGCTGTATGTAGGAAATTCGGTCATGCTGCACTGCGGCGACCCCATTTCCTACACGAACCTCAATTCAAGCTACTGGCAGCAGCATTTTTATTGTTACGGGCGTTTGCCTTAAACGCCAGAAAGGAGTTTTTGACTATGGCAATGAACAAATTGGAGCGCATTGAAAAGGATATTGAGAAAACCAAGGGCAAGATTGCGGAGCTGCAAAAGCAGCTTCGGGAGCTGGAAGCGGCCAAGACCGAACAGGAAAACTTGCAGATCGTCCAGCTTGTGCGCGGCCTCAACATGACCCCGCAGGAGTTCGCCGCCTTTGTGCGCGGCGGCGCGTTGCAGGCGGCCCCGGCCCCGATCCCGGACTTTGAACAGGAGGACAGCGCCCATGAAGAAATCTAAACTGTTCCGCACCTTGACGCTGGCCGTGGCCGCTGCGCTCTGCATGGCGACCACGACCGTTACCGCCTACGCCGGTGGCGCTGACCCTGACCCTGTGCCGCTGCCGGAAACCACCGAGGCCCCCGCAGAGGTGCCGGAGGAAACCGAAGAACCCACCACCGGCGGCATGGAGCCGGAGGGCGTACCCGTTACCCCGCAGGGCAACGCTACGCTGGTGGATGATTTTTTCGGGGATAAGCAGCTTATCACCGTTACCACCAAGGCCGGGAATTATTTTTACATCCTGATCGACCGGGCCAACGAGGACAAGGAAACGGCGGTGCATTTCCTCAACCAAGTGGACGACGCCGACCTGCAAGCCTTGTTGGAGGACGGGAAAAAAGAGCCGGAGGTCTGCACCTGTACGGCCAAGTGTCAAGCCGGGGCCGTCAATACGGCTTGCCCGGTCTGTAAAAACAACCTGACCGCCTGCAACGGGCCGGAGCCGAAGCCCCAGCCGGAGGAAGAAAAGCCGCAGGAGGAAAAGCCAAGCGGCATGGGCGGCCTTGTGGTGTTCTTTGTGGTGGTGCTGCTGGGCGGCGGCGCAGCCCTCTACTTCCTGAAATTCAAAAAGGAAAAAGCCGACACCACAGGCAATGACGATCTGGCCGAGTATGACTTTGGAGAGGACGAGGACGACGAGGACGAAGCCCCGGAGCCGGACGAGGATATGACAAGTGAAGATGGAAATAAGGAGGACGAAGTATGAGCTATCAGTTAATAATTGCAGAGAAACCAAGCGTAGCCCGCAGCATTGCGGGCGTGATCGGCGCGGACAAGAAACAGGACGGCTACATGGAGGGAAACGGCTATCTGGTGAGCTGGTGTATCGGCCACCTTGTTTCCCTTGCCGACGCCGGGACTTATGACGAGCGTTTCAAAAAATGGCGCTATGACGACCTGCCGATTCTGCCGCAGGAATGGCAGTACATCATTCCCGACGATAAGAAAAAGCAGTTTGACACCCTGCGTTCTTTGATGGAGCGCCCCGATGTCACCGGCCTTGTGTGCGCCACCGACGCCGGGCGCGAGGGGGAATTGATTTTCCGTTTCGTCTACCAGATGACGGGCTGCAAGAAACCGTTTCAGCGCCTTTGGATTTCCAGCATGGAGGATGCGGCCATTAAAGACGGCTTTGCCCACCTGAAACCGGGAGCCGATTATGATAACCTGTATCAGTCGGCCCTTTGCCGGGCGCAGGCGGATTGGCTGGTGGGGATCAACGCGACAAGACTTTTCTCCATCCTCTACCACAAGACCCTGACCGTGGGCCGTGTCCAGACGCCGACCCTGAAAATGCTGGTTGACCGGGAGGCCAAGATCAGCAGCTTTCAGAAAGAGAAATACCACATCGTCCAGATTGCGGCGGGCGGCATGGAGGCGGCCAGTGAACGCATGAGAAACGCAGACGACGCCAAGGCCCTGAAAGCCGCCTGTGAAACGGCGCAGGCCGTTTGTGTGTCAGTGACACGGGAGAAAAAGACGGAGCAGCCGCCCCGCCTCTATGACCTCACCACCTTGCAGCGGGAGGCAAACCGGCTGTTTGGATTTACCGCCAAGCAGACCCTTGACTATGCCCAGCAGCTCTATGAAAAGAAGCTGCTGACCTATCCCCGCACCGACAGCCAGTATTTGACCGATGATATGCTGCCAACGGCGGAAAGTCTTGTGTCCGGCCTGTGGCCGCTGCTTCCCTTTGCGGCGGGGCTTGACCTGTCCCCGCAGTTTGGCCGGGTGCTGAACAGCAAAAAGGTGAGCGACCACCACGCCATTGTCCCGACAATGGAATTTGTGCAGAAAGGCTTTGACGGGCTGACCGAGGGCGAAAAGAAACTGCTGACCCTTGTGTGCTGCAAGCTGCTGTGCGCCGTGGCCGCGCCCCATGTGTACGAAGCTGTCACCGCTACATTCACCTGTGCCGGGAACACCTTTACCGCCAAGGGAAAGACCATCCTGACCCCCGGCTGGAAAGAGCTTGACCGCCGCTTTAAGGCGTCGTTCAAAACAGACGCCGACGACACCGCCCCGGAGCCTGCGCAGGAACTTCCCAAAATTACCGAGGGACAGACCTTTGACAAGGTAACTGCCGCCGTCACCGAACATTTCACAACACCGCCAAAATCCTACACGGAAGATACCCTGCTTTCCGCTATGGAGCGCGCCGGTGCGGACGATCTGCCGGAGGACGCCGAGCGGCAGGGATTGGGAACCCCGGCCACCCGCGCCTCCATCTTAGAAAAGCTGGTGCAGATGGGCTTTGTGGAGCGCAGGGGCAAACAGCTACTTCCCACCAAGGACGGCCATAACCTTGCCTGTGTGCTGCCGGAGGCGCTGACCTCTCCCCAGCTTACGGCACAGTGGGAAACGGAGCTGACGGCCATTGCCAAGGGGCAGGCCGACCCGGAGGGCTTCATGGCTGGCATTGCAGAAATGACAAGGGGCCTGATCGCAAACTACTCCCAGATCAGCGAGGACGCGCAGAAGTTGTTTCAAACCGAGCGTGTGGTTATCGGCAAATGTCCGCGCTGCGGGGAAAGCGTCTACGAGGGCAAAAAGAACTACTACTGCGGAAACCGAAGCTGCCAGTTTGTCATGTGGAAGAATGACCGATTTTTTGAGGAACGGGGCAAGGCGTTCACCCCGAAGATCGCCGCCGCGCTCCTTAAAGATGGAAAAGCAAAGGTAAAGGGCCTGCGCTCCATGAAAACCGGCAAGACCTATGACGGGACGGTGCTTTTGGCCGATACCGGCGGCAAGTATGTGAACTACCGCGTGGAACAGAGGGACAAAAACTAAAAACAGCAAGCATAGGGAGTGTAGCCACACTCCCGGCAAAATCCCTGACCCGGCGCACCTGCCGGGCCGGGGATTTTCTCTTTGGGGAAGCCCCAAACCCCTTGTATCCAGCAAATTTACAATTCATCTATTCCAAGATACACCGTGTCATAGTATAATAAAGCCAACGATAATATCCGTTTGAGGTGATAAGTGTGAAAATATTAGTTAGTGCTTGTATTATGGGAGTAGATTGTAAATACAATGGAAAAAATAACAAAAATCTGGCAGCTATCAACTACTTAAAAGATAAAGAAATTATTTGCATTTGTCCAGAGCAATTAGCAGGTATGGCTACTCCCAGACCTTGTGCAGAGATTGTGAATGGTGTAGTAACAGACGAAAATGGAAATGATGTTGATTTGGAATATAAACGAGCAGTATCAATGGCGCTATCCCAAATTCAACATGAAGATATTGAGTTAGCTATACTACAATCCAGAAGTCCTACCTGCGGAGTAAAACAAATATATGATGGTAGCTTTACCGGAAAGTTGATTTCTGGAATGGGATTATTTGCAAAGGCATTAAAAGAACGAGGAATCAAAGTTATTGATGTTGAAGAAGTAGAAACTTTAATTTGTTAGACTGCTCCCAGCTTTAATCAATCTAAAATAAACTTTCAAAATTGAATATCAGCCGCTTATTATCGGCCCACCCAGCAGGAAATCTTTCAAAGGTTTCCTGCTTTTCTTATGCTATTTTTCAGAAAGGATGTGAACCCCAAATGTCTTACAGCTCCTACGACCATGACGATTTAGAACCGGCCAGCACTATGCGGATCGAGCGCCGGATTTACTTTGAAAGCGGCAAGGCCGATCTCTCCGAAGCGGTAAAGCTGCCCCTTGCGGAGCTTCTTTCCCTGCGGGCGGAAAGCGCCGCCGCAGAACAGGAAGTGTTTGACCGCCTGAAAGAACAGGCCGCCGCATGGGAGGAACAGGCTGGAAGAACCCTGTTTCTGGATAAAGCTCTTGAATATGCCCGGACGCTTCCCGTCACCCACACCGCAAACCAGTGGGAGGCCCCGGACGAATACCGCCATATCCGCAGCAACATGGTTTACCAGATGGATTATTCCATTTCCGAGAACACCCGGTACGACAGCGCCGCCCAAAAATCCGTTCCCTACTCGTGGACGCTCCGCTGGAGCCTCCGCACCAACGCGCCGGGCAGCTACCGGCAGGCCAAGATCGCCGGACAGGATCGGAAAGTCTTTGCCAGCCGGGAAGAACTGGACAAGTACCTGAATGGCCGGATCAAAGCCCACGACCATTACTTTACCGAAATTTCCCCGGCCATCCCCAAGGAATACGCCGACTGTTTTAAGGTCAATGGCTGCCTGCTCCCCGGCTATACCATCGAGGGGGAGGAACCGGCAAAAGCCGCAGCACTTCCCACACAGGAGGAAGCCGCACAGCCGCAACAGACCACAGCCACCCCGGAAAGGAGGGAACCCGTGAACGAAGTATTTTCTATTTTTCTTGATAACCGCGCCGAGGCGCAGACCGGCGGGCCGCATGGCTACTGGCTTTCCCTGCCGACTTCCGCCGAACAGGTACAGGAAGTCCTAAAGGAAATCCATATCACCGCCGACAACCAGCAGGACTTGTTTATTGGCGGCTTTTCCGCCCCGGAGGGAAAACCGCTGGAACTGCCGGAGGATATAATCAAAACCGCCAGCGTGGACGAACTGAACTTCCTTGCTGCCCAGCTTCAAAGGCTGGACGCCGTGGAGCTTGCGGAGCTGAACGCCGCCATGCAGTCCCCGGCAAAAATGCAGACCATCGGGCAGCTTTTGGACTACGCCGAAAACACCGATTGTTTTGTCTTAATCAACGCCAAGGACAACCGCAGTCTGGGGGAATATTATCTGAATGATTCCGGGCTGTTTGTCGTTCCCGACCCGTGGAAACCGGCCATTGACACCGACCGGCTGGGGAGCTTTATCGCCAACGAGGAACAGGGAACCTTTACCGATTACGGCTATATCCTGCGAACCAGCGACGAATGGCAGCGCGTCCATGAGGGCCAGCCAGTGCCGGAGGAATACCGGGTGATGGCCTATCCTGCGCCAGAAATTCTGCGGGAGGAAAGCAAGGTGCAGCCGGAGGCGGCAGCGCCTACAAAGGCCCCGCAGCCTGTCACCCCCATTCTCTTAAACGGCCAGAACAGCGCCGAGCGCATGAAAGAGATCACCGACCGGCTGGAAACCGGCATACAGGAGCTTTTCGAGAGTGAACGCTACAAAGCCTATCTCACCACCATGTCCAAGTTCCACAGTTACAGCTTCAACAATACCCTCCTGATCGCCATGCAGGGTGGACAGCTTGTGGCGGGCTACAACAAGTGGCGGGACGATTTTCACCGCAATGTAAAGAAAGGCGAAAAGGCCATCAAAATACTGGCCCCGGCCCCGTTCAAGGCGAAAAAGGAAGTGCAAAAGCTGGATGCACAGGGCAGGCCGGTGATGGGAAAGGACGGAAAGCCTGTTACCGAAGTACAGGAAATACAGGTTCCGGCCTTTAAGATCGTTTCCGTCTTTGATGTGAGCCAGACCGAGGGGGAACCGCTGCCCTCTATCGGCGTGGAAGAACTGACCGGCAGCGTGGAACGCTACGGGGAATTTTTCAAGGCGCTGGAACAGACCTCCCCGGTTCCCATTGGTTTTGAGGATATTCCGGGCGGTTCCCACGGCTACTACCACCTGACGGAAAAGCGGATCGCCATTCAGGAGGGCATGAGCGAATTACAGACCCTAAAGACGGCCATCCATGAGATCGCCCATTCCAAGCTCCACGCCATCGACCCGGAAGCCCCGGCCATAGAGCAGGCCGACCGCCCCGACAGCCGCACCCGTGAGGTGCAGGCCGAAAGCGTGGCCTATGCCGTCTGCCAGCACTACGGGCTGGACACCTCCGACTATTCCTTTGGCTATGTGGCCGGTTGGAGTTCCGGCAAGGACTTGAAAGAGCTGAAAGCCTCCCTTGAAACCATCCGGGCCACCGCCCATGAACTGATTACCACCATTGACGGCCACCTTGCCCAGCTTCAGAAAGAACGGCAGACCCAGCAGGAGCAGCCGCAGGCCGCGCCGCTGGAACGGGCCGCCGAGCAGCCAGACCCGGACAGCGTATTTTCCAAGCTGCCCCCGGAGCAACAGCGGGAAATGACCGCCAGCGTAAAAGCCATGCTGCAAGCCCTCATTGACGCAGATTTGAAATCCACCGGCGAAGTGTCGCAGGGAACCAAGGAGGCGGCGCAGGCGCAGGGCTTTACCATTGCCGGGGATGGAACGCTGGAACAGGCAGAAGCCCAGCAGGAGGCCGCCTACCGTTTGGAAAGCGGCGATTACCTGTATATCCAGACATCGGAAACCGGCTACGATTACACGCTGTATGACCCCGACTACAAGGAACTGGACGGAGGCCAGCTTGACAATCCCGACCTGTCCCTTGCGGAAGCCGGAAAAGAAATCCTTGCCATCCATGAGCGACCGGCTGGGACGATGGAACCCCTGACCGGCGACAGGTTGGATGATTTTCTGGAAGCAACCGAACAGGCCAACGCCATTCCCCAGCCGCAGGCATGGAACGGGATCGACGGCCTTTTGAATGGAAAGCCGTTCATGCCGGAGGCGTCCCCGGCTGACCGGGCCGCCGCCCTGATCGAGCTGGCAGAGAAAAACGCCCCGCGTTTGGGCAGCGATGAACGGCAGTTGATCGTGGCCTATGCCGAGGCCGTGGGCGATACTGACAAGGTGATCGGGCTTATCAACCGCCTGTGTGAACAGGGCTATGAGCTGCAAAAGGGCCGGATGGATTCCTTTGTGAAAAGCGAGATCGAAAGTGAGATTGCCGTTGCCAACGCCCAGCGGCAGATCGCGCAGAATCCGGCAGCGGAGCCGGTTGTCACGATCCTTTGGAGTGAAAGCCCCCATTTGAAAGACGGCCAGCAAATGCCGCTGCATGAAGCCGAGGCCGTTTTCAACGAGCTGGACAGCGCCAGACGCCATGAACGGGAGCAGCCGGGCTATACGGGCCATTGGTACGACAAGACCAAGTTCCGCATTGACTTTACCATGCAGGGCCAGCCGGACAGCTACGAGGGACGGCAGGACTTTGGCGACGGCGACGGTTCCCTGATCCAGCATATCCGGGGCTACCACGAATACTACGCACAGGATGAAAGCTGGAAAAACCATGTGCTGCACCATGAGGGGCCGGAGGCATGGGAGGCGGACAAGGCCCAGCGGGATACGCTGCTGCATGAGTTCATCCCGTATATGGAGCTGCACTGCAATCTGGCCGCTATGGAGCAGGAGGCCCGGCGTCCGCTACGATCCGGGGAAACCCTGACGCCGGAACAGACCGCTTATTTCAATGCGGTTTTGGACTATGTAAAGGAGTGCCGCCCGCTTCTCAATCAGGGCCAGTACCATTTGCCGGAGCCGCCGCAGCTTGCCGACTTCGACCAGAGCTTGCAGGACTACAAAAAACAGATCGAGGCAGAGCTGGAACAGGAGGCCGCCGCTGCCGGGCTGACGGTGGAGGAATATGTTGCCTCTGACTATGAGGCCCCGGCGCAGCCCAACTTTTCCATCTACCAAGTGCCGCCCGGCCCGGAGGGGCGCGACTTCCGCTACCGTTCCTATGAGGACTTGCAGGCAGATGGGCTTTCGGTGGACAGGAAGAATTACCAGCTTGTCTACACCGCGCCGCTGGACAAGGACACCACACTGGACGAGATTTACCGCCGCTTCAACATGGAACATCCCGCCGATTACAAGGGACATTCCCTCTCAATGGGGGATATTGTGGTGTTCCGGCAGGATGGGAAACAGACCGCCTACTATGTGGACGAGGGAGCCGACTACCGGCAGGTGCCGGAGTTCTTCGCCCAGCCGGAAAAGCAGCTCACGCCAGACGAGTGCATGACCGGCGAACAAATCCAGACGCCACGGGGCCGTTTCTATCTGACCGACAGGAGCCGGGAACAGATGGAGGCCGCCGGGTATGGATTCCACCATCAATCGGATGACGGCAGGTATCTCATTATGGCAAACGGCACAAGGGCCTTTGCCATCCCCGCCCAGCAGGAAAGCCATATCAAGATGGCGGAAATGTCCACCGAGCAGAACTACAACATGATCGACGGCATGATGAACAATGCCCCGTCTATGGAGGAACTGGAAGCAAGGGCAAAAGCCGGGGAACAGATTTCCCTTTTGGATGTGGCCGAGGCAGCCAAGGCGGAGGCCCAAAAGCCCAAGCAGACCCGCAGGACGACGCAGAAACAAAAGAAACCGTCCATCCGGGCGCAGCTTGCCGCCGCCAAGGAGGAACAGAAAAAGAGGCCCCCGGCGCGGGAAAAATCAAAAGAAATGGAGGTATGAGGAATGTATTTCACCGTGGAAGAAGAAAACCTGATCTGTCTGTACCACAATGCCGACCGCCGCAGGACGGCGACAAATCTCCGGGCAGCACTGCCGGACATGGACAAGGAAATGGCCGCGCTGGCCTGCCAGACCGCCGATAAGCTGGACGCCATGAGTGACGCCGACTTTGCGGCGCAGCGGTTCCACTTCACAGACGAATAAGCAAAACGCCGGGCGCGGGGGCTGTCAAAGCCTCTGCGTCCGGCGCTTCTTTTTTGCAACAAAGCACAAATCAAAACCAGCTTGCCTTTTCATTTCTAAACTGGGGCGTATCACTATGCTCATAGGGATTATAATGATTCAGATTGCACCCAAATTCTTTTAATGACTTAATTTTGTTCTCGTCTGTCCACTCAATCAAAGAGATTCCGTCAAATTCTTCTATGCTCCCATTGTCCATTTCATTTTTGAAATACCACTCAACGATTGTCTGATTTTCCTTGTGGAAGAATTGTTTAATTTCCCAAGCAACGACTTTGCCACGGGTATTCCATTCCTGAAACCAGTGCTTCACAGTTTTTCGATTGCAATATTGGGGACTCCAACTTTCTGTATATAGAACATCCTCTGTAAAAATTTCATCTATTCCAAAATCCTGTTGCTCCAACCACATATCAAACCAACGCCGGATAATCTTTTCTCTTTCATTCATGGATAATCACCCCGATCTCGTTTATTTACTCAAATTATAGCACTGCACAAAATCAGTGTCCATGCCAAAATTCAGCCGGGACAAAGAACTGAAAAGTTATCTTTGTCCCGGCGCTTCTTTTTTGTCCATTTTCCCGCATTTAGAACCCTGTTTTGAGGGGAACAGGATAACTTTATCCACCTGCCTGCCGACCATGCGGAAAAACCCTTGATTTCCGTGGACTTTTACCGCCCTAAATGCGTAGACAGGAGGTATCTTTTCCGCTGGCGTTCCGCCTCTTTCTTCCGGCGCACCTGCACCGCACAATCCGGGCAGTATTTGGCCCGGTTGGAGTTGGGTGTAAACGCCGCCCCGCAGACGGCGCAGCGTTTGATTTCGTCCCGGCCTTTGGTGATCTCGGCGCACAGGGCCGCGTCCAGCGGCAGGACGGCCACCTTGAACCACCGGCACAGCAACGAATAGGAAATACTCTGCACACAGACACATTCCTCCCCATCGTCCAGCAGGAGGCAGTTTCCGTTACAGTAGTTGCAGCACTCATGGGTGAGCCTGCGGGCCTTGCGGTATTGGGGGTAACTCATTCTCGGTATGTTCATCGTTCCTGCGTATGCTCCTTTCCCGGCGCTGTCCGCAAAATGCTGTCTACATTCTGTTTGACAATGCCGTATTCTTTCAATTTCTGTTTCGCTTCGCTGTACTGTGCGGACAGCCGTTCCCGTTCTGCGTCCAGCTTTTTATACTCGGTTTTGAGGGCGTACAGGTTGGGGAGCTTTGTGACCCCGGCCTCTTTGAGCGCCTTTGCCGCCGCCTCATACAAGATCAGTTGGCTTTCATGCTGCCGCCGGAACGCGGCCTTGTCTTTGGCGTTTCGCAGTTCTAGCGCCACAGGCCGGAGCTGCTTGTAGGCAGAGAGGTTTTTTATCAGCAGCGCCATATCCCCAAGTCGGCGTTCTGCGTCTTTCAGGGCGGAGGCCGCCGCGTCGTTTGCCGCGCTGATCTCGGCCAGCCTGCTTTCCAAGCCCTCGTAGCTGTCGATCTGGTGCTCTGTGATGAAGTTTAAGGAATTGGCGGCCTGCTTCAAGTTGTGCAGCTTCGCCCACCGCGCATAGCCCGCCGACTGTTGGGCCTTGATACTGTCCTCCAAGGCAATCCGCAGGGAGATTTCCCCGGTGCTTCTTCTGTGCGGCCCCCGGTCAATGGCAATGCCCTTGATCCGCTGGGTGATCCGTTCCTCGGTGTAATCCTCCCCCAAGGTCTTGCAGCGGGTAAAGCGTTCCTGTCCGGGACGGAGGCCGTCTGCCAGCGCGCGGAATGAAATAAACTTGCCCTGTTTGACTTCATAGCCCTGCGCCTCCATGAGCCGCAGAAAACCGTCAAAGTCTTTGGCCTGCGGAATGGCCGCGTCGATGGCGATTTTCAGTTTTGCTTTCCAGCTCTTACCCTTTTTCTGTGCGTCCCACTCGGCGTAGGTCTTGCCCTTGTCCTTGCCGGGCTTTACCACAGACAGGCCGTGTTCCTTGCACAGCCGGTC
>ERZ827423.3174-NODE-3174-length-11606-cov-62.315817_pt1 | contig 11606 bp, 5 predicted proteins | sample MGYA00519775_ERZ827423 | MGnify/ENA primary metagenome ERZ827423 (study PRJEB31778, sample SAMEA3449296) | human gut metagenome | biome: human gut; feature: human-associated habitat; material: faeces | place: United Kingdom | collected 2010/2012 ...
GCGCGGATGTGTACGATGAAAAGTACGCCAAGTGGCGCTATGACGATCTGCCCATCCTGCCCGCAAGCTGGCGCTTCACGCTGAAAGCGGACAAAGCCAAACAGTTCGAGCTGCTGCGGGAGCTCATGTGCCGGGAGGACGTGACCGAGGTGGTCAACGCCTGTGACGCGGGGCGCGAGGGGGAGCTGATCTTCCGCACCGTCTACTACATGGCGGGCTGCACAAAGACCATGAAGCGGCTGTGGATCTCCTCCATGGAGGACGAGGCCATCCGCAGGGGCTTTGCGGACCTTCGTCCGGGACGGGAATACGACGGACTGCACCAGTCCGCCCTCTGCCGCGCCCGCGCGGACTGGCTGGTGGGCATCAACGCCACAAGGCTCTTTTCGGTGCTGTACCACCGCACCTTGAATGTTGGGCGCGTCATGACGCCCACGCTGGCGCTTATCGTCCAGCGGGAGGCGGAGATCGGGGCGTTCCGCCCGGAAGCCTTTTACACGGTAAATCTTCGCTGCGGCGATTTTGCCGCCGTGTCCGAAAAGTTCAAAGAGAAAGCGGAGGCGGACGCCCTCGCCGCCGCCTGCGCCGGTCAGCCGGTCACGGTAAGGACGGTGCAGCGCACGGAAAAAACGGAGAACGCGCCCCGGCTCTACGACCTGACCGCCCTCCAGAGAGAAGCCAACCGCAGCCTCGGCTATACCGCCCAGCAGACCCTCGACTACTTGCAGGCGCTCTATGAAAAGAAGCTCTGCACCTATCCCCGCACGGACAGCCGCTTCCTCACAAACGATCTGGAACCTTCCGTGCCGGAGCTTGCAGCCGTGGCCGCCGTTATCTGCGAAGCAGACGCGCCGGGGCGTGTGAACGCAAGACAGGTCTGCGACAGCCGCAAGGTCAGCGACCACCACGCCATCCTCCCCACGGCCAGCGCGGGCAAGGCGGATACCTCCGTCCTGCCGCTGGGCGAGCGCGAGATTTTGCGCCTTGTGGCAGGTCAGCTTCTCCGTGCGGTCAGCGATGCACACCGCTATGCAGAAACCGCCGTTACGCTGGAGTGCGGCGGCACCGAGTTCACCGCCAAGGGCAGAACCACCCTCGTTCCCGGCTGGAAGCGGTATCTCGCGCAGGAAAAGCAGGACGCCGCGCTGCCGGAGCTGTCGGAGGGGCAGGGATTGGATTGCGCCGAAGCCGCCGTAAAGGAGGGCAAGACCACGCCGCCCAAGCATTATACGGAGGATACGCTGCTCTCCGCCATGGAGACTGCCGGAAAGGAAGTTATGCCGGAAGAAGCGGAACGAAAGGGGCTGGGAACACCCGCCACCCGCGCCGCCATCATCGAAAAGCTGGTATCCACGGGCTTTGTGGAGCGCAAAAGGGCAAAAAAGGCCGTCAGCCTTGTGCCTGCCCATACCGGCGTTTCCCTCATCACCGTGCTGCCGGAGCAGTTACAGTCCCCGCTTCTCACCGCCGAATGGGAATACCGCTTGCAGCAGGTGGAGCGCGGCGAGCTTTCCCCGGACGAGTTCATGACCGGCATTGCGGATATGCTCACGGAGCTGGTAAAAACCTATCAGGTCATCTCCGGCGCGGAGGTGCTGTTTCCCTCCGGCCGGGAGATCGTTGGCAAATGCCCCCGCTGCGGCAGCGACGTGACCGAGAGCAAAAAGGGCTTCTTCTGCGAGAAAAACGACTGCCGCTTCGGGCTGTGGCGGGACAACAAGTTCTTTGCCGCCAAGCGCGCCGCTCTGACAAAAAAGGTCGCCGCCGCGCTGCTGGCAGACGGGCGTGTGAAGCTCACCGGCCTCTACTCCGAAAAGACCGGCGGCACCTACGACGCCACCGCCGTGCTGGAGGATACCGGCGAGAGCGTCCGCTTCCGGCTGGAGTTTGACAAGGGGGCGAGGACATGAAGCTCTCCAAGCTGGAGCAGGAAAGTATCATCCTCTACAACGAGGAAGAATCCACCGCCAGCATCTACACCCACGACCCCAAGCTGAAGCGCAAGCTCAAGCGCCTTGCGGAGAAATACCCGGACAAGGTGTACCCGGATAAGGCCGTCCATGCCGGAGCGGTCAGCTACGCCGTGCCGAAAAGCTGCGTCAGCGTCCGGGAGCCGTTCAGCGACGAGCGGCGCAGGGCCGCCAGCGAACGCGCCAAAAACGCCGGATATACGCCGCCCGCAAGGAGTATATACTCCGAAAACGAATAAGAACCGAGCGCCCGCACAGGAAAGCCTACCCCTGCGCGGGCGCTGCCATTTTAGGGGTAAACAGCCCATGAAATGAAAGGAAGTGCCTATGACACGAAAATCTCCGTATCCGACAAGAGCGGATTATCCGGCATTGATTGAAAATGCCAAGCCTGCGCTGCGCGAGCTGCTGGAAGCGGCCTCGTATGAACGGAGGATCGCCGTTCTCAACGAATATTCTCTCGATGTGGTCAATACCGTCTGCACGATCATGGTGCTGGGGCGGCACAGCCTCTATCTTCGCCGCAAAAAGCCCTTCAACGCGCCGGACGCGGTATTTGTCCGGTGGGCGGCGGACCTGTGGACGCTGCGTGAGCAGGACAAGGCGGGCGACATCCGCTATCTCTGCGGAAAAACGGATTTACGGGAATATCTTTCGCAGGGGCTTCAGCTCCTGCGTATCGACCTGATGAAAGGAGGCAAAAATGCCAGAGAAGCCCGGTAAAAACAGAGAACAGCTCAAGGAGATCACCGACCGCATCGAGGCGGGTATCCGCGACATCTTTGAATCCGGCGATATGGAAAAGTACCGCAATTACCTGCGAACCATGAGCCGGTTTCACAACTATTCCCTCAACAATCAGGCGCTCATCCACTTGCAGCGCCCGGACGCCACCTATGTGGCGGGCTATAACCGCTGGCGGGACAAGTTCTCCCGCCATGTGCTGCGGGGCGAGAAGGGCATCACCATCATCGCGCCCACGCCGTATAAGAAGAAAATCGAGCAGGAAAAGCTCGACCCGGACACCAAGCTGCCCATTCTGGACGCGGACGGCAAAATCGTCACCGAGGAAAAGGAGATCGAGATCCCCATGTTCCGCCCGGTCAAGGTGTTCGACTACGCCCAGACGGACGGAAAGCCCCTGCCGGAGCGCGTGGCCAGCCCCGTCGCCAACCTGACCGGAAGCGTGGAGAATTATGAGGCGTTCATGGAGGCGCTGTGCCGCTCCTCGCCCGTGCCGGTGGAGTTCAAGCCGCTGTCCGCCGATGTGGACGGCTATTTCAGTCCCAAATCCCAGAGCATCACGCTGCGGGAGGACATGAGTGAGGTGCAGACGGTATCCGCCGCCGTCCATGAGATCGCCCACGCCAAGCTCCACAACTACGGCTTGCAGCAGGCGGCGGAGCGCAAGGCCAAAAGCCGCAATACCGAGGAGGTGGAGGCCGAAAGCATCTCCTTCATGGTCTGCGCCTACTTTGGCATCGAAACCGGCGCGAACAGCTTCGGTTATGTGGCAACATGGTCAAAAAACGCCGAGCTGCCGGAGTTCCGCGCCAGTCTGGACACCATCAGCAAAACCGCAAACGGCATCATCACCGATGTGGAGAAGCATTTCGCGGAGGTTTGCAAGGAGCGCGGCATCGAGCTTCCCAAGGACACGGAATACGAGCTTGTCACCATCCCGCCCTCCCGCGCCGACGCGCTGGCCTTCGCCGCCGACTACGCGGCGTTCCTGCGCAGGGATTTGAACGCCCCCGAAAGCGCAGAAAGACCCACAGCGGAGGCGGTGGCGGACAGGCTGCTTGCCGGAGAGGGCGCAGAGCTGCGGAAGGAGCTGGAGGATTTCGTCAAGCTGGCAGACGAGATCGGCATCGACGACGGCTCCCATGGGCTTCTGGAACGCTTCAACGGCCTGTTCCGTCAGGAATGGCGGGCAAAGGAGGAGCCGCAGCCGGAGATTGAAACAGAAACGCCGAATGTTGAGGATGAGCTGCCGCCCCTGCCGGAGCTGGAGCAGGGCTATCCCATGCCGGATACCGGCATCGGCTTTTTGGAAATGTATCAGTACGGCTACACGGACGGCAATACCATGCTGCCGCTGACCAAGGAGCGCGCCATGGAGCTGTTCATGCAGGACGTTCCCGTGTTCCTGCTCTATGCCGACAGCACCGAGGCCATGGCGCTGGACGCTGAGGATATTTCCTCCCACACCGGCGTGTTCGGCGTGGAGCGCGAGGAATGGGACGCGGTGCGCGGTGTTGTGACGCTGAGCGAACAGGCAGACACGGAAAAGCTGTTTCTGGAAAACCCACAGGATGCTTTCCTCATTTACCAGATTCGGCGCGGCGGTGAGCTGGACGCTTACCGCTTCATGAACTATGACTACTTGCAGAGCAAGGACGTCACGCCGGAGCGCGACGGCTACGACGCGATCTACACCGGGGGGTTTATGGATTATGGGAATGCCAGAACCAATCTGGATATGATTTATCAGCGGTTCAACGTGGATCACCCTGCGGATTTCAAGGGACACAGCCTGTCGGTCAGCGACATCGTTGCCTTGAAGCAAAACGGCGTAGTATCCTGTCATTACGTTGACAACATCGGCTTCCGGGAGCTTCCCAATTTCCTCAAGCCGGAGAATTACCTCAAAAACGCGGAGATGGCCATGGAGGACGACTATGGCATGATCGACGGCATCATCAACAACGGCCCCAAGCAGCCCACCGTGGCCGACCTGGAGGCGCAGGTCAAGGCGGGCTTTTCCATCTCCCTGACGGAGCTGGCTGCGGCCTCCCACCGTGAGCAGAAGAAGCCCTCCGTGCTGGAAAAGCTCAGGGAAAGGACGCCGGAGCAGTCGAAAAACAAAACAGCGCCCAAACGGAGCGCGGAAAGAGAGCTTTGATATGAACGACAAGCATTTCACCCACGATGAAGTCAGCCTTATGAGCATCTACAACGCGGCAGGCACCCGCGAGGGCCTGATCGCGGCCCTCACAGAAATGCGGGGGTATCTGGACGCGGAGGAGGCCGAGCTGCGGGAGCTGACGGACAGCGCCCTCGCAAAGCTGCGCGACATTACCGACGCGGAGTACGCCGCCCTTGACCTGACGCCGGATTTTGACCTCTGAGCAAAGCTGATTGTTTTACGGTCAAGAGCCGGAAAAATCGCAGATTCGCCGCTGGGAGCGCGCCGGATGAGGAATGTATCATCCGGCGCGTTTCAGTTTGAAAATCGCCGTTTTTCCCAAGTCATGAGCCGGAGAAAATACCCCAAAATCGCGCCTGCTTCGCGCAGGAGGCGCAGAAAGGCCATTTATGAGAACAGGACTGACAAAAGCGCAGAAAACAACAGAAATCACCTTTGACGAGAATGATGCTCTTATTCATATCCGCACCCACAATACTGACCTTAAAAACCGCCTTGCCGCCTACGCCGCGCAGCACCCCGCAGAGTGCCGCCAACTGGACGCAGACCCCGACACGGGCTGTATGGAGTTCACCATCCGCAAGGGGCGCTTGTCCTTCCGCCTGACCGCGCCGTACAGTGAGAAGCGGAAACGGGAAGCAAGCGAGGCGGCGAAAAGAAACGGCTTCAACAGAAAACCATGAAGGGAGGATTTTGCTTATGCCCAACAAACTGCAAGCCTACGCGGAGCAGGCTGAGCGCACCGCGCGGCAGATCACCGGCAGCCATCTGGCGTGGACGGCGTTCCTGACCACCGCCGCAAGGCTGTATAAATACCCCTACAACGAGCAGCTCATGATCTATATGCAGCGCCCGGAGGCCACCGCCTGCGCAGAGTATGACTTCTGGAACGAGAAAATGGGGCGCTATGTCCGGCGCGGCAGCACGGGCATCGCCCTCATTGACGCTACCGGCTACAAGCCAAGGCTCAAATACGTCTTTGATGTTTCCGACACCGGCGGAAAGGAAAACGCCCGCCGCGTCAACTTATGGGAGCTGAAAGACGCACATACCGACAGCGTGAGCGCCATGCTGGAGCGTAATTACGGCGTTTCCGGCAAAAACGGCCTCGCGGAGCAGTTCGAGAGCGTCGCTTCCCAGCTTGCTGCGGAATACTGGCGCGACCATTCCCGCGACATCCTCGGCATCGTTGCGGATTCCTATCTGGAGGAGTATGATGATTACAACATCGAGGTGGCGTTCAAAAACGCCGCGGTGGTCAGCATCACCTACTCCCTCATGTCCCGCTGCGGGATGCAGCCGGAGGATCACTTTGAACACGAGGATTTTTTCAGCATCTTTGATTTCAACACCCCGCGCACGGTGGCAGCCCTCGGCACGGCGGTCAGCGAGATCAATGAACAGGTTTTGCGGCAGATCGAAGTCACCATACGAAATTATGAGCGCGAACACAGCGCGGAAAGGACGGCAGAGCATGGAGAACAACCTGACTTACACGATGAACGGAGATTACCTGATTCCCGACCTGAAGATCGAGGTGCCGGAGCAGCCCCTCGGCAAGTACGGGCGGATGCGCCAGAAGTACCTGAAGGAGCATCGTCCCATTCTCTGGAACCAGATGATCTTGGAGGAGGCCCTGTTTCCACACCTGCTGGAGATCGAGCAGGCAGCGCAGAGCCGCTTAGAGCAGATGATGCCGGAGCTGGCGGCGGAGGCCGGAGCGACGGAAGCGCTGAAAGCCAGCGATCCCATGAAATGGGTGGGCCTGATGAACACCTGCAAGGCGCAGGCGGAGGAAGTGATTCTCGCGGAGCTGATCTACGCATAACAGAACACTCCGCACGGGGCGGTCAGCTATCCTTTTTCCCCACCGAAGCGGAACAGATTACAGCCATAGAAGAAGCGGAGAGCGTTGCGCAGACGCCCTTCGCTTTTTCCGTTTCTCAGGCGCAGCTTGACCATGTGCTGCGGCTGGGCGGCAACGAGGACAACACCCGCATGGTCATTGCCGCCGCGTTCCAGAAGCAGAAGCCTGTGGAGGACATTGCTGCGCTGCTGCAAAACACCTTCCACGGCGGCAACGGCTTTAAGACGCCGGAGGGCGAGCTTTCCGTGTGGTACGCCGTAGACGGCATCCACATCGCCCCCGGCAGGAGCGCGGAGTATGTGCGCACCGCGCAGGTAATCGCATGGCAGGATGCCGCCGCGCACATTTCCCAGCTTATGGACAGCGGCGCGTATGCCTCCAACGTGGAGCTTGCCGAGGCAGGGCAGCATGAGCGGATGCAGCTTGCACAAGCCCTCTGGTATCTGAAACACGACCTGAGCGACGAGGCGCGGGAGCAGGGCTATCTCTCCTGCATGGATACGCTGCGGGGCGGAGGATTCCCTGATGAAACGGCGCGGCTGGCGGAGCAACTGACAAACACAGATTTCCGTGAAACGCTCTCCGGCGAGTTCGCGCAGTTTTACGCCGCACATGAGCAGGACAGAAGCCTGCTGCGCTTCCATTACCACAAGCTGGAGAACATCTGGCAGAGCCTGCGGGACCTGTCCTTGCCCCGCAGGGAGTATTCCTCCGAAATGGCCGCTGTGCCGGAGCTGGCACGCTTCATCACGGAGGACGAGATCGACCACGCGCTGGATCGCGGCAGCGGCGTGGAGGGCGGCAAAGGCAGAATCTACGAATACTTCACCGCCGACCATACCGGCAGGGAAAAGGCAGCTTTCCTCAAAGATGAGTACGGCATAGGCGGGCGCTCCCACGCCGTTTCCGGCGCATCCCATAGTGATGAAAGCCACGGCAGCCGCGGAATTGTCCTGAAAAAAGCAGGCTGTGCCAATGTGGAGCTGAGTTGGACGAAGGTGGCCGCAAGGATTGACGCCCTCATTCAGAAGGACCGCTTTCTCTCTCCAAGGGAAAAGGAGCGCTACGCCCAGCTTCAGCGGGAAAAGGAGGCGGAGCGTGAACTGCCAACACAGGCACAGATTGACTACAATTCCATCAAGGAAGCCCACCCGGACGACATCGTGCTGTTTCAGGTGGGCGATTTCTTCGAGATGTACGGCGAGGACGCAAAACAGGCGGCGGAGCTGCTTACCCTCAACCTTACCACAAGAGCGATCCCCGGTGCTGGCCGTGTGGAGATGTGCGGTGTTCCGGCGCACAGCTTAGAGATGTATGTAGAGAAATTGCGCGATAAGTATGATGTGACGATTGCCGCAGCGCCGGACTTTAGAGGTGAGCGCCGCGTCTATACCCTGCGCTCCGTTGACCATGAGGCGGAAGCCGCCATTGACGCATACGAAGCCGAGTTTGGCGCAGACGGTACGAGGGTATTCCGCGATCCTGCCGCAGAGCAGCCACAGCCCACGGTGGCAGAGCTATTTGAGGGGTATAAGCTGACCGTAGGCAACGCGCTTGTCGCGGACGACGCTTTCCTCAACGCCTGCCGCAACTCTGACCGGGAGAACGCCTATCTGGAGGGCGCGGCGGCCATCCGGCGTATTGTCACGGAATCCGGTGATTTACAGCTTACAAAACTCTATTTCGATATGCCCGCGTTCCATAACCGGCTGCATCAGGAGCTTTTGGACGAGCTTTACCCCACGCTGGCAACCACGATAACCCCCTCGCCCTACAAGGTGACGCAGGCGGACATTGACGCGGCCTTGCAGAGCTGGAACGGCAGGATTGAAAGCAAGCACGCAGTTGTCCGCTATATGAAGGCTCACGCCCGCGACCGGGACACCGCCGCATGGCTGGCACGGGAGTACGGCTTGAAGGATACCTCTAAACCGCTGCAAATCTCCGTGGGCAGCTCCGAGCCGGTCACGCTGTCATGGGCGAAGGTGCAGCGGCGCATTGCGCAGCTCATTCAATCCGATAACTTCTACACCGAGCAGGAACAGGACAACTTTGACAATATTGACCCCATCGCCATCCGGGAAGCGCTTGCTGAACGCGGTATTGTAAATGGGCAGATTGTGGATGCGGAAGCTAATCGCAACAGCCCCTTCGTCCGGCAGGTCATGGCGGATGTGGAGCAGATCGCGGCGCAGGAAGCGCAGGCGGCGCACATGGACTCACCGGACCGTTTTTCCATCCGTCTGCACCCCAATGAGGGCGGCATTACCGGCATCTGGGACTCGGCCCTTGACCGCTTCTATGAGGAGGGTAGGCAGGTGCTTCGCTTCGCGGAGCAATCTAACGCCATTGACTACCTCTCCAGTATTCAGCGCAGCCGCGGTATGGAGCCGGACGCGCCGGTTTTCACAACGCCGCTGGGGAATGCCTATCGCGTGGGCGACGGCTTTTCCTCCACCGCAGCCGAACAGCGGGATACTCTTATGGTGGTCGAGCGTGTAGACGAAGATAATGTTTGGTACACTCTGCCAAGCGTCCCGGAGCAGGAAACGGTCAGCGTAGACCGCACCGTTTTTGAGCGTTACCTCGACACCGGCTATTTCTTCGCTGCGGAGCAGACGCAACCTGTCAAGGAGGTCACTGCCGAAAACGAACAGGAAAATATGATTTTCCGTGCGCCGTATGCGGTGGGCGATACCGTCTATCTGGACAACACGCCCTTCGAGATCACGGAGGTCGGCGCGCTCAATGTGCAGCTTCGTGACCCTGCGCTCCGCTATCCCGTATTCCGTGCCGAAAGCCGCGAGAACTTTGAGCGGCTGCTGCACCGGGATGAGCGGAACGCCGCCATGACAGATTTTCTTCCCGCACGAAACAGAAACGACGACCTCCGTGACCTCCTGATGAACGGCATCCTCACGCCTGACATCCGGGACGAGGTGCGGGAGCTGTTCCGGCAGGGCGAGGGCAACGCCGCCATCGGTGCGTATCTTTCCAACGTTTTCGCCGCGTCGGACGCGGACACCATGACGCTGGAGGACGGCACCGAGGCAGATTTCATCACCTCAAGAAGCGGCTTTCAGGCGCAGGTGCATGGGGAAAAGGGCGTACACGCCCTCGGATTGTTGTGGCCGGACGCCGCTCCCGTGCTGCGCGCCGTCTTTCTGGAGGAAGCGCAGGCGCAGAGCCGGACACAGGCACAGCCTGAACCAGATATTTCTCTTCCTGAACAGCCAGCATCGGAGGCGACTGAGCCGGAGCAGCCGCAGTTTACCACGGAAACCGTAGCGTTCTACCCCGGCGAGAAAAGCCAGCTTCCCTATGACATTGAAATCCAGACTATCCGCACCACCGAGCCGGAGCCGCCCATGCCGCAAAGACCGCCTGCGGAAAACTTCCGCATCACCGACGATGAGCTGGGCGTCGGCGGCGCAAAGGCCAAGTTCCGGGCGAATATGGCGGCAATCAATCTTCTGAAGGAGTTGGAATTTGAGGGCTTGCAGGCCAGCCCGGAACAGCAGGAAATCCTCTCCCGTTATGTGGGCTGGGGAGGTTTGGCAGATGCGTTCGATGAAAATAAGCCAAATTGGGCAGACGAATTTGCAGAGCTGTACGCCACACTTTCCCCGGAGGAATACGCCGCCACCAGAGCTTCCACGCTGAACGCTCACTACACCAGCCCCACGGTTATCAAGGCAATCTATGAAGCCGTTGGAAACATGGGCTTCCAGACCGGCAACATCTTGGAGCCTGCCATGGGCGTCGGGAACTTTTTCGGGCTTCTCCCGCAGGAGATGCAGGGAAGCCGCTTGTACGGTGTGGAGCTGGACAGCATCACCGGCAGAATCGCCAAGCAGCTCTATCCCAAGGCAGACATTGCCGTGGCAGGCTTTGAAACCACCGACAGACGGGATTTCTTCGACCTTGCCATCGGCAACGTGCCCTTTGGACAGTATCAGGTCAACGACCGGGCTTACAACAAGCTCGGTTTTTCCATTCACGACTACTTTTTTGCCAAGACGCTCGACCAAGTTCGACCCGGCGGCGTGATCGCCTTTGTGACCTCCCGCTATACGATGGACAAACAATCTCCCGAAGTCCGTAAGTACATCGCGCAGCGGGCGGAGCTGTTGGGTGCGATCCGCCTGCCCAACAATGCGTTCAAGGCCAACGCCGGTACGGAGGTGGTGTCCGACATCATCTTCCTGCAAAAGCGTGACAGACCCATCGACATTGAACCTGACTGGGTGCATCTCGGTGAAAATGAGGACGGATTTTCCATCAATCAGTATTTCATCGACCACCCGGAGATGGTGCTGGGGCGGCAGACCTCGGAAAGCACGCAGTACGGCAGGCAGGACTTTACTGTGGAACCGTATGAGGATTTGGACCTTGCCACGCAGCTCAGATACGCCATTCAGAATATCGGCGGCAAGTACGAAGCCGCAGAGTTGCCTGACCTCGGTGAGAACGAAACCACACAGGACGCCATCCCCGCAGACCCCAACGTGAAGAATTACAGCTATGCCGTGGTGGACGGTGAGGTGTACTACCGGGAGAACTCCGTCATGGTCAAGCCCAACCTGAACGCCACCGCAAAGGAGCGCGTCAAGGGAATGGCAGAGCTGCGGGACTGCGTTCACCGGCTCATCGACCTTCAGATGTGGGAATCCGACGATGTTTCCATACGCGCCGAACAGCAAAGGCTCAACCGCCTCTATGACCGCTTCACGGAGAAATACGGCCTCATCAACAGCCGAGGCAACGCCCTCGCCTTTGCAGACGACAGCTCCTACTACCTGCTCTGCTCCCTTGAAATGCTGGACGATGAGGACAAGAC
>ERZ827423.3180-NODE-3180-length-11593-cov-44.767464_pt1 | contig 11593 bp, 10 predicted proteins | sample MGYA00519775_ERZ827423 | MGnify/ENA primary metagenome ERZ827423 (study PRJEB31778, sample SAMEA3449296) | human gut metagenome | biome: human gut; feature: human-associated habitat; material: faeces | place: United Kingdom | collected 2010/2012 ...
AATAAAGCGGTTATTACTGCCGTTTTCCATTCTGTTCATCTTTGCGTTCGGTGTCTGGATACTGAGCGGAAATATACAGTCGCCGGGAGGGGCAGCAGTATTTCTGACGGGTCTGTTTATTACAATGTATGTGTTTTATACAGGGCTTTCCGCATGGATCATCTGCTATGTGAAGAAAAAAGGAAATGCGGTCTACCGGGGGCAGAATCTATTCCTGCTGCGTCAGTTTGCATCTAAATTGAAAACGATGCGGTTTACCATGGGAACACTTACGGTACTTTTTATGGTCGCATTTTTGGGGTGCTCGGTTGCATTAATGTTTACGGACTGGCAGAATCAGGTTTTAGAGATGAAATTTCCATTTGATGTACAGGTGAACAGTCAGAATCCGGAATATGATTTTGCAAAGGAATTGGATATTGTCGGAGAAGAAGCAGGTGTAAAGGATTCGTGCGTGTACCGTATTTATGAAAATCATACGAACACAATGAATACATGGCTGTATACGCATCTGCGGTATTTTGGAGATGAGTACCGCAGAGAAGACGGAACACCGGATGAGAAAAAGATACGTAAAGGTTCCGATGATGATGCATATTGCAGATATGATACATATATGGGGCTGAGTGATTACAATCATCTGAGAAAAATGCTGGGATATTCCACGGAAACTCTTGGGAAAAATGAATATATCCTTCAGATGAAGCAAAGAGTGTATAAGGAAACCGGAGATTTTACGGATGACGTGAAGCTTCAGGACCGAGGAGAGACACTGACCTGCAGGAAGATCTGCACCGAATCATTTTCGCAGGACGGACATAACGGCGGTGATTATATCATCGTTGTGCCGGATGAACGGATACAGCAGATGACACCGTACTATTCAGAACTTGCGGTAAGTGTGAAGAAAAAAGTACCGGATAACCTGCAGAATAAGCTGGATGATCTGTCAGATAAACATGATTATGCCGGTCATACATACATGGAAGAAGACGATGATAATGTATGTTATGGTACGGATACCATTGTCACATATGCTGCGGTGAATCTTGTGCGGGAAAATGCATCGGCTGAGGTCAGATATATGATGAGCTGCATCACATTCCCATGTATGTATATCGGGCTGGTATTTTTGTGTATTGCATTGACGGTGTTATCGGTACAGCAGCTGAGTGATTCGGCAAAATATAGGTTCCGCTATCAGGTGCTTTCGAAAATCGGCCTTGGAAGACGCGAGATCCAACAGACCGTATTCCGTCAGCTGCTGCATGACCCGGTCGGGGTTGGCATTTTCCTTATCAATCTTATTGACGGCCACGATAATGGGAATATTGGCGGCCTTGGCGTGGTTGATGGATTCCACGGTCTGGGGCATGATGCCGTCATCTGCGGCGACCATCAGGATGGCGATATCGGTGACCATGGCGCCGCGGGCACGCATGGAGGTGAACGCCTCATGGCCCGGGGTATCCAGGAAGGTGATGGGCTTGCCGTTGATCTGCGCCTGATAGGCGCCGATGTGCTGGGTGATGCCGCCGGCCTCACCGGAAGCCACGGAGGTGTTCCGGATGGTATCCAGCAGGGAGGTCTTACCGTGGTCAACGTGGCCCATGACCACCACTACGGGAGCGCGGGGGACCAGATCCTCAGGACGGTCCTCGGTGGTGTCAATGAGCTTTTCCTCAATGGTGACCACTACTTCTTTTTCCACCTTGCAGCCCAGTTCCTCGGCCACGAAGGAGGCGGTATCGAAGTCGATCATCTGGCTCAGAGAGGCCATGACGCCGTTTTTCATCAGGCACTTGACTACCTCTGCGCCGGTCTTCTTCATGCGGCTGGCCAGCTCACCCACACTGATCTCATCGGGGATCTGGACCTTGACGGGGGCCTTCTTAGCGATTTCGAGCTGCAGCTTGCGCATCTTCTCGGCCTCGTCCTGACGGCGCTTGTTGGAAAAGACCTGACCGCCCTGACGGCCCTTGTTGTTGCGGAACTTCTCCTTGCCGCCCTTCTGGGCCATGCGCTCACCCCGCTGACCGCCCAGCTCTTCCAGACGCTGGTCATACTTGGCCAGGTTCACGTCGCCGCCCTTGCGGGTATCCACCAGCTTTTTCTCAGGCACACGGGTGGTGGGCTGAGCGGTGGCTGTGGACTTGTTAGACTTCTGCTGGGGGACTGCCTGCTGCTGCGCGGGCCGCTGGACCTGCTGGACCGGCTTCTGCTGAGGCTGGGCCTGTGCGGGCTTCTGCTGTCCCTGCTGGGCAGGACGCTGCTGGGGCTGCTGTGCCGGCTTTGCGGTCTGCTGCGCCGCGGCGGGCTGAGCCTTGGGAGCCTCGGCCTTAGGCGCTTCCACCTTGGGGGCTTCCGGCTTCTTAGGCTCGTCGGCATAAATGGCAGCAATATTGGAAATCTGGTTGTTCTGGGTCAGATGCTCAAATACGATGGACAGCTCATGGTCCTCCAGCGCCTGCATATTGCTCTTGGGCGCAGTGGCATACTTATCCAGAATTTCTGTGATGACCTTGGCGGGCATACCGAAGTCCCGCGCCACATCTCTTACTCTATATTTTTCAATAGCCAATCAAAACACCTCTTACACTCTCCAACCCGGGGGCTGGGCTCGTTCATCTATGAAAACACCGACAGCGTATCAGCTTTCCTTCTTGCGGAAGGAGCCTTTGCCCTTTTTCACCGGGCGGCTGTGGGCGTATGGATTCGGCCTCCCCTTGGGTTTGGGGCGGTTGCTTTTGGAAGGGCGGGACCCGCTCTTGCGGAAGGGCCTGCCGGTGCGGTCATCCTTGGCAAAGGATTTTGCCGCTCCGCCGTTTTCGGCGGTTCTGCGGGGACCGGCCTTTTCTGCGCGCTTGTCGGACACTCCTGCGCTGCGGCGCTGCTTCTCGCCGGACGGCTTACCGGAGACGTCTGCGGGTCTGACCTCTTTCGCATCGGGCACTTCCTGCTTTTTGGGGCGCTTGATGCCCCGACGCAGGTTCTTTTCGTGCTGGGCGGCTTCACTTTTCCGCTCTGCGGCCCGCTTGGCCTTTAGTTCCAGCTTGGCAAGATCTTCGTCATATTTCTCCGGGTCCATTTCCGCCAGACGGCGGACCACGGCGACTGCAAGGCCGATGTCTGTAATAGCGACCACGGCGGCGGAGCCACGGCCGGTGGCCTGCCCCAGTTCCTGCTTGGTAAAGGGGATCCGCAGCCACACACACTGACCGGCTTCCGCAAAGTGCCGCACCCGGCGGGCGGTATTGTCCGCCGCATCAGACGCCAGCAGGAGCACCCGTGCGTCTCTGGCCCGGGCCACAGCCTCCACCGGTTCTTCGCCTACTTCCAGGTTCCGGCCCCGGAGGCACAGGCCAATGAGGGAGAGAAACTGTTCATTCCTGTTCATTGTGTCCCTCCAATTCCGCTTCCATGGCGTCATAGACCTCCGGGGGGATGGCTGTGCTGAAAGCACGTTCCAGCGCTCTGGATTTCCGGGCTTTTTTCAGACATTCCACATCGTGGCACACATAGGCGCCCCGACCGGGCTTTTTGCCCACAAAATCCAGACTCACAACGCCCTCCGGGGATTTGACCACCCGCAGCAGGCTTTTTTTATCCTTCATCTCCCGGCAGCCCACACATTGCCGCTGGGGGATCTTTTTCACTTTCTGCATTCAGACAGCCCTCCCTTACACATGGCGCGGCGGACCGCGCCGGGCTTTATCTCCTTCTGTTTCTTCTGCTGCGCCGCAGGTACAGCACTGCGATACCCGCAGCCACGCCGCAGAGAAAGAAACTCAACTGTGTCACTGGACGGGTTCCTCGTCCACGATCTCCTCATCGTCCTCACCCTGATAGCTCTCCGGCTTGATATCGATCTTATAGCCGGTGAGACGGGCGGCCAGGCGAGCGTTCTGGCCCTCCTTGCCGATGGCCAGAGACAACTGATCGTCAGGCACGATGACGCGGCAGGCCTTGCCTTCCTCCGCCATCATGACGTCCACCACGTCGGAGGGCGCCAGAGCAGCGGCGATGAACTGGGCGGGGTCCTCGCTCCACTTGATAATGTCGATCTTCTCGCCCCGCAGTTCGTCCACGATGGCGGCGACACGCTGGCCCTTGGGACCCACGCAGGCACCGATGGGGTCCACGTTCTCGTCAGCAGACCAGACGGCCATCTTGGTGCGGCTGCCGGCTTCCCGGGCGATGGACTTCACCTCCACGGTGCCGTCGTAGATCTCGGGGACCTCCAGCTCGAACAGCCGCTTCACCAGGCCCGGATGGGTCCGGGAGATCAGCACCTGGGGCCCTCTCGTGGACCGGCGGACCTCCACCACATAGACCTTCACGTGCATCCCCTCGGTGAGCTCCTCACCGGGGACCTGCTCGCCGGCCATCAGCAGCGCCTCGGTGGAGTCGGTGCCGGTGCCGATCCGCAGGGACACGTTGCCGTTCCGGGGGTCCACCCGGGTCACCACGCCGGTGAGGATCTCATGCTGCTTGGAGTTGAACTCGTCGTACACCATGCCCCGCTCGGCCTCCCGCAGGCCCTGGATGATGACCTGCTTGCCGTTGCCGGCGGCGATGCGGCCGAATTCCACGGACTCCACCGGGAAGTTCACCATGCCGCCCAGCTCGTTTTTGGCGGAGATGCGCTTGGCCTCCTCCAGCGAGATCTGGCTGGCGGGGTTCTCCACCTCCTCCACGATCTCCTTCTGGACGTACATTTTCAGGTCCTTCTTCTCCTCATCCACGTCCACCACCACATACTCCACGCCCTCGTGGTCGCGCTTATAGGCGGTGGTCAGCGCCTGGATGATCTTGCCCATCATAAAGCTCTGGGGAATGCCCCGTTCCTTTTCCAGCATAGCCAGCGCCGCGAAGATCTCGTCACATTTCATGGTCGTTTCTCCTTCTATCTCAAGTCGTGTTGTCTCAGAATTCTACCCGCAGGCGCACCAGCGCCGTCTCGTTCTTCTCAAAGCGCACCGTCTCGCCGCCCATGTCCAGCAGCACCGCGCCGTCTTCATAGCCCGCCAGGGTCCCGGCGAACTCCTTGCGCCCGTCCTTGGGCTGGTACGTTTTCACCAGCACGGGGCTGCCCATGAACTGCGCAAAATCCCCCGGCCGCTTCAGCTGGCGTTCCAGCCCCGCCGAGCCCACCTCGAACACGTAGCTGCTCTCGATGGGGTCCGCCTCGTCCAGCAGATCGCTGACCGTGCGGCTGATGGCCTCGCAGTCCAGAATGTCCACGCCGCCGTCCTTGTCCAGATACAGCCGCAGGTACCACTGTCCCGCCTCCCGGACGTACTCTACATCCCAGATGCGGCAGCCCTGCGCCTGCACCGCCGGCTCCGCCAGCGCCCATACGACCTCGGTGATCTTTTTCACAGCAAGCCCTCCAACAGAACGTCCCGGTCATCATGGAACGATGACCATTAAAAAAAGCGGACGATCTCGTCCACTCCAGTCAATACCTTAACCTTACGTACACACATAGCATACCATATAAACACACGAAACGCAAGGGTTTTTCCGCAAAAAGCACCCGCAAAATAGGTCGAAAAGCTGAAAAGAACGCCCTTAGGACGCTCTTTTCAGCTTCATAACGCCTCTCGACAGCAAAAACGCCGCCAAATTTACCAGCACCACCGTGGCGCCCACCGGCGTGCCCCACAGGTACGACCCGGTCAGCCCCACGCAGAAGCACACCACGCTCAGCCCCGCGGCGCAGATGACCACGCCCCGGAAGCTCCGCAGCAGCGTCATGGCCGTCAGCGCCGGGAAGATGACCAGACTGGAGATCAGCATCGCGCCCATCATCCGCATGCCCAGCACGATGGTCAGCGCCGTCAGCACCGACAGGATGGTGTTGTACAGCCCTACCTTCACCCCGGTGGCCCGGGCAAAGCTCTCGTCGAAGGTGATGGCGAACAGCCGATGGTAAAACAGCACATACAGCACCAGTACCGCCGCGCACAGTCCCACGCTCAGCGCCACATCCGCCCGGTCCATGGCCAGGATAGAGCCGAACATAAAGCTGTCCACATCCGTGGTCATGCCGGTGGTCAGACTGGTGACCACCACGCCCACGGCCAGCGCCGACGCGCTGACCACCGCGATGGCCGCGTCCGCGCCCATCCGGCTTCTCTCCGTCATCCGCAGCAGCCCCAGTGCCGCCAGCACCACCACCGGGATAGACACCGGCAGCGGCGCCCAGCCGCAGGCCAGCGCGATGCTCAATGCGCCGAAGGACACATGGCTCAGCCCATCGCCGATCATGGAGTACCGCTTCAGCACCAGCGGCACGCCCAGCAGCGCCGCGCACAGCGCCACCAGGATACCCACCACGAACGCCCGCAGAATAAACGGGTACGTGAACATTTCCAGCAGTAAGCTCATGCCTCGTCACCTCCGAACCGCTTGCCCCAGGGGGACGTTAGATAGTCCGCCGCCGTGCCGAAGAAGTACGTTCCATGGCCGGCGTGCAGAATATGGTCGGCGTAGCGCAGGGCACTGCGTATATCGTGTGTCACCGCCACGATGGCGATGCCCTCCTGCTTGTTCAGGTATTCCAGCGTGCGGTACAGCTCCTGGGCCGCCGCCGGGTCCAGCCCCGTCACCGGCTCGTCCAGGATCAGCAGCTCACCGGCGGCGCACAGGGCACGCGCCAGCAGCACCCGCTGCTGCTGTCCGCCGGACAGCTCCCGGTAGCACCGGTCCTTCAGCTCCAGCACGCCCAGCTTGCCCATGTGCATCAGCGCGGTGGACTTCTCCTTCGGCGTGTAGAAAAACCGCATTCCCTTCCCGCTGAGAAAGCCGCTGCGCACTACCTCCGTCACCGTGGCGGGAAAGTCCTTCTGCGCCTTTGTCTGCTGGGGCAGATAGCCGATGGCGCCGGAGCGCAGGGAGGGCGAACGTACGATCTCGCCCGCCATGGGGTGCAGCAGCCCCAGCAGGCTCTTCACCAGTGTGGACTTGCCGCTGCCGTTTTCACCCACGATGCACACATAGTCGCCGCTGTGCACCTGAAAGTTCAGGTGCTCCCACACCGGCTTGCCCTCATAGCCCAGCGCCGCATCCCGGCAGTCCAACAGTATGCGCTTCTCCTGTTCCATCAGGACAGTCCCTCCTTCAGTGCCGCCGCGTTGGCGGTCATCAGACTGATATAGGTGGCTCCGCCGTCGAATTCCGTCCGGCTCACCGTCTGGCAGGAGTGGAATGTCCGCACCTGCGCCCCGGTGGTCTCGGCGATGGCCTGCGCAACCTTCCGGCTGCTCAGCTCGATGGTGTATACCACCGGTATCTCCTGCTCCTCCACCACGTCGATCAGATATTTCAGCGTGGCAAGGGACGGCTCCGTGTCTCCGGCGCAGCCGTGGAACGCCGCCCGGTAATCCAGATCATATTCCCTGCAGAAATACAGCAGCGGGAACCGATCGCCGAACACCAGCAGCCGCCGTGCCGCATGGTCCGTGATGTCCCGGAATGTCTCGTCCAGCGCCTGCAATTCGTCCAGATAGTCCGCCAGCCGAGCCCGATAGCCGTCGGCATTGTCCGGATCGGCCTCACACAGCGTATCGCAGATGGCGCGGCACAGGGCCATGGCGTTCACCGGCGATGTCCAGATGTGCTCGTCGTACTCGATGTCCTCCTCGTGGCCGTCGTGCAGATGGCCGTCATGCGCCTCATGGTCATCGTGCTCGCCATGTTCGTCATGTGCGTGGTCATGGCCGCCCTGCATCCCCTCGGCGTACTCCTCCCGGTATGTCTCCACACAGTCCATCATAGCCAGCCGGTAGGGGATAGCCTCGCCTGCCGCGTCCAGAATGTCCTCCACCCACAGCTCGCTTTCCCCGCCGTTGTAGATGAATACCTCCGCCTCGCTGACGGCGATCACGTCCAGCGGCGTGGGCTCAAAGCTGTGTGTCTCCCGCCCGGCGGGCACCAGCAGCTGTACGTCCACCGCGTCCCCGCCGATCTGCCGCACAAAGTCGTAGTAGGGGAACAGCGTGCACACCACGTTCAGTTTCCCGCTTTGCGGACGGTCCTGCCGCCCGCAGCCCGCCAGCGTCAGCGCCAATACCGCCGCCAGCACCGCTGCGCCTGCTCGTCTCACGTGTCCCGCCTCCTTTGCGTGTCTTGTCTCATAAAATCATAGTATACCACACAATTCGCAAAAAGGGAAGTGCCCGCCTTTTGCGTCCGGACACCGTCTCTCTGCGTATAATTAACGCACTCTTAACACGACGATGAAAAAGTTTCCTAATATGAAAGTGAAGATATTTGCGCCGGAAAACATGGAAAACACCTGTGCTTTGCACATATTTAAACGCAGAGCGGTTGAAAAACACCGCGAAAACCACGTTACAAACGTTAAGATAATGTTAAAACAGAAAAAGACGTTAAAATTGCTGATCGAACCATTCGACGCTTTTCTGCATACTTTTCCATAGTCCGCAGCGTTTTTCTGCGGATGTGTTTTCAGTTGTTCCCGAGACCGCCATCCGGTCAACCTCTCTCCTGACAGATCGAAAAGACCGCCGTCCGGCGGTCTTTTTTGTCCCCTTCCCCCGCCTGTTAATAAACCTACAATCGGTTTCCTGAAAAGAAAATCATTCACCATCCGTTGCAAAAATCCCGGAACCCCGCCAAAAACTGAATGGTTCAATGTAAAAAAGAAGCAAAAGCCATATAAAATATGTGGAAAAATCCGTTCATAGAATGTTAAAAATGTACAATATGGCGCTCAATTTTTATAAAAACTGCTAATTGCGGGCGGAAAGAGTTTCCTGTATACTTTTTTCAGGTAGCCTTGAAGGGATTTTATCCCGTGAGGAAATACCTGCGGGGCATGGCGGTGCCCCGTGCCGTTTCCTGTCAATAGACGGGTGCGGTAAAGTTTATCAGCTTCTGCGGCGACGTAGGGGCAAAAATCTGTTAAGGAGAGAAAACAATGGAAGAAAGAAAAGGCTTTGGATCCAATTTCGGATTCCTGATGGCCGCGGTCGGCTCTGCAGTCGGCCTGGGCAACATCTGGGGCTTCCCCAATAAGATGGGTGCCTCCGGCGGCTTCACGTTCCTCATCATCTATCTGATCCTGGCGGTCCTGTGCGGCTTCATCGTTATGGTGGGCGAGCTGGCCATCGGCCGCAAGACCGGCCACGGCGCCGTGGGCGCGTACAAGGCTCTGTCCAAGAAGTTCAAGTGGATGGGCTGGCTGGGCATCCTGTCCGCCTTCTTCATCCTGTTCTTCTACTGCGCACTGGGCGGCTACTGCATCAAGTACACCGTTCTGAACATCGGCGATCTGTTCGGTGCCGGCTTCGGCTCCAATGGCCTGTCCGGCGGCGAAATTTTCGGCAACTTCCTGGGCAGTCCCGCTGAGGGTGTTATCTACGGCCTTATTTTCGTGGCGCTGACCATGCTCATCGTTATGGGTGGCGTCGGCGGCGGCATCGAGAAGGTCTGCTCCGTGGGTATGCCCGCCCTGTTCGTGGCCCTGCTGATCTGCATCATCCGCGCCTGCACCCTGGAGGGTACCGACGTGGCCGTGCAGATCCTGCAGGCGGACGGTTCTCTCGTGGAGGGCGTTGTTAACGGCAGTGCTCTGGACGGTCTGAAGTACATGTTCTCCCCCGGCTGGGCGGCCAATGTCGGCTATTATGTGCCCGCCAAGGCGGTTGTTGATGGCGCGGAGGTTTCCTCCATCATGGTCAATGGCGTGGCACAGGCCATCGTCGCCTACAAGTCCGGCGCTCCCAGCATCTTTAACGTTGTTTCCACCGCTGGCGGCCAGATGTTCTTCTCCCTGTCCCTGGGCATGGGCGCCATGATCACCTACGGCTCCTACCTGCATAAGAAGGAGAACCTGCAGAAGAACGCCCTGCTGATCATCATCATGGATACCATGGTGGCCCTGATGGCCGGTCTGTGCGTCATGCCCGCCCGCTTCGCGCTGGATCCCGCCGGCAACATCGGCGGCCCCAAGCTGCTGTTTATCACCATGCAGAACGTGTTCCACTCCATGGGCACACTGGGCCCCATCTTCGGCATCCTGTTCTATCTGCTGGTGGTGTTTGCCGCCATCTCCTCCTCCATCTCCCTGCTGGAGGTCATCGTGGCCCACTTCGTGGATAAGGCCCGTATCGAGGGCAAGGGCGACAAGCGTAAGCCCTACACCCTCATCGCCGCCGCCTGTGTGTGCCTGGGCTGCATCCTGGTCTGCGCCGACTGCCTGGGTTCCAGCGGTATCGCACCGGCCAATATACTGAATATAGCGGAACCCAAGAACTGGGCGGCTGACTGGCTGGACTTCTGGGATGCACTGTCCGAGGGCGTTATGATGCCCCTGGGTGCCCTGCTGATGTGCCTGATGATCGGCTGGGAGATCGGCCCCGAGTTCGTCAAGGAAGAGGCGGAGCAGTCCGGTCATGCCATGGGCAGCTACGGCTTCTTCAAGGTCTGCGTCAAGTTCATCACCCCGCTGTGCATGATCCTCATCCTGTACGGCCAGATCAAGGAGTTCTTCTTCTAAGTAAATGCAGAACGCCGGAGCATTGCTCCGGCGTTCTTTCTGCCATAAAAAGGCCGGGCGCTTTCAGCGCCCGGCCTTTTGCTTACTTAAGCGTAATGCTGTTTTGCAGTACGGCAACGCTGTACAGCAGCAGTACATCCGCCCCCTCCGGGAATTCCGTCACCCGTGCCAGCGCGTCTGTGGCCATATACCGGATATCGACCACATAGACGGTGCGGTAGCCGCCCGCCAGCAGCGGCACAAGGCTGCTGCCGAAGGAATCCCGGAACACGATCAGCGTCCGGTCGTTGTCCGCCGCCGGGTTTTCGATCCGCAGCAGCGCCTTCGGTCCGCCCAGAAACAGATCATAGGGCGATTTCTCCGCCGCGGTAAAGTCGTATACGCCGCCGGTGCTGTCCGTTTCATAGTCGTATACCGTGCAGCCCTCCAGCACCGGTGTACTGATGTAGGAGAGTATATCCGCCGTCAGCGGCTCCGCCGTCTTGCCCCAGTAGCTGCCGTGAAATTCGCCCGCCAGCGCGCACAGCGTCTCCTCCGTCGTGTCCGGCACAGGCGCGCCCATGGCCTCCAGTATGGCCTGCGCCACGGCGGAAAGACGCTCCTGCCGCCAGTGGGGATCGGTACGGTAATAGTCCTCCAGCGCCAGCAGCGGCGCGATGTCGATGATCTCCACCGGCAGCCGCTGCGCCAGATAGTCCGCCGTCTCCTGGGCCCCGGCGGGCGTGTAGCCCTCCGGCGTCTCCATAAAAGCGGCCTTATCTGGGATCACGCTCATATATACGTGTTCCGACCCGGGGAAATATGCCTCCAACAGGTGAGAAAACCGTTTTACGGCGAAGTCCAGTGATTTCTCGTCCCACGGTGCGTCGGTGGCGGCGGCATAGCCACGGTACACATATACCTCCGGCAGCGTATCCTCCTGCACCCGCCGGGTGGGAATGGCGGCAGCAGCTATGACCATAGCCGCTGCCGCCAGCAGAAATACGCCTCGCTCTATCCAGCGCTTCACAGGATGGCCTCGTCGTAGACGGGCTGCACGCCGAAGATGCCGTTCAGGTGGGACAT
>ERZ827423.3181-NODE-3181-length-11589-cov-3.708947_pt1 | contig 11589 bp, 12 predicted proteins | sample MGYA00519775_ERZ827423 | MGnify/ENA primary metagenome ERZ827423 (study PRJEB31778, sample SAMEA3449296) | human gut metagenome | biome: human gut; feature: human-associated habitat; material: faeces | place: United Kingdom | collected 2010/2012 ...
CCCGGGCCTTTGAGCGGGCCCAGCGGGAGCGGCTGCCCATTGTTGTGTTTGCCTGCTCCGGCGGAGCACGTATGCAGGAAGGCATTGTGTCCCTGATGCAGATGGCAAAAACATCAGCAGCACTGAAACGGCACAGTGATGCAGGCCTTCTTTATATCAGTGTGCTTACAAATCCTACTACTGGTGGTGTTACGGCAAGCTTTGCCATGGAGGGAGATATTATCATGGCGGAGCCGGGGGCCACAGTAGGGTTTGCCGGCGCGCGGGTAATCGAGCAGACCATCCGGAAAAAACTGCCGGAGGGTTTTCAGAAGGCGGAATTTTTATTGGAGCATGGTTTTGTGGATCTGATTACCCCAAGGGCCTATCAAAGAAGGGTGATCGCGCTGCTTTTGGCGATGCATTCGGGACAGATGGTTTTTGCCAGCGACGAGGTGGAACAAAGACGCTCTTATGAAATAGATCTCGCCCGGGAAGCCAGGCCCGAAAGGGAAAGAAACGGGGAAAAAGAGCCGGGTAATTTTTCCTGCGGCTCTGATAAAAACGAGGATGAAGAAAATCGAAAAGGGATGGACACAAACCAGGAAGAGGGTGCTGTGATATGAGCAAGGGCGCAGATTTTCTCAGTGCGTATGACAGGGTGCGGCTTGCCAGGGCAAAGGGGCGGCCTACGGCTAAAAGCTATATCCATCAGATTTTTTCCGGCTTTATCCAGCTGCACGGAGACCGGCGTTTCGGAGACGATCCGGCTGTGATCGGCGGCGTGGCGGTGCTGAAGCATATGCCGGTGACGGTGATCGGCATCGAACGGGGAACCGATACCAAAAGCAAGCTGGCTCATCATTTTGGTTCCCCTAATCCGGAGGGCTATCGAAAGGCGCTGAGGCTGATGAAGCAGGCGGAAAAATTTAAAAGGCCGGTGATCTGCTTTGTGGATACGGCAGGGGCTTACTGCGGCATTGGCGCGGAGGAAAGAGGACAGGGACAGGCGATAGCGGAAAATATCATGGAAATGATGGGGCTTCGCACCCAGATCATCTCGATTTTCATCGGAGAAGGGGGCAGCGGCGGCGCCCTGGCTCTGGCGGCGGCCGATCAGGTCTGGATGCTGGAGAATGCTATTTATTCGGTAATTTCCCCGGAGGGCTGCGCCAGCATTTTGTGGAAGGACGCAAAACAGGTGGAAGCGGCGGCCGAAAATCTGAAGCTGACGGCGGAAGATCTTCTGGCGCTTGGCGTAGCGGATCGGATCTTTCAGGAGCCGGTTCCCGGTGAAAAGGGCAGAAGAGAAGAAGGGCTGGATTTTGAGTATCTGTGCGATAGCATCAGGGAAGCGTTATGGGAAAGCCTTTCCGTCAGCAGAAAGCTGGATATGCAGACCCTTTTAGAGCTGCGCTATGAACGCTTCCGGCGCTTTGGGAAAAGACCGTAACCGCAAAACCGAAAGGCTCTGGAGCAAAGGAAGAAAAACGGTCATGAAAAGATAACCGTAAAAAAGGCGGTTATGAAAGGGAGGAAAGGGATTGTGAGCTTACGGATCATCTGGGATGATATCACAGGCATGAAAACAGAGGCTATCGTTAATGCGGCAAACCGGCAGCTTTTGGCGGGAGGCGGCGTTTGCGGCGCTATTTTTCAAAGGGCGGGTCATGAAAAGCTGAGCCGGGCCTGCAGGGAGCTTGGAGGCTGCGAAACCGGAGAAGCTGTGATGACGCCGGGCTTTAACCTTCCGGCCTCTTACGTGATCCATACGCCGGGGCCGGTATGGCAGGGCGGCGGTCAGGGCGAGGCTGCGCTGCTGAAAGCTTGTTATGAGAACGCCTTATCCCTTGCGAAGGAAAAGGGACTGAAGAGCCTGGCCTTTCCTCTTATTTCATCGGGGATCTATGGTTATCCCCCGGAGCAGGCGCTGGATGTGGCGGTAGGCGCCATCGAGGCTTTCTTAAAGGATCAGGAAATGGACGTATGGCTGGTGCTGTTTGACCAGAGTATCTTTCAGCTGGCCCTGGAAACATATCCCGCTTTGTGCGGACAGAAATAGGTGAAAGGCTTTATTCAATAAGGGAGGAACGGACATGTATGAACTGATTGGGGTAGGAAAGGACAGCTATTATGTGCAAAGCCCGGCAAAGATCGGGCTTTTTCGATGGGCAGAGACCAAGGTTTGCCTGATCGACAGCGGAAACGATAAGGATGCGGGAAGAAAGGTCAGACAGCTTTTGGAAGAAAAAGGCTGGGAATTGACCGCCATTTACAATACGCACTCCAACGCGGATCACATCGGCGGTAATCAGTATCTGCAAAAGCAGACCGGCTGTCGTATTTTTGCACCCCGGATCGAGATGGATTTTACCAATGCCCCGGTGCTGGAGCCTTCTTTTTTATATGGCGGCTTTCCTCCAAAGGATTTGCGGCACAAGTTTTTGATGGCAAAGGAAAGCCGGGCTGAGCTTCTCACCGACCAGACGCTGCCGGAGGGAATGGAGCAGATCCCCCTGCCGGGCCACTTCTTTGAGATGGTGGGCTTTCGTACCAGAGATCAGGTAGTGTACCTGGCGGATTGCCTGGCCAGCAGGGAAAATCTGGAAAAATATCCCATCAGCTTTTTGTACGATGTACAGGCTTATCTGGATACGCTGGATCAGGTGGCGAAGATGGAAGCCGACATGTTTGTGCCCGCCCATGCGCCGGCGACAGAGGAGATCGCTTCTCTTGCCCGGCTGAATCAGGAACAGGTATGGCGGGTAGCCGAAATCATTGCGGAGCTTTGCCGGGAGCCTGTCGTCTTTGAGACCCTTTTGCAAAAGCTGTTTGTGCGCTTTGGCCTTGAAATGGATTTTCAGCAGTACGTGCTTGTAGGCAGTACGGTGCGGTCTTATTTGGCATGGCTCAGAGACAGACACGGGATGGAAATTATTTTTGATGAGGGCAGGATGCTGTGGCGCTCTGGGGCCCCTCTTAGATGAAACATAAAACACAATACCCCGGGAAAAGCAGAATGCCCGGGGCGTTTTTTTTTGAAAAGGCGCTTTAAACGAGGCGGTTTAAGCCTTGTAGCGTTCCTTCAGAGCTTTCCCGATGGTTTCGTAAAGAGGAAGGGAGAGGTTTTGGGTTTTTCCCAGACGAACGACCTCGTAAATGAGTCCGTCGATTTCCGAAGGTCCGCCTTGGGCCAGGTCCTTTTGCATGGAAGTGGTCATGGAAGGCTCCAGGCCCGAAAGGATCGAAAGGTTGATTTGGGCGATATCATCCTCCAGCCTGACGCCAAAGGCAAGGCCCAGACGGCGCAGCTCCTCCACGCAGTTCAGGAAGGAGCGGGTATATTCAGGGGTGCGGATGATTTCACCGGCATTGGCATGATAATACAGCCCCACAGCGTTTTGGGCGGATACATAGGAGAATTTCCGGTAGGTGTCTTTTTTGATTTGAGAGGAAAGAACCGGCGTGATACCGCTTTCTGCAAGATCGGAGCGGATTTTTTGCAAAAGGGGTGTTTGGATATGGCCATCCCGGGGTCCGAATACCACCCGGAAAATCTCCCCTTTCATTAAAAGCCTTCCGGGCCCGGCGATCTCCGAGGCGATATAGATACACCCGTCCAGCACGTTGACGCCGGGAAGAAGGGCCGCTAGCTTTTCGCCGGTTCCGTAAAGATTTAAAATCGGGATCACCAGTGTGCTTTTGTGACAGCACCGTCTCAGAAGAGGAAGGATGCCTTCCAGGGAATAGCCCTTGACGCAGACAAAAACCACATTTGCGACTATTGCGAAAAGATAATCTCCAACCACGAGGACGCGGATAAGGATCACGTCTGCGATCACTGTGGCAAAGTGATTTCCAATCATGAGGATGCAGATGAGGATCACGTCTGTGACTTCTGCGGAAAGACAATCTCCAACCACGAGGACGCAAACAAAGACCACGTCTGCGACTATTGCGAAAAGGTAATCTCCAACCACGAGGACGCGGACAAAGATCACATCTGTGACCTCTGCGGAAAGACAATCTCCAATCACGCAGACACGAACAATAACCATGTCTGCGACTATTGCGGAAAGACGATCTCCAACCACGAGGACGCGGATAAGGATCATGTCTGCGACCTCTGCGGAAAGGTGATCACCAATCATGCCGGTGGTAAGGAAACCTGCAGGGATAAGGCAGTATGCGAAGTCTGCGGCAAAGCTTACGGAGAGCTTGATCCGAAGAACCATACCGACTTAAAGCATTTCCCGGCCAAGGCGGCGACCGAGGATTCCGAGGGCAATATCGAGTATTGGTACTGCAGCGGCTGCAATAAGTATTACAGAGGCAAAGACGGCACTATGGAAATCAAAAAAGCCGACACCGTGACACCTAAGCTGCCGAAGTCTCCCCAAACCGGCGACAACAGCAACCTTATGTTATGGTTCGCACTGCTGTTCATCAGCGGCGGAGCTCTTATTGGCACAACTGTTACCGAAAAGAAGAAAAAGCAGAAATAAAACCCGAATGCAGACACACATATGGAGCAGGGGCGGCGGTTTGCGCCGCCCCTGTTCTTAAAAAACGAAAATTAACATGTAAAAAACCGCGAAACAGTTGCTTCCTCTTGACATTGTTCCAAGTTGAGAATATAATATAGTCAGAGAGGAGATGTAAACGATGTACGGCATAAAATACATTTCAGCTATTGAAGCGGCGAAACGCTGGCACCTTTCAAGACGCCGTGTGGTTGCTCTTTGCGGAGACGGTCGCATAACCGGAGCGCAAAAAGCCGGGAAATATTGGATAATCCCCGAAAATGCAAAGAAACCGTCAGACGCCCGTGTTAAAACCGGCAAATATATCGGAATCCACGCGGCGGAAAAGGAATCAAACTGAGACAGAAAAGCTTTCATACACAGACCCGTAGGCAAAGGAGTTCCGGCAAAGCCCACGAGCCAACAAAAGAGAACAAGGCATCGGCTTTGCATGGCAGGGTCGGTGCCTTACGGCTTTTTACAGGAGGTGCGACAAATGAAAAAGGTTATCACAATAGGACGCGAGTTTGGGAGCGGCGGTCGTGAGATCGGTCGCAGAATTGCGGAAAAACTGCAAATTGCCTATTACGATCAGGAGATTGTAACCGAGATTGCCAAGCGCACAAAGCTCTCCGAGGAATATGTGGAACGCATCACCGAAGACCGCCCGTATATGGCTTATCCCGTCCATGCCGGTATGAGTTTTCATACGGCATATTATGCTTATACTGAGTTTGACAGGAGTCTTACGGTGTTTGCCGAGCAGCACAATATGATTAAAGAGCTGGCGGAGAGATCCGATTGTGTTATCGTCGGGCGATGTGCCGATTATATTTTGAAGGAAAAAGATCCGTTCCGTATTTTCGTCTACGCAGATGCGGAAAGCAAACTGAAACGCTGTCGGGAACGAAGCCCGGAGGATGAAAATTTATCCGATTCCAAGATAAGAAGAAATATACGCTCTATCGATAAAGGAAGGGCAAGATATTATAACTATTTCAGCCGACAAAAATGGGGAGCACGTGAAAACTACGATCTGCTTATCAATACATCAGGTAAAGATGTCAAACAGCTTTCCGAAGCGGTTGCCGGCTATCTGAAGAGATATCTGTTTGAATGACGGATAATTTAGCTGCGGTGGGGTGAAATTATGCAGAATAATTGGGAATCAAAACGGGATTGGATACTGTTCCGTGAAAGAATCGCAGGATGGCAGGAAGCATATATCGGGAGGCTGAACCGGGAATACATTGAGCTGCTCAGCCGTGACGGCCCGGAAGCGGAAAAGTTTTGGGAACTGTATAGACGCATACGCCGGGATAAATGCTGCACCGGTGTGCAGGCGGAAATGCGCAACTCGGAGATTCTTGCTAACCTTTGCCGCCTGGTCAATGAAGGGGCAATCGGTTATGACGATCTCGACGGATTCAGTGAAGAATTGCGTGAGGACGTGATTCGGATCACATCATACAATGCACATGAATCAGAATAATTCGGAGGAAATTGTGATGAAAACAAAACGATGGATGGTTGCTATTTTATGTCTGTCTGTTCTTGTGACAGGGATGATGAACCTTTCTGGCTGCGGGACAACGGTGCAGGCGGCGAATCTTATGGAGGGCATCGCGGCAAAGCCAGTTTCCGGCAAGGCTGCGGATGATGCTTTCAAAAACAGCAGTGCGGACTTTGCAATCAAGCTCTTTCAACAAACGCGAGATGGCAACAAAAACAGCCTTATTTCTCCGCTGTCGGTCATGTTGGCGCTCTCTATGACGGCAAACGGAGCGAAGGGCGAGACTCTTGCGCAAATGGAAGCTCTGCTCGGCGGAGATATTCCCATGGAAACGCTGAACGAATATCTGTATTCATATATAAATGCGCTGCCCTCTGAAAAAACGGCAAAGCTGAATAGCGCAAATTCTATCTGGTTCAGGGATAACGGATTTACGGCGGAAAAGGCTTTTTTGCAGAAAAACGCTGATTACTACGGTGCTGAGGCATATAAATCGGTGTTTAACGAAAAAACGCTGCGGGATATCAACAACTGGGTAAAGAAGAATACCGACGGCATGATAGAGAAAATCATCGATGATCTTGACCCGGACGCCGTAATGTATCTGATAAACACCGTTCTGTTTGACGCTGAGTGGGAAAACATTTATAAAAAAGACGAGGTCAGAGACGGCACGTTTACCGCTCTTGACGGCACAAAGAGAACGGCTTCGATGATGTATTCGGCTGAGCGCCTATATCTTGACGACGGCAAGGCAATCGGTTTTATAAAGCCTTACAGGAGCGGTTACAGCTTTGTTGCGCTGCTGCCGAACGAAGATATTTCTCTCAGCGACTATGCTGCCTCCATAACCGGCAAGTCCTTTGCCGACACGATAAAAAATGCCGAGGATGTCCCGGTGGAAGCGGCGATGCCGAAGTTTTCCTACGATTATGACATCGAAATGAGCGGTGCGCTGAAGGCGCTCGGTATGTCGCTGCCGTTTGATCCGGAAAAAGCGGATTTTTCGGCGCTCGGTTATTACGAAAGCGGAAATATATTCATCAGCCGCGTGCTCCACAAGGCGTATATCACCGTGGACGAAAAAGGAACAAAAGCCGGTGCGGCGACCGCTGCGGATATTAAAGCAACCTCTGATACAGGGGGGTTATACAGCGTTACGCTTGACCGCCCATTCGTTTACGCCGTTATAGACGACGCTTACGGGCTGCCGGTATTTATCGGCGCAGTCACGGACATCGGAAAGTAGTGTACGGCAAGCGGCTGACCGAAAGCGACTGAGGACGCGATTTTGATTCTGCTTCCGATACTGATAAAAAGAGGTGATCGTAAATGTTGAAGCGAAAAGTTTCTGCCATATTGGTCTTAATTCTTGCCGTAATAACCGTGGTTGCCTGCGCATTCGCTGCGGATACCTGTATCCGCCGTAACCGGCAAATGTCAGCACCGAAAGCAAAAGAGATCGGCAAGTTCCGTTTTCTGAATGACAAAAGCGATGCCGAGGGCGTAAGCTTCGAAGTTATCGGTGTCCGTGAGGTCGGCTCGGATATTGTTCTGGATTTGCTGTGGGTCAATAATTCCGGAAACCCCATTGAGTACGGCAAGGCATATGAGTTGTATCGACTGAAGGAGGAAAATTGGAAAGAAATTGACACGGAGCTCTTCTTCCCCGATGTATGCTACAGTATAAACAGCGGATCTGTCGGAGGGATTTCTTATACAATACCGGGTCATGTCGATATGACAGCAGGTGAGAGATTCCGTCTTCAGACCGAATTTCGATTCCAATACGGGGACGAATATACCGAACCGTTGAAAAATCTGCTGGTATTTGAAATTGTGAAAGCTGCGGAGTACATTCCGAAGGAGTCTTACACCTACAGATCCGAGCACGACTTTGCAACGCTGTGTCTTGATCCGGACAACAAAACCTTTTCTCTCATCCTGTCCTTGCTCAGCTCCTATTGGCCTCGCGGCAGATATACCGAGACGGACGGGTACATTGTATGCAAAGCCGATGATGAAACGGGAAACACCTACATATTCCGCAGAGAGAACGAGACGTTGGTCTTTGAAGCCGGACGTTCTTCACAAGTCCCCGTGTACCGATACGGACTGACAGATAAAACTGCTGACAGATGTGTTCCGGACGGCGCGGTGTTCCGTCAGGAATCGTTAAGCTTCAAAACAGACGTTCCGTCCCTTCTGATCAGGCTCGAGGCGGACACAAAAACCGAAAACGACGAATTTCTCGCTGCGCTTTGCGGCTGCGACCGGACAATTCCGGCATCGGACGGAAGCGGGCAAATGATTAATATAAATGCCTGCGGCACCGGAATCGGGGCGGAAATCAATTTGCCCGAAGTAAGCATTTCCTTACCGGCAGAAGCTACGCTGCAGTTTGACACACAGCCCGATACCGTGATGGTAAAATGTCTTAAAAAGGGCAGCAGCATTGAGGATATCTGCAATATCGACCGTTCGGACGGAAATTACACCTTCAGCCTGAAAACCGGAGAAAATGTCTACCGTATCACTGCTGAATGGCAGAACGGCGACCGCGCGGAATACGGTTTTGCCGCATGTTGTTTAACGACCGCTTGACAAGGCTTCAACTTTGATCGTATAAATTTGAATATGACACCGGTGCGACTGTATCGATGCCAAGGCTGTAAAGAAAAATGACGGAAAACCGACAGGCGCACAGACCCGGTAAGAAGGGAGCTGTGCGCTTGCTTTTATATTTCACATATGTATATACCCTTTCGGGGTGATGAAAGGAATAATCGATATGACCTATACGAAAAAAACAACGGAAAATCTGCGGCGGCTTGCCGCCCTGTCTGATGAGAGAAACGGCATTACGCCGGATATGTATACCGAACACGCCGTGTTCAGGGGGCTCAGAGATATGAGCGGCAACGGTGTTGTGACCGGTCTTACCGAAATATCCACCATAAAAGCAAAAGAAAAAGCACCGGACGGCAGTGTTCATACCTGCCCCGGGGAACTTTACTACCGCGGATATAATATCTGCGATTTGGTGGGCGGATTTTCCTCAGAAAACCGCTTCGGCTTTGAGGAAACCGCCTATCTGCTGCTGTTTTCCTCGTTGCCGGACAAAAAGGAACTGCAACGATTTGAAAAAATGCTTGCCGAATTTCGCAGCCTGCCTAAATCCTTTGTGAGAGATATGATTATGAAAGCACCGGGGCGGGATGTGATGAACATCCTTTCCCGCTGTGTACTGGCACTCTACACCTATGACGATGACCCGGACAATATTTCCACCGAAAATGTACTGCGGCAGTGTCTGCATCTGATAGCGGCATTCCCGATGCTGGCGGTATACAGCTATCAGTCCTATCAGCATTTTCACTGCGGACAGAGTCTGGTAATTCACCGACCGGAAAAAGGGCTTTCCGCGGCAGAAAATACTCTGCGGATGCTGCGCATCACCGGCGAATATTCACCGCTTGAGGCGAAGCTGCTCGACCTTGCTCTGGTGCTGCACGCCGAACACGGAGGCGGCAACAATTCAACCTTCACCACGCATGTCGTGACCTCATCCGGCACCGATACCTATTCCGCCATTGCGGCGGCGCTCGGTTCGCTGAAGGGACCGCGTCACGGCGGTGCTAACATCAAGGTTGTGAGGATGTTCGAGGATATGAAAAACAGCATTAATACCAAAGACGAGGACGCCGTTGCAGGCTATCTGACGGCACTGTTAAACAGGGAAGCCTTCGATAAAGCAGGTCTTATTTACGGTATCGGACATGCCGTTTACTCCGAGTCCGACCCCAGAGCAGGGCTTTTAATGGACTGCGCCGCATCTCTTGCCGCGGAAAAGGGATATGAGGATGATTATGTCCTTTATTCGCTGGTGGCAAGGCTTGCGCCGGAGATCATTGCGAAGAAGCGGAAGATGTACAAGGGAGTCAGTGCGAATGTGGATTTCTATTCGGGACTTATATATCGGATGCTGGATCTGCCATGCGAACTGTATACGCCGATTTTTGCAATGGCGCGCATTGCCGGATGGAGCGCCCACCGTCTGGAAGAGCTGCAGAATGCCGGAAAGATCATTCGCCCGGCATATATCGGAGTGAAGTCTACTCAGGAATATGTGCCGATTGAAAATAGGTGATAAAATCAAAAAATTACGCCCTCGGAAACCGGATATTACGGAATCCGAAGGCGTTTTTCTTGTTTTGGCTTAATCGGCTTTTTCAGCCGCTTTGATTCTGCGGTACATATCCTGCATCTGCCGGTCAATTTCCGCTATCTTTTCGGCGCAGTTGAACATTTCCTCGTTGATTCCCTCAGGCAGCTTGGTCTTATCCACCTTATACCGGATGTCGTGCTCAAGGCTTGCCCAGAAATCCATGGCAATCGTGCGAATCTGGATCTCCGCTACCACATACTCCGTTCTGTCAGAAAGATATACCGGGATACGGGTGTCGAGATGCAGGGAACGGTAGCCGTTGTAGTTCGGCTCCCTGATATAGTCCTGCTTTTTGAGAATCTCCACATCCTTCTGCCGTTCAAAAATTTCGGCTACACGGTATACATCATCTATATAGTTGCAGACAACGCGCACACCGGCAATATCGTTAATATTTTCTTTAGCGGTGGCAATGGTAAAAGGAATACCTTTCTTTGCAAGCTTTGCCATAATGCTCTGCGCAGATTTTACCCGGCTTTCAATATGATGAATGGGGCTGCGTGAATACTGTATGTTGAATTCGCTGTTCAGCACTTCAAATTTCAGAGCCAGCTGTTTCACGGCAGACTCATAAAGATTTCGCATGACAAGAAATTCCTGTGCACTCTCAAAGGGGCTGGTTTGTGTTTTATCCATGATAAGAACCGTCCGATCTATATTACTTTTTCCTAAAAACAGGACCTACAGTACCTCTGTGCTGCAAGTCCTGTTTTCGGGTTACTTCTTCAGAGCATCCTTAAATGCCTTGCCGGCCTTAAAAGCCGGAACGGTAGAAGCCGGGATGTCGATCGTGGCACCGGTAGCGGGATTGTGCCCTGTGCGTGCAGGTCTCTTACGCGATTCAAATGTACCAAAGCCTGTGAACCGGACAGAGTCGCCTTTCACGACAGCGTCGGTAATCGCAGCAAGCAGCGAGTCAATGACTGCGGCGGTATCCTTTTTAGATACACCTGCGCTTGCGGAAACCGCATCAACGATTTCTTTTTTGGTCATTTTCCGTGATCTCCTTTCTCGTATTGCTTTTCTGCTTAACCGATCTTGCCGGATAAGCAAATACATTATATCATATATTTGTGACTTTTTCTACTGTTTTTGTTTTAATAGCCCTTTGGGGAGGGAGAAGCACGGTTTTTTGAAGAAAAAACGATAAGATATTTCTTGCACAAAAAAAGTCCGACGGTACTGTTCCGCCGGATTCCCCACAACACTATTATATCATACAAGAAGCCGATTGGTCAATACATACAAAACAAAAAGAAAAAGTTTGTATATAAGTACAAAACCGAATGTCGGAATTCGTATATCCTGCCGATTGTTTTTTTGAGAAAAATATGCTATTCTATAGG
>ERZ827423.3182-NODE-3182-length-11585-cov-4.282134_pt1 | contig 11585 bp, 9 predicted proteins | sample MGYA00519775_ERZ827423 | MGnify/ENA primary metagenome ERZ827423 (study PRJEB31778, sample SAMEA3449296) | human gut metagenome | biome: human gut; feature: human-associated habitat; material: faeces | place: United Kingdom | collected 2010/2012 ...
AGGACTTGCAGCAACAGTTAACTGTGCAGACAAAGAAATGGCTGGAACAATTATCAAAGCATTTACCTGTGACACAGACTTCATGGTATCTATCAATGCCAAGAACAGTGATTTCGTAAACAACAAAGAAGCTGTTAAGAAGATTTCTGAAGCAGGCGCAACATGTGACTACTTATATGAAGCAGCTGGTCAGGACATCATGGCATTCTACTTACCAATGGCTGATTCCATCAGTGCTAAGAATGCAACAGCAGAAGATCAGAACATCAACTCTGCTTGGTCTACTCAGGTGAAAGAGTATGCAGCAGGAAACAAGGATAAGGATACTGCAATCGCAGATTTCAAATCCGCAGTACATGACTCCTATTCATACTTAAAAGCTGAATAATCAGTAAAAGAACAATAACTATGCTGCCCTTTCCGGCATGGGAAGGGCAGCATTTATAAACAAAACTATTGGAGAGTTGTTTTAAAATATAGGGAAATGGAAGATGGATTGAGAGGAGTTGGCAAAGATGGACAAAAAGAAAAAACGTAAACATATTGAATATGGCAGATATGGATACTTCTTTATCGCCCCATTCTTCATTGCATATTGTCTGTTTCAGTTATGGCCGTTATTTAATACATTTTACTATAGTACATTAAGCTACTATAAGAGAAACGGTAGAGAATTTATTGAATTTTGTGGATTAGACAATTTCAAAAATATTCTCGGACTGACAGCCGGTGAAAAAGGATATGCATTGATTTATTTGAAAAATACACTGACAATGTGGGTATGTAACTTTATTCCACAGATTTTAGTTTCATTGTTACTGGCAGTATGGCTGACTGATAACATTGTAAAATTAAAAGCTCAGGGCGCATACAAAATTATTATTTACTTACCTAGTATTATCACAGCAGCGTCTGTATCTGTTTTATTCAATGCAATGTTTTCCCAGTATGGACCAATTACACAGACTTTACGTGATATGGGAATCATTTCACAGAAATTTAACTTTATGACAAGCGTCGGCGGAACGCGGGGGTTAATATCATTTATCCTCTTCTGGATGTGGTATGGAAATACAACCCTGTTGCTGATATCAGGAGTTTTGGGAATTGACCCAAGTCTTTATGAAGCAGCTGATATTGATGGAGCAACCGGATGGAAGAAATTCCGTTATTTAACACTTCCATTATTAAAACCGATTATGTTATACGTATTGATTACTTCTGCAATCGGTGGTTTACAGATGTACGATATCCCGGCATTATTCAATGTCAGTAAGTCAGGACTTATCGGACAGCCGGATGATTCATCCACAACAATGGCAATATGAATCTTATTTGCCTGAAAATCACGTAAAAGATCATCGATCATTTTAGTTTCCGGCACAAAATACGCCGGACGGATCAGTGACTGCCAACGGAAATTGTCACCCTTATTAAGGTGGGGCAACAAATCCTTGATATAAAGTACCCCCTTGATATTATCACGTGTGCCCGAATAGATGGGGATACGGGAATATGCATTGTCGATAATACATTGAATTACATCTTTAAAAGGAGTACGTATATCAAGATCGACCACGTCGAGGCGGGAAGTCATAACCTCCTTGGCTGTTTCGCCACCAAAACGAATGATGCCTTCCAGTATATTATTTTCTTCCGTAAGTTCGGCCTTGTCGGTCAGTTCAAGGGCATGAGAAAGTTCGTCAACCGATATATTGTGATTCTTTTTGGCAAAATGTTTATTCAAGAAAGCCGTAGAATGTACTAACACAGCAGAGATAGGAGCAAATACTTTACGCAACACATAGATGACCGGAGCGGAGAAACGGCAGAAAGCCAATGTCTTCTGGGCCGAATAGATCTTAGGCATAATCTCTCCGAAAAGCAACAAGAGGAAAGTCAGGATAACAGTCAGTATCAAAAACTCTGCAAGAGGCGAATGAAAGACAAAGACATTCATGAAGAAGAAGTTACAGAGCATGATAATGGTAACATTCACAAAGTTGTTTGTGATAAGAATGGTTGCCAACAAACGTTCGGAGTCTGCGAGCAGATTGCTGATTTTCCCATCAGAAGGATGATTGCCTTCTTCTATATCATTCAGATCGGAAGGCGAAAGTGAGAAGAAAGCGATTTCGGATGCCGAAGCAAAGCCCGAGGCGAGCAGGAGCAAACCTGCCAGAATAATGGCTATTATTGCCGATAATGAAGGTGTGTTTACGGATATTCCGTTAAAAATTTCTGCCAATTGGCATAAATAAGCGTCTGGGTCCAAAATATTGGTTTTAAGTTAATAATAAGTAGCTACATGCAAATCATGTGCCACAAGTTGTCAGCTAAAAGTTATCACTACAAGTTAAGGTTAGATGCCGGATGGCAATTCTAACTCTTAACTTGTAGCCATTAACCATTAAAACGGCAGGTCATCCGCCGAATTATCTTGCGAAGACACCGGTTGCTGCGGTTGTTGCGATTGAGGTCTCACGGGAGCAGCAGCCTGCTGCTGTGCCGGAGCATACGATCCCGAACCGGTACCTTTCGGAGTGAGCATTTCCATATTATCCACAAAAATCTCGGTAACATAGCGTTTAGCCCCATTCTGGTCATCATAAGAACGGGTTCTTATTTTCCCCTCCACATAGAGCTTATCACCTTTATGTACATACTTTTCGGCAGTTTCTGCCAGTCCACGCCAAAGGACAAGATTGTGCCATTCGGTCCGTTCGGGCACTTGTGTACCATTCGACAAAGTATATGCGCGGTCGGTCGTAGCCAAAGGAAAACTGGCTACAGCAATACCTGTATCCAAATATCTCACTTCAGGGTCTTTTCCGACATTTCCTATCAATATCACTTTATTTACTGACATATTCTCAGAATTTTATGTTTCTAAATACCGAATTTCGTTGCCAAAATTAAATAGAATAACAATAGAATGCAAGAATTGTTACAACTTTTATAAAGCTCTATAAGTTTTATTGCGCACTTTTCTCAAAATGGTTTGCAATTCAAAAAGCTTGGCTGGATTCTTCTCTGCAAGATTCTCCTGTTCATAATCTTTAGTCATGTCATACAATTGCGGAATGCTCAGATTACCCGTTTCTATTTTAGGTCCCCAGGTTATCATGTGAGGACCGTCGTTAGGTTCAATGTATTTCCAGTCCTTGGTACGTACTGACAGTGTGTGGTTAGAGGCTTGCTCAATCACCCAAGGACGGTCGGTAGAATCCGTTCCCAGCCAGTTGCCCAGACGGTCAAAACTATCGGGAGCCGCTCCTTTGGGAACCCTTGCATCAACCAAGGAAGCTAAAGAGGCCAGCCAGTCGATTTGTGAAACCAATACATCCGACACCTGCGGCTGAGTAATTTTCTTAGGCCAGCGCACAATGGCGGGAATACGGGTTCCACCTTCGAAAGCACTATATTTGTTGCCACGCAGCGGACCTGCCGGACTGTGCCCGTTGAGCAGCTCCTCTGCACGATCCTGATAACCATCATCCACAACAGGACCGTTATCACTGGAAAGAATAATCAATGTGTTTTCAGAAAGCCCCAGCTTGTCAAGTGTTTCCAGGATTTGCCCTACACTCCAGTCGAACTGTACAATGGCATCTCCGCGCAACCCCATCGGATTCTTACCACGGAAACGCTCGTGTGGAAAGCGTGGAACGTGCACATCGTTCGTTGCAAAATACATAAAAAACGGTTCATCCTTATGTTCGCGAATAAAGTTGATGGCATGTGTAGTGATCGAGTCGGCAATATTTTCATCTTTCCATAAAGCCTTGCCTCCCCCTTTCATATAACCGATGCGGCCGATTCCGTTTACGATAGCCATATCATGTCCATGACTGTGTTTCTGGTTATACAACAGCTCCGGATGATCTTTCCCTAAAGGTTCTCCTTCAAAAGGTTTGCGGTAGCTGACTTCGATAGGGGCACTCGGGTCATAGTTTGCCACTTTTCCGTTTTCAATAAAGACAAAGTAATTGCAGCACTCCGCAATCAGCTCCGGGTCATGAGTAACAATAAACAAGGTTTTCCCCAACGAACTCAATTCCCGCAAATTCTCTGCCACTTTTTTCATGTGCCGATAATCCAGCCCACTTGTAGGCTCATCAAAAACAATGACCTGCTTATCGGATGCAATCGCGCTGGCGATAGCTACCCGTTGCTTCTGACCTCCAGACAATGACATTGGATGAGCATTTCTGAATTCTGAAATATGTAGGCTTTCCATAATCTTTTCTGCTTCAAGCATCGCTTTATCTTCGTCTGAATTATCCAGACTAAGCAAGATTTCATCCATTACACTTTCCGTAAAAAGTTGGTGGTTTACGTCCTGCATAACCATATAGCAGGTCTTAATTCTCTGATTTGCCATATAAGTTTTTCCATTCATACTCATACAGCCTTTTGCGGTTTTGAGCAATCCGCATAAATTGTTAGCAAAAGTCGTTTTCCCGGCTCCATTGTTGCCGACTACTCCAACCACTGAACCTTGCGGAATCATCAAATCTGATATATCCAGCACCTTTCGCTTTTTCTTCCCGCCGGAAGCATTTTTATAAGAAACTTCAAAGTCCCTGATATATAGCTGCTTTGTCGCACACACTGTGCTCTGCATTTTACTAAAATCTTCAGACTGTAAAGTTCTAAGACCCAGCGCGTGCAATTCGCCTGTAGATTTCTTTTTGAAGTCGGAGATGGAAAGGTTTTCTTTTATTTGCCCGCCCTGCATATATAGAATGCGATCTGCAATATCCATCAGGTAATACAGGCGATGTTCCGCAATCACAATCGTTTTCCCCTGTGCTTTCCATTTCCGCAATACATCTTTTAATTCTCTGATTGATTTAATATCCAAATTGGAAGATGGCTCGTCCAGTACAAATATATCCGGTTCCATTGCGGAAACGGACGCACAGGCAATTTTCTGTTTTTCGCCACCGGACAGTGCAAATAAGCTCCTATTCAGTAAATCTTCGATTTTTAACGCGCCTACCGTTTTTTCTATCCGCAAATTGATTTCGTCTGCGTCGATTGCCAAATTCTCACATCCAAATGCAATTTCACTGGTAGTATCCACTGTAAAAAATTGTGTCCTTGGATTTTGAAAAACAGAACCAACCACACCAGACAAAGCATAAAGGGATACATTTTTTACATCTATCCCTTCCACAATCGTCTGCCCGGTAAACGTTCCTTCGTAATAATGCGGGATAAGCCCATTTATTAAACGTGTGAGTGTAGTCTTTCCGCAGCCGGATTCTCCGCAGATCAAAACAACCTCTCCGTCATGGATAGTCAAATTTATATTTTCGATTTTTCCTTTTGAACTGCCTTGCTCATATTGAAAGGCTACATCCTTAAACTCTATCATTTCAGCCCTCCTAAAAAAGCAGGAACACCAACAGGGCAGCAGTAACAATAATCATAAGCGCAAAATCTTTCCAATGGAAACCGATCTTACAAATGCTTGTACGCTTTTTTCCGTTTCCTAATCCTCTTGTCAAAGCTGCCGCAGACAGGTCATTCCCTATTGTTACTACAGACATCATAAGAGGGACAATTCGATATTCTAATACTGCTTGTGGATTCTTGAAAAAATTTTTCCCCGTGATTCCTCTCATACGCATAGCGTTTCCAATAGATCCCGCTTCTTCGGAAATTGTAGGGAAGAACCGGAACATAACAGAAAACGGGATAATGAATGCTTCTGGTATATGCATACGCTGCATGGCAAGGACAAACTCACTAACCTTTGTAGTCGAGAGAAGATAATAGCCCATCATGGCGCTTGGAAACCATCGTGTTCCAAATTGAGCCAGCAGCGATATTATAATTGTTCCTATTAGTCCCATATACGGAACAAGAAATATGTTCACCATCCATGAAACAACAAAAACAATCAAATAGATGATGGCAACCTTTTTCCTACTGCCCGAAAGCAGGAGGAAAAAGGGTACCAATGCCAGAATCGGCTTTAACCAGAAACTAATACCGTCCGTTTTTCCGTCAATCATTACAATACTGAATATTACCAGCATATATAGCTTTGTTCTTGGATCAAGCCAGAAACGTCGCTCCGAATCAACTGACAGTAATAATTCTGGTTTCATTAAACAATGCCCGCCTTTACAAAATGCTTCTTCAAAATTGCCTTGCCCAAATACGCGCCGATCACTCCGCCAACAAGGCCTAAAACAATGACTACCGGCAGCATCCAGTTAGCGGTAAGGCCCATAACGGCGTTGATGTATTCATCCGTACCTCCTTTGCTTCTGTACGCCTCAAAGAAAGTATCTCTCATAATCCACATAGGCAGCATGGAACCGATTACCCACTCAGTAAACACGCAATATCCCAGTACAGTATGTTTCCAGCTTTTATATTCGCCAGCCTTGAAAATTAAATCAGCAAGGAAACCGAATACAATTCCAAACGGAATAGAAATCCAGCTTTGTCCCATCAGAAAGCAGAGGACGCTGACCAGCGTACCCATAATAGTTGCTGCACCAAATTTTCCGGTCTTTGTCAGGAACAGCATGAACGGGATGCCGCCCAATATTCCCAGTACAAGTGGAATGATAACTGCAAAGATAGGGATGTAACCCAGCATACCTGTGATAAAGAACATCACAAAGTAGATAACGGTAAAAATACCGATGTTGATAAAGTCTTTTGCGTTCAATTTTTTCTTGTCCATTGTAGGAACTCCTTTCTTTTATACAAGGCTGTCTGCCTTGATTTTCCAACCGATAGCTTTTTCTCTCATACCAACAAAATCCGCATAAATACCTGCTTGTTTGATAAGCTCGTCATGCGTACCTTGCTGAGAGATTTTACCACGGTCGATAACGATGATTTGATCTGCATTTTTTACAGTTTTCAACCGATGAGCAATCATAATAATTGTTTTTCCCAGTGTCAGCGCCTCAATCGCTCTCTGAAGCTCGGCTTCATTTTCGGGATCAACATTTGCTGTGGCCTCGTCAAGAATAATGATGGGCGCATCTTTCATAATCGCTCTTGCAATAGAAATCCTCTGCTTTTCACCGCCGGAAATGGTTGCACCGCTTTCTCCGATTACCGTCTGGTAACCCTCCGGTAATGCTGAGATGAAGTCATGGCACCTTGCCGCCTTTGCTGCCTTTACGACATCTTCATGGGTGGCGTTAGGGCAGCCGAATTTGATATTGTTCTCAATCGTGTCAGGGAACAGATACACATTCTGGAATACCATGCTGATATTTTTCATCAGGCTGTCCAGCTTATAATCTTTGACATCAATGCCGCCGATACGGACGCTGCCGCTGTCAACATCCCAAAAGCGTGCGATTAAATTTACCAGTGTTGTTTTTCCAGAACCCGACGGACCGACAATCGCCGTTGTGGTTCCTTGTGGAATTGTGAGCGATACATGGTCGATTACTTTTTTATCCCCATAGGAAAAACTCACATCCTGCATTTCAATGTCCAGCCGGTCTGGGGTCTGTTCTTTGCCGTCAATGTCAATCTGAGGACTTTGGTTGATTTCTTCCACACGGTCAATAGAAGCATCGATCATGGAAAGCATAAAGAACATTTCTCCCGCGCTTTCCAACTGGCTATATACCATGAACGCCGATACTAAGATTATCAGACAATATGTCAATTCCAGCGTGCCGTTTATGAAAAGAGCGATAGAGCAGAAAGCAGCAGCGGCACTGGCAATCCGAAGGACAACCTGCTCGGCAGCTATATAGGGAATCCGCTGTCTTTCAATAAGCTGGTTTTTCCTCTGTGTTTCGTCAATAGATTTTTCCAGTGTAGTATTTGATTGCTTTGCCATGTGGAACGCTCGCACAACGCTCATTCCCTGTATGTATTCCAGTACAGCGTCCATAAATTCTGTTTGTGCATTTAACCGTATGGGAGATAATCTTTTGGAGCAGCGCAGGAGCATTGTGTTAATTACCATGAACAAAATTACGCCAGTTAAAAAAATCAAACTGATCTTCCAGCTAAAATAGCTCATGGCAACAGAAAAGATACTTGCGTGGATTACACCAACCAAAGTCCGTACGATAACAGCAAAGGACATGCTTTCAAGGTCGCTCATAGTCGCTGTTGAAACGGATGTGAGGTTGCCCAGACTATGGCTATTGAAATAACCCATCGGCATATATTTCATACGGTTGCCAATTTGAATCCTCTTATCCTCACACATTCGGTAGCTGCCTTCGCCTTCTTTTCCATGCGCCAGATACCAGAAAATAGCGGTGCCGATCACACTGACCAGCATAATACCGAAGGCTAAAAGCGCAGTCTGTGCGGTGATATTATCATGGACTAATCCGTCCAGCACTACCAGAAGGGCAGCAAATTGCAGAGCCTCTAAAATGCACCGTATGATTTCATACAAGAGTCCTAAATACCAGTTTCGGCTCTGGCGGCCCGCAAATTCAAAAAATTTTCTAAAAGAATGTATCATACTGTTTTCACCTCCTTTGCACCCATATGGGCTGTCCACATCGTATGATAAAGACTGCACTCTTTTAGTAATTCCTCATGCGTTCCCTTCGCTTGGATTGTCCCATCCTTTACAACAACGATCTGGTCGGCATCCGTTATTGTGGACAAGCGGTGAGCAATTACAATCAATGTTTTTCCCTTTGTCAATCGGCTGATGGCCTCCTGTATTACCGCTTCATTTTCTGGGTCAGTATAGGAAGTTGCTTCATCAAGAATCACAATCGGGGCGTTTTTTAGCATAGCTCTGGCAATCGCAATTCTCTGGCGTTCTCCACCGGACAAGTGCCCTCCGGCACCGCCAACCACGGTTTCATATCCATGTTCAAGATTCATAATAAACTCGTGGCAGCCGGAAGCCTTTGCAATTTGCTCCACTTCGGAATCGCTTGCCTCCGGTTTGCCCATACGGATATTGTTACGCACCGTGTCGTTAAACAGATAATTATCCTGCGATACATAGGAAATTAAATCGTTCAGTTGGTCGGTAGAAATTTCTTTTACGCTTTTACCACCAATCGTAATCAATCCCCCGGTCACATCCCAAAAGGACGCGATCAATTTTGCAATCGTTGATTTTCCGCTGCCGGACGGTCCTACAAAAGCTGTAATCTTTCCTTGGGGAATTGTCAGATTAATTCCTTTCAAGACCTCTTTTTCGTCGTATGCAAAATAGACATTTTCCAGAGAAATATCAAGGTTTGGCAAATCGTATTTTCCCTCTGGCCGGACAAGTTCCGGCTGGTTTAATATCCCGTCAATCTCGCCCATTACGGTGCCTATTTTTGCAATATCATCAGTAAAGAACATCGCGGCTACAAGCGGGCCTGCAATTCCCAATGACAGGACAATAACCGTAATAAAGGTAGCGGATGACAGGGAACCATTCATGTAAAACAGGCATCCAACTGGAAGTACACTGATCAGCGCCGCAGGCCATACACTCATCATAATTGCCGAATATTTTTGTGTGTCTTTCATCCAGTCTAAAATCAGGTCTGCGTTTGCATGAACGGCATCTGTAAATTTCTGATAGGAATTATCCGCCTGATTAAACGCCTTAATAACTTCAATACCGCCGATGTATTCTACCGTTGTTGCGCTCATGTGATTTCCAGCTTTTACAACTTCCCCATACTTCTTGGGATATTCCTTCATCATTCCCATGTAGCACATCATTCCAACAGGAATGGTAATCAGCGATACTAACGCCATTCGCCAGTCCAGAACGAACAAATAAACGATGATTGCGATTGGTACGAGAAGATTTGAAGTCATTTCCGGGATTACATGAGCAAGGGGAACCTCTAGCTGTTCAATTCGTTCCACCATGCCATTTTTTAGTTGCCCGGACGGAGTATTGAGAATATAGCCCATAGGCACTCTGGTAAGTTTTGAAGCAATTTTTCGCCTTGCCTCGGACAGCACTTCAAAGGTCGCTTCATGGGATGCCCTCGTGGAAATCCCCATCAATATTGCTTTTAGGACAAAGCAGCCGCCGGAAATCAGACACCACACCATGTAAAATGATAAATCCCGATTCCCGGAGAGTAACTCAATCGTCATTCTGGCTGTTGCAAAATAGGGGACGATACCAAAGGCAACTCCCAACACAGCAAGAACAACAGAAACGATGTAGCCAGTCTTATGCGGCCTGGCAAACTCAATAAGTCTGCCAAATGGATTTCCGCCTTGCGACTGATCCATATAAATCCCTCCTTTAGTTAGATTTTACTAACTCTTATTCAAAAGAATAAGCCGATAATCTGTCATGTGATTTACACAAACAAATTATCGGCTCTGCGTCTTTGCGTCTGGCACTACTGATAATCGTATTTTCATATTGTCAACATCTATCAAACATTCCTGTTTGCATTTCGGACAAAATATGGGAAAGTTCTTCAACGAAGTGTCTGCGCGTATCTTTGTCCGCGTTCTGCATTTACAAAAAGGACAGTGTATCCATCCGCTTTCGTCCACACAAAATTCTTCTGTTTTTTGCATTTCCTTTGCACCTTCTTTCCTATTTTCGGTAATATTCTTTCCAGCCATTCCCATAAAAAGTGCGCAGCTCATTGATATAATTTTTTGCTTCCTTCATCGGCATATCGTGAATGACTACTTCAAATATACCAGAATAAAAAGCACTGGAAACAACATGTAAGAATCCATCTGTAACTCGTCCTTCCGCCAGGGCTTTACTTCCCACTTGAATCAAGAATTTCTTTGTACAGTCCGTATCCAGTTGTACCAGCCCTTCTAAAAATTCCTGATAGTAGTTTCCCGGCGCTCCGGTAATCAGCAGCTTAAATTCAGAAAAATACTCATAGATATATGCAATCACGGCTTCAAAACCACGATCTGAGTATTCCATAAATTTTTCGTTCTGCTCATGCCCCGTCAAAGAAGAAAAATCACTGAATGATTGCCGCAATAACTCTTTCAGACCTTTAGCCGCCGGTTCCACAAGAAAGCGGAACAATCCCTCTTTATCTGAATACCGCGTATATATTGTGCTGGTGCTGACACCGGCATTTTGAGCAATCGTCCGTATCGAAGCATCCGTATAGCCTTTTTCTAAAAATTCTTCTTTCGCGCAGGCAAGAATTTTTTCGTCAAATCCTTCAACCCTGCTTGCCATCGCTCATCCACCTTTCTTATTAAAACGGTGTTTCCAAAACATCGTATTCAAAACGCTGTTTTAATTATACCAGAGAAAATGGGATTGTCAAGAGGGGCATATGGATTTCGTGTTTCAGCAAAAATATTGACGCAACCAATGAAATTATAATCCATTTGGTTGCGTCAATGCTTTCATATTTTAGTTATTCAATTTTCTAAAATCAGTTCGGAATAAAGGATTCCCTCCACCTGTGCTTTCAGCGTGTTCATCAGCCCCACCCAGCGCATAGGGTCACAGGCTTTCAGTTCCTCCGTGACACCTGCCGCCTCCATCATACGGGGCAGCATGGCGTCCATTCGTTCATGCGCCGCCCGGTCAATCTCCAACAGGTGTGGGTACAGCTTTTCGCTCAAAATCAAGCTGCTGTAAAGGCCGGGCCGGTGTTCCT